>ERZ1673696.2512-NODE-2512-length-12776-cov-14.812279_pt1 | contig 12776 bp, 10 predicted proteins | sample MGYA00580226_ERZ1673696 | MGnify/ENA primary metagenome ERZ1673696 (study PRJEB41218, sample SAMN15661743) | gut metagenome | host: Homo sapiens | place: Canada: London | collected 2015-08-20/2019-03-30 | study: EMG produced TPA metagenomics assembly of... | reverse complement strand
AGACCACCTTTGCCGACAATCGACAGGCAGCCGGTGAACAGATCGACAAGACCAGCTACAGCGCCAATTACCACATCCATGCGGATAACGCTTTGGTCGAAAGCCAAGACCAAGTAGCAAAAGGCAATGTGGAAATCAGTAAAATCGTATCCTCCAGCGGTCAAAGCAATGGACTGGAACTGGAGGGCGCAGGCTTTACATTCTTCCTTGTGTCCGACCTGTCCAAACTGAAGCAGTTTGAGCAGACCCGCAGCGGCAGCTACACCCTGCAAAGCATTTTGGATGCCTACATTGATAAGACCTACGATAACGAGCATCCGAAGTGGGATTTTTCTGCGGAAACGCAGGCCATCGCAAAGACCTATGAGGTCAACGCTGACGAAATTGTCGCGTACAACAAAACGCTGACTGCCGCAGGAGAAAACAAGAACGGCAAGGGCGATGGCTGGCAGCCCACCGGCAGCGCCAACGAATACCAGCTTGCCGAAATCTTCAGCAATGACACCGGGAATATTCGTGTGCAGGGCTTGCCCTATGGCACTTATCTGGTCGTGGAAACCACCGTACCGCACGACCTGTTCCAAGCCGAGCCTTTTATTGTCACCGTTGACCCCGAACAGGATAACAACCCGTGGGGCGCTATGGCTACCCCCAAGGACAGCGTAATGACAGGCTCTGACAGTTATCAGAAATTCACCGTACTGGACGAGGAAATCGAAGTTTATCTCCGCATCACCAAAGTTGACGAGGAAACCGGCAAACCGGTACTGCTGCCCGACACCGCTTTCCAAATCTACTGGCTGGACGAGCAGGGGCATTACCGTTATGACAGCAACGGCAACCCGAAACTCGTCACGATGACCGATACTGTCAACGGTCATCTGACAAAAGATGTAGACACTTTCTACACCAACAGCGAGGGCATCTTAACGCTGCCTGAAAAATTGCCGCTGGGTAAATATCGCATTGTGGAAGTCACCGGCCCGAACGGATTCTACAACGAATGGCTGGATTCTGCCGGATATGAAAACGGCATTTTGGCCGACGATGCAGATGGCATCTACTATGTGGATTTTGAAATCACCACAGACCGCATTTATGCAGCCACCGGCGACAAAAACGAGAACGGCATGGATACCCTTGTGATTGGTGAAAACTACTCTAACCATGAGACGCTGGGCAAATTGACGATCCGCAAAACAGGCGAGGTCTTAGCTGGCTGGAAAACAGAAGTTGGCGCACTTGACCCGTGGATGACCGGCGAGGCCGAGGACGGCAATTTCGTGTATGAAACCCGCCCGCTGGCCAGTGCGGAGTATACCATCACCGCCGCCGAGGATATTTATACGCAGGATCGGCAGACCGACAATTATGGCAACCGCACGCTCTGGTATGCCAAGGGCGATGTAGTCGCCGTAGTCACCACCGGCGACGGCAGCGCAGACATTGCCGCCTTTGCCCCTGCCCGCACCAAGGCCACCTACGATTTCCTGTCCGTAATCCATGACGGCACGATTGGCGAAGTCAGTGTGACCCTGCCGCTGGGCAGCTACCACATTGAGGAAACCAAGCCGCCTTACGGCTATATCGGCACCCCTGAAAGCTATGATGTCACCTTTGCATGGGATAACGAACGGAACGATGTGGTTATGGCCACGAGCATTGCCAAGGTTGACGGCGCTGCATCTTCCCAGAGTTTTGAGGTCGTGCGCAGCAAGGATGCCAACGCCGATTTCACCGAGCAGCAGACCTTAAAATTCTACAATGACCGCGAAAAGGCCAAAGTCGGCATCTACAAAACCGATCTGGAAAGCGGCAAATACCTTGCCGGTGCCGTGTTCAACCTGTACACCGCCGATGACATTTACGATGCAGACGGCAGCCTTGTTTTTGCCGTCGGTGAGCTGGTAGCCACCAGCCCCGAAACCAATGCGGATGGCACCACCTACTTCGATTGCGATATTCCCATCCGCGGTGAACAATACGGCAGCAGCACCCACAAGGACGCCGCCACCAACAGCGGCAAGTATATCATCGAGGAAATCCGTGCCCCGCTGGGCTACTATGTCAACGAAGAACCCATGGAAGTCACCTTTACCTACGACGGGCAGACTGTGCGTATTTTGGAAAGCACCTGTACCGACAAACCCACCGAAATGTGGGTAAGCAAGCGCGATTTGACCAATGACGAGGAACTGCCCGGTGCCACTTTGACCATTCAGGATATGGACGGCAACATTGTGGAAAGCTGGGTATCCACCGACACACCCCACCGGGTGACCGGGCTGCACTTGGGCGATGCCTATACCCTGACCGAAACCCGCCCCGCCGATGGCTACGCGCTGGCGGATGAAATTACCTTCCGTCTGCTGCAAAAGGTGGACGAGGACGGCAGCAACCTGCAAGAAGCCGAGGCCTACTATTTGACCAAGAAGTCCTTGCTGTTCTGGACGTGGGATGATTGGAAACTGCTGGACGATGCAACCGTGATTATGCGCGATGACACCATCAAGGCAGAATTCTCCAAGAAGGATCTGACCACAATGGAGGAATTGCCCGGCGCGGAACTGACCATTACCGACAAGGACGGCAAGGAAATTGACCGCTGGGTATCTTCCGACAAGCCGCACTATATCGAAAAACTCCCTGCCGGTGACTATACGCTGACCGAAGTGAAAGCCCCGGACGGCTATGCCTTTGCCGAAAGCGTACCGTTTACCGCGTTGCCCACCGGTGAGGTGCAGCAGTTCGAGATGTTGGACGATGTCATTAAGGTAGAAATCTCCAAGAAGGACCTGACCACAATGGAAGAACTGCCCGGTGCTGAGCTGACCCTTACCGACAAGGGCGGCACGGTAGTGGAACATTGGACATCCACCGACAAGCCGCACTATATCGAAAAGCTCCCCGCCGGTGACTACACGCTGACCGAGGTGAAAGCCCCGGATGGATATGCCTTTGCCGAAAGCGTACCGTTTACGGTGCTGCCCACCGGCGAGGTGCAGCGGTTTGAGATGCTGGATGATGTCATCAAGGTGGAGATTTCCAAGGTGGACATCACCACAAACAAAGAGCTGCCGGGTGCCGAGCTGATTATCACCAACAAGGACGGCAAGGTAGTGGAACATTGGACCTCTACCGACAAGCCGCACTATATCGAAAAGCTCCCTGCCGGTGAGTACACCCTGACCGAAATCACCGCCCCCAACGGGTACGAAATTGCAGAGGATATTCCCTTTACCGTGCTTCCCACCGGCGAGGTACAGCGCGTGGTTATGAAGGATGCCCCCATCCCCGAACAGCCCGTGCAACCGACACCGCCGACTACCCCGACCCCCACACCGCTGATTCCCCAGACAGGCGATACTTTCCCGCTGGGACTGCTTCTGGCGCTGGCAGGTCTTTCCTTGGCAGGGTTGGCGGCATTGATTTTCAAGTGTGTCCACTGCAAAGCCGTTGCCCAAAAGGACGACGATGAAACCGAATAAGGAACACAAAAATGAACCATCCAACCACTATGGGTGACCCGCGAGGACCACCCGTTTTTTATGAGGAAATCGAATGAAGCATATTCTGACTTGCAGCTTTGGCAAAGACAGCATCGCCACGGCGCTGCTTGCCTTGCAGCACGGCGAACCGCTGGATGAACTGGTTTATTCCGAGGTGATGTTCAGCGATACCGTATCGGGAGAACTGCCGGAGCATAAGCGGTTCATCTATGAAACAGCAATCCCGTATTTTGAAAAGCGCGGCATTCCCACAAGGGTCCTGCGCGGGCAAAAGACATATTTGGACTGCTTTTACCACATCGTAAGCCGCGGTAATGCCGAGGGAAAGCTGGCGTCCTTTCCGCTGACCGGACGCTGCAGTATACAAAGGGACTGCAAACTGCCACCCATACGCACCTACCAGAAAACGCTGCCGCAAGACACGGTTTACTATCTGGGGATTGCCGCCGATGAACCGATACGACTGGCACGACTAAAGGCAAACCAAACCTCTCTGCTGGCAAAGTACAACCTGACCGAAAAAGACGCGCAGGCAATGTGCCAAGCCGAGGGGCTGCTGTCCCCGCTATATGCGTTCACAGGGCGTGGCGGCTGCTGGTTTTGCCCCAATGCGTCCATGCGGGAACTTCGGCACCTGTACAACGCCCACCCCGATTTGTGGCAGCTGCTGCTGGAATTGCAGGATGCCCCCAATAAGGCAACAGAACGGTTCAACCGCAGTTATACGCTGCACGATTTAGATTTACGGTTCTGTCTGGAGGGAGAACAGCTGAGCTTATTTTCATATGGGGAGCGTTGAGCAGACGATGAAGAACTTTCTATATTCGCTTTTTATTGGGCTGTTCGGTATTGCAGCTCTCACGAGCATCGCATTCCTGTTGATGTATGCCGCACAGTCTAAACAACAGGCGCACCTTTACAGCGACCTTGCCGCCGTAAGGAAACAGGACACACAACAGGAAACGGCTTCGGAACCAGAGAAACAGGCATCATACCAAAACTTATATTGGGAAAACACAGATATGGTCGGCTGGATTCTTATCGAGGACACCAACATTGACTATCCCGTGATGCAGACACCGACAGACCCCACCTATTACCTGAAGCACGACTTTGAAAAGAACTACACCGACTACGGCTGCCCCTTTATGCAGGCAGACTGCGATGCGCTTGCCCCGTCCGATAACCTGATCCTCTACGGCCACAACATGAAGGACGGCTCGATGTTCGCAGATCTTGCCAAGTACCGCAGCAAGGATTTCTGGCAATCACACAAAACCGTCTGGTTCGATACCGCGCTGGGCAGCTGTGCCTATGAAATTTTTGCCGTGATCCACACGACCGTGCAGGCAGATACCGCCGATGCGTTCCCGTTCTATCGGTTTGTGGACGCAGCAACCCCGGAAGAATTTGCCGATTATGTGTCGGCCTGCCAAGCGCGGGCGCTGTACGATACAGGCATTTCAGCTAAGTACGGCGACAAGCTGCTCACGCTTTCCATCTGCGACAACATTACCGATAACGGCAGATTGCTTGTAATTGCCAAAAAAACGAAACAGAATAGAGGAAACAAAAATCCATGAAAACATCAAAGGAACCCCAGCGCGCATGGTTGTATGCGCGCGTCCCCGGCAACTACATAGAAACGAAAAACACCCTGAATGTTTTGATGCTGCAGGCACAGCGTGATGGTGCCGAAGTGGTTGGCTGGGGATATGACATTCACCACGGCTGGCTGCGCCGCCCTGCTTACCGCAGGATGATGCGCGAGGCAAAGGCAGGACATATCGAGAGAATTTATATCTGCCGTATGAGCCAGATCAGTGGTCAGGAACGGCATCTGATTTCCTTTTTCAGGCGGCTGATGCGGTACAAGGTCAATGTCATTGCAACCGAGTACGCCCTGAATCTGAAAGTGCCCGCCTACCACATGGGCACGATAATTGATGAAATCTGCGCCCGCAAAGGGTGGGAGCGACCTTGGTTTGTTTCAGAAAGCTCGGAACGGCATTGCGTTAGCAACGCCGTGGCAAGCACGTCAAAATGATAGCTTGCTATCATTCCGACCCCTTGTTAGGGGCTGCCACCCCTAAGACCCCCTCGCGCTTGCAATAATCCAAAGGAGAGCAGCGAAATGCAAACAAGAAACAAATCCTTCCTGCTTCGGTTGACGGAGCAGGAATATGCCACGCTGAAAAGAAAAAGTGAACTGGCAGGTCTGAAGATGAATCCTTTCTTGGTTTCACTTATCAACGGCCGCGAGATTCACCCCCGCACACCGGACAGCTGCAAGGCGCTGGCAAGGCAGGTGGCGGCGGTCGGCAACAACCTGAACCAGTTAGCGCGCATAGCCAACTTCAACGGCAAGGCGGAGGATGCTTATCTGCAGGAAGCGCAGCAGATCATGACTCGAATCTGGCTGCTTATGAAGGAGCAGTTATAATGGCGACAACAAAAATCCTGCCGGTGCGCAAGCGCCTGAAAGACTGCCTGGACTATGCTGCCAACCCGAAAAAGACCGAGATCTTTCGCGGGGATGCGCTCGACCGGCTGATGCACTACACCCAAAACGAGGACAAGACGGAACACCAGCTCTATGTCACAGGCTTTAACTGCGACCCGCAAAATGCCTGCCTGATTATGGAGGCAACCAAACGCCGCTGGCATAAAGACATCGGACACGGCAATGTCGGCTACCATATTATTCAGAGCTTTAAGCCCGGCGAAGCCAGCCCGGACCAAGTGCATCAAATCGGCTGCGAATTAGCCAGACGCTGTCTGGCAGATCGGTTTGAGTGTACGGTGTCCACCCATCTGGACAAGGGGCATCTGCATAACCATATTGTGGTCAATTCAGTTTCCTTTATGGACGGCAAAATGTTCCGCAACGATTTCAAAACCTACTATCAGGGCATACGAAAGGTTTCCGACGACCTGTGCCGGCAAAATCAGTTGTCGGTCATAGAAACGGACGGACGCGGCATCTCGTATGGCGAATGGCGCAACCGCCGCGAGGGCAAGCCGACACTGCGCGGTATGGTCAAAGCCGATGTGGAAATGGCGCTTGCCGAAAGCTCCGACTTTGACGATTTTGTCGGCAAGCTGCAAAAGATGGGCTATGAGGTCAAGTACGGTCCCCGCGTCAAGCACATGGCAGTTCGGCACCAAGACAGCAAAAGGTTTGTGCGGCTGGACGGTGTTGCGCCGCAGTTTTCCGAGGCGGAATTGAGAGCGTTTTTCACGCAACTGAAAAAACTTCCGCCAGAAATGCAGCAGGAATATCAGGCAGAAAACCAGCCTGTGCAGCAAAGCTGGCAGAAAGAACCGGAACTTCCGGTCGTGCGCCGCGTGCGCTGCCGCAGCAGACTGAACCGTCCGTATAAAAAGGTAGGCGGCATTATGGCTTGCTACTACCATTACTGCGCCTTGCTGCGCAGAAACTACCGCGGCAGAAGTGGACGGCGCTGCTACTATCTGCTGCGCGAGGATTTCAGCAAATTCAACCGCTATCGGCGGCAATGCGATTTGCTGTGGGAGCAGAAAATCGAATCCACCGAGGAACTGCGGACCTACAAGGCAAGGCTGACCCACGAACTGGAGGTGCTTACCCAAAAACGCAAATACCTGTATAACCACAAGGAAGTCCTGACGCCGGATGTCCGCAACAGGCGGCTGGAGGAACTGTCTGCCCGGATGCGAACCGTGCGCAGGGAGCTGAACACCTGCACAGACATTGAAACCGATGCTGCCGCTTTGCTGCTGAAATGGCAGGAAGTGCGGCAGGCTGAAAAAGAAGAACGCGAGGTGAACGAAAATGAACAACGGCGGAGAAGCCGCTGACCAGATGGTGCGGGAAGCACTGCAATTTTCTGAGGTTGCTATCAAGCTGACAGCGCTGGGCTTTAAGAACTCGCTGGCGATTGCGCTTGCCTACGCCAAGGAAAACCCCAAGGTGCGCGGCAAGACAAGTCTTGACCGCCTACTGCGCGAGGGCAAGGAGATGAAGATCATCCCCTTGCAGACCAAGGATCTTGCTCAATTCAAGGCGTATGCCAAACAGTACGGTGTGCTGTTTGCGTCCATTAAGGACAAGGGCGCACAGGGCGAGAAAATCGACATTATGTTTAAGGCAGAAGATGTATCCAAGCTCAACCGCATTTATGAGCAGCTTGGATATACCGTACCCAAGAAGATTTCGGCTGACCGAAAAAACGCAGAAACCCGCCGCCAGACGCCCGATCCGATGCTGACGCGCGGGAAGACGATGGAGGATATTGACCCCCGCCCCTCGTTCAAGACGGTGGCGGCACAGCTGCGCAAGGCAGCAGCCCGCAGTGCGGAACGCGCGGTCAATGCGACCCGAAAGGAGGAACGCTAAATGTATGAGCGTATGAACATTGAGGATTGGAAAGCCAAAAAGAAGAACGACCGCGATGCCGTGCTGGCCGACCAAAAGCAGGCGTTGCAGGAGGTTTTGCAGGACGGCACGCATCTGACCGCCTACCTGCTGGGGCGCGGCAGGCTGGGCAGCGGGATCACCTCCGGCAATGCCGCACTGGTGTTGAAAGCCTGCCCGCAGGCGACTGCCGTGATGTCCTTTGACGGATGGAACCAATTTGGGCGCAGGGTCAGCAAGGGTGCCGTTGGCATTTCGCAGTTGGTGCGGTCCGGCGGCTATTTTACGGTGGGCAAGGTGTATGACCGTTCCGCGACCTACGGCAACAAGCCATGCCCGACGGTAGAGCTGCAGGGCGACCAGCTTGGCAAAGCCATTCCTGTATTGTCCGCCTTGTCACCGGTAGATGTACAGTTTGATGATAAGCAACCCACCGGTTTTCTTGCTGACGAAAATCTTATTCTCTATCCAAGTGGTGCAAGTGATGAAGAAGTCCTTGCGCGTCTGCCCGCGGATATTGTTCTTGCCACGGCAGCGCAGTGCTATGCAGAGGTCGGTAATGAAGAATACCTGCACCAAATGGCGTTGGCTGTGTCTGTTGAAGTTTGTGGTCGGCTCGGCATTTCACCGCCCGCCGATGCCGCCGACAGGCTGAACGGCTTGCGGGCGCATATCCCTGCCGGGGAGGAGCGCCGCGCGTTGGAGGAGGTGCGCGAGATGGCCAAGGTGTTTGGCGATACCGTCTGCAAGGAATTGGACTTGCAGCGCCCGCGCAGTGATTTGCAGCGCGCAGAGGAACGCTGACCGCCATGCGCCCGAATAAGGATCGGCAGAACCTCTGGCTCTGGGCTGCCTTGCTGCTGCCGCTGCTCTGGCTGGCGGCAGGGTTGGCGCAAATCACCGAACAGGCGCACGGGCTGTCCGCCTTGGCGGCAGGGCTTACCGCGCTGTTGAACGACCCGCTGAGCCTGCGTTGGTGCAGCAGCACCCCGAAATTTCTGCTGGCGGTCTTGGTGCTGTACCCGCTGGGGGTGTATTGCTATCTACTCGATCAGGCGGACCGCCGCCCCGGCGAGGAACACGGCTCTGCCCATTGGGGCAATGCCAGTGAATTGAACGAACGCTACCGCAACCGCAAGGACCCGTGGCAGGAAATCATTCTTTCCCAGAATATCCGCCTCAGCAATGATTCCTACCAACACCAGCGGAATCTGCACGTTGTTGTGATCGGCGGTTCCGGCAGCGGTAAGACCCGCTTCTTTGTAAAGCCGAATGCCCTGCAATGCAGCGGCTCCTACTTCTTTTTGGACCCCAAGGGGGAGCTGACCTATTCCCTCGGCGGTGCTATGGAGGAAAACGGCGTCACCGTAACGGTCATTGACTTTGTGCATTTCCGCGGACATTACAATCCGGTAGCGTACCTGAAAACCGATGAGGACGCTATGAAGCTGGCTTATGCGCTGGTGTTCAACACCAAAAAGAACCCGGCAGCCTCCGGCGGCGAAAACGAGTTCTGGGACAAGAGCGCTGTTATGTTTCTGGGAACGCTGATTTTGTATATCCTGTACGAATCCCCGCTGTATGAGCGCAACCTCAACACGATGATGGATATGATTCTGGAATGCAAGGTCAGTGAGGACAGCTACGACGAAAACCGTATGGATATTCTGTTCGGTGAACTGGAGCAGCGCGACCCGCATCATCCGGCTGTGCTGCAATACCGTTCGTTCAAGCTCGGCAGCGCGAAAACCCTGTCCAGCATTATGGTCACGGCGGTATCCAATCTGCATATGCTGCAATCGGCGGCGTTTGCCGAGATGATTGCCACCGATGAAATGTTCCTGCCGAAGTTGGGCGTGGAGAAACGCGCCATCTTCTGCGTTATCCCCGACAATGACGATACCTTTAACTTTATGGTTTCGATTCTGTACACCCAACTGTTTGACCAGCTGTTTCGCCTTGCGGATTCCACGCCGGAATTCCACGGCACACTGCCGGTTCATGTACGCCTGATGATGGACGAGTTTGCCAATGTCGCAACGCCGGAAAACTTTGTAAAGATCCTTGCCGTTGCGCGCAGCCGCAACATAAGCTGCGATATCATTCTGCAAAATATTTCCCAGATCAAAAGCAAATACAAGGACGACTGGGAAACAATCATCGGCAACTGCGACAGCCTTGTGTACCTTGGCGGCAACGATTACAGCACCTTTGAGTACATTTCCAAGCTGCTGGGCAAGCAGACCATCCGCACCAAGGGGCAGAGCATCAGCAAGGGCAGCCACGGATCGTCCAGCGACAGCTATCATGTCGCGGGGCGCGAGCTGATGACCCCGGACGAGGTGCGCCGCATGAAACGCAGCGACTGCCTTGTGATGATCAGCGGCGAGGCACCGGTGAGGGACAAGAAATACAACCTTTTTGACCACCCGAACCTGAAATACACACCCGACTACCGCAGTCCGCGGGGGCTGCTGCATCGGGCTGCAACCCCCATCCCCGCACCGGAGGGCTACACGATGCCTCCGGATTATATGGCGCAGGCCGGCACCGTATCGCTCGCTTATGTGGCGGAGCTGACCTGCCCCGAAATTACCGAAGATTTATATGATGAATTACAAGAATGGGAGGAATCTCTATTATGAAAATCAAAAAACCTGTATCTGCACCGGAAACTCAGCGCAAAATCAAGCGCAGCTACCTGACGGTTGCTACGGTTGCCGCCGCCGTAATCGTGATGGCTTTGCCTGTGTATGCGGACGACCCGCTGGCAACCATCAATGCACTGAGTGATTTTGTGTTCAGCGCCATTAAGGCGATTGGTGCCATTCTGCTGGGCTTCGGCATTGTGCAGATCGGTCTTGCCCTCAAAAGCCACGATGCCGGGCAGCGTGCGCAGGGCTTTATGACCTTTTTCGGAGGCGTTGTCATCTACTTTGCCAAGGATATTCTGGATATGATTCTGTAAGAAGAAGCACTACGCTCATTATACTTGATTATTTTCCCGGAAAATGCTATATTATATTGAGCAAGATTCCAATACTTTCAGTCAGTATAATGAGGTGATGAGTGTGGCATTGGTGACAAATGAGCAGGTAATTAAAGCCCTCCGAAATTACAATCCTTGGTGGAGAAATCCAAGCGCTGCGAAAGAAGAAGATCGACCACAGCATCGTGTTGCCTATCATGAAACACTGCGAATTATGCAGCATAAGACGATTCGGCGTTTTGCTGTTCTTTCCGGCGCACGTCGCGTAGGTAAAACGACCATTCTTTATCAAATCATCAATCACCTGATTGATAACGGTGTGAATCCGCGAAATATCTTTTATGCAACCTTTGATAACCCCGTACTGAAAATGGCGGGAGTTGATATGGTTTTATCTGCTTACGATTCCATGTACCCGGTAGAGGGTGTGCGCTATGTTTTCTTTGACGAAATTCAGTACACCGAAAATTGGGAACTCTGGATGAAAGTGATTTATGACAGTCGTAAAGACATTCGGCTGGCGGCCACAGGTTCGGCAAGCCCTATTATTGAGGATGCGTCAACCGATAGCGGAACAGGTCGTTGGACAGTCATTAAAATTCCCACGCTTTCCTTTTATGAATACTGCCAGCTTTTGCAGTTGGATGATATGCCGTTACTGCCGGACCACTTAAAAATCACAGATATACCTAAAATGGAAAATGCCGAGGTCGCGGATTTGATGGCGCGCTTTGAACCGTTAGTTAAGCATTTCAACCGCTATCTTACCATCGGCGGATTTCCGGAACTGGCGCTGTCCGATGATGATCTTTATGCGCAGCGTATGCTGCGTGAGGATGTTGTGGATAAGGTAATAAAGCGCGATGTGCTTACCTTGTTCAAAGTTCGCAGTCCACTGTTGATGGAAAAGCTATTCCTATACTTGTGCATGAATTCAACAGAAATCTTTAGTGCTACGACTGCGGCTAAAGAGTTAGATAATATATCCCCGAACACCATTGAATCCTATGTGGATGCCCTTGTAAAATCCAACTTGATTTATATGGCATATCCAATCGCTGTCGGAAGCAAGTCGGTTCTGAAAGGGCGGCCTAAGATTTATATAGCGGATGCCGCCATTCGCAATGCGGTTCTGATGGTAGACGACGTTCTGTCCGATGAGCGTGAGTTGGGGCTTTTAATTGAAACCACTGTATATAAGCATCTGGTATCGTTTTATCAAGGGACAGGCGCACAGCTTGGCTATTATCGAAAGGCAAAAGAAAATCAAAAAGAGGTCGATGCCGTAATTGAACTCCCGCAGCAAAAAATTCTGTGCGAAGTCAAATACAAAAACAATTCGCATATACCGCAGACGGATGGCATTGTAGAATTGTGCAATGATCCTAAAGCTGGCATTACAGATGCCTTTGTCATCACGAAGCAGCTGGAGGACTTTGGCGTGACGCGCCATGAAACTTCTCCTAAAATCTATCGAATTCCTGCTATTGCATTTTTGTACCTTATTGGCAAGGAAGAATCCGATGGAATGAGTGGCAGACTTTAAACCCTGCATTTTCCCATTGCACCCAACCGCATAATGTGTGATGGTGGAAAAAACACAGCGACCGTTTTGCTTTTCAGCAAGGCGGTCATTTCTTTTATCCGAAAGAAGGTGAAACCTTGAATCAAAACTGGATCGTAGAAAACCTGAACAATGCCTTTTCCACTTGGAACGGCAAATTAACAGAGCTTTGGGGGCTGGTGACTACCAGCCCCCAAACTTTTAAGGGTGGCGCAGTATGGGGCGTGATGCAAAGCCTGCACAATGCGATGATCGGCATAGGCTATGCGCTGATCGTGCTGTTCTTTGCCATATCGCTGTTCAAAAACACTGCCAACT
>ERZ1673696.2502-NODE-2502-length-12813-cov-3.744082_pt1 | contig 12813 bp, 8 predicted proteins | sample MGYA00580226_ERZ1673696 | MGnify/ENA primary metagenome ERZ1673696 (study PRJEB41218, sample SAMN15661743) | gut metagenome | host: Homo sapiens | place: Canada: London | collected 2015-08-20/2019-03-30 | study: EMG produced TPA metagenomics assembly of... | reverse complement strand
GGCGCAGGGGGAGAGCTGCCTGAGACAGTGGCCAGTCCAGATCAAGCTGGTGCCGGTTCGGGCGCCGTATTTCTCCGGGGCCCATCTTCTCATAGCCGCAGATTGTACGGCCTATGCCTATGGAAATTTCCACCAGGAGTTTATGAAAAACCATATTACCCTGATTGGCTGTCCCAAGCTGGATGAGGGGGATTACCGGGAAAAACTCACGCAGATTTTGTTGGCCAATGGGATCAAAAGTCTGACCGTTGCCCGGATGGAGGTTCCCTGCTGCGGCGGAATGGAGCGCGCAGCCAAGGCTGCGCTGCTGGACAGTGGGAAAGACCTTCCCTGGCGGGTGGTCACTTTCTCTGGGGACGGACGGATTTTGGAGGAACAAAACCGCTGACGTTTTTCGACGGCGTGCCGGATAAGGCACGCCGTTTGTTTTGACAGGATAGACAAATATCCACAGATGTAGTACAAAGATTGACAATTCGCATGTGGTTTATTTGCACAAAGAACTACTTTGGCTCTCGTTTTCTTTTTGCTCTCCCAGCAGGATAGAAGGATTCCGAGGGTTTTCCTGCAGGAAGTTTGGATAGAACTTTCATTTACAAAGGGAGCCCTTCAATGGTAGGATTAGATTGTCAGAAGAATACAGTGGGTCGTTTTTTACGGCTTACCTCTGAATATCAGGAAAAATCCAGCAAAGGGTCTCCCGTTTGCGTTGGGACAAGGAGGAGTCAACGTGGCAAGAAAGCGCAAGACAATGGATGGCAATACTGCGGCAGCCCATGTGGCGTATGCCTTTACGGAAGTCGCGGCAATCTATCCCATTACCCCATCCTCTGTGATGGCAGAGCTGTCGGATAAGTGGTCTGCCGAGGGGCGGAAAAACATGTTCGGCCAGCCGGTTAAGGTCTCCGTCATGCAGTCGGAGGGAGGCGCTGCCGGCGCGGTCCACGGCTCCCTGACCGCCGGGGCACTGACCACCACGTTCACCGCCTCCCAGGGCCTTTTGCTGATGATCCCGAATATGTACAAGATTGCTGGCAGCCTGCTGCCTGGGGTGACCCATGTTTCCGCCCGGGCGCTGGCCACCCATGCGCTGTCGATCTTCGGCGACCACAGTGACGTGATGTCCTGCCGTTCCACGGGATATGCCATGCTGTGTAGCGCCAATCCCCAGGAGGTCATGGACCTGGGCGCTGTGGCCCACCTGGCCGCCATCGGCGGGCGGGTTCCCTTCCTCCATTTCTTTGATGGATTCCGGACCTCCCATGAGATCAAGAAGGTAGAGGTGTGGGACTACGATGAGCTCAAGTCCATGGTGGACATGGACGCGCTGCATGCCTTCCGGGCACGGGCATTGAACCCGGAGCACCCGGTATTGCGGGGCTCGGCCCAGAATCCGGATATCTTCTTCCAGGTCAATGAGACCCGCAACCAGTATTATGATGCTCTCCCCGCTGTGGTGGAAGAGTATATGGGGAAGGTCAACCAGCGCCTGGGGACCAACTATCAGCTGTTTAATTACTATGGCGCCCCTGACGCGGAGACCGTGATGGTTGCCATGGGGTCGGTCTGCGATGCGGCGGAAGAAGTGGTGGACTATATGAACGCCAAGGGGGAAAAGGTCGGCCTGGTAAAGGTGCGCCTCTATCGCCCCTTTGCCACGGACCGCTTTGTGGCGGCCCTGCCTGCCACAGCGAAAAATATCGTGGTCATGGACCGCTGCAAGGAGCCCTCTTCCATTGGAGAGCCGCTGTACCTGGATGTTGTGGCGGCGCTGGCGGGCACCCCCTTCGCGGAAGCGAAGATTGTGGGCGGTCGGTATGGCTTGGGCTCCAAGGACACTACGCCGGGCGGAATCCTGTCCGCGTTCCGCAATGGGCAGAGCGACCAGCCGGTGCGGAGCTTTACCATCAACATCAACGACGATGTGACTCACCGCTCCCTCCCCATTCTGGAGGAGCCCGATGTGGCCGATGAGGGGACCATTGCCTGCAAGTTTTGGGGGCTGGGCGGCGACGGCACCGTTGGCGCCAACAAGAACTCCATTAAAATCATCGGCGACAACACCGATATGCAGGTGCAGGCCTACTTCCAGTATGACTCCAAGAAGTCTGGCGGTGTGACCATCAGCCATCTGCGGTTCGGAAAGAATCAGATCAAGGCGTCCTACTATGTCACCAAGGCGGACTTTGTCGCCTGTCATCTGGCCTCTTATATCGAAAAGTTTGACATTGTACAGGATATTAAGCCGGGGGGCACCTTCCTGCTCAACTGTCCCTGGAACCTGCAGGAACTGGAGGAGCATCTCCCGGCGGCGGCCAAGCGTTACCTGGCCCAGAACCATATCCGGGTGTACACCTGTGACGCCACCCACAAAGCCATTGAGCTGGGCATGGGCAACCGGTCCAACACCATTCTTCAGGCCGCATTCTTTAAGCTGGCCAAGGTGATTCCGGTGGAGGAAGCGGTACAGCACATGAAGGACGCCATTGTGAAGAGCTACGGCCACAAGGGAATGGACGTCATCATGCGCAACTACAACGCGGTGGATGCCGGTGTCGAGGGCGTCCAGGAAATCCTGATCCCCAGCGGCTGGGCGGAGGCGCAGGAGGAACCCACGGAGCTTTCCGTGAAGACCGAGCGGGCGGAACTGGCGCAATACGTGAAGGATATTATGATCCCTGCCAATGCCATGCGGGGAGACGCCATCCCGGTCTCCAAACTGATGCCTGGAGCGGATGGCACCCTTCCCCAGGGGACAGCGGCGTTTGAGAAGCGCGGGATTGCGGTAAAGGTTCCGGCCTGGAACCCCAACAACTGCATCCAATGTAATATTTGTTCCTATGTATGCCCCCATGCCTGTATCCGTCCCATTGTCATGGACGCGGATGAAGTGGTGTCCGCCCCCAAGGGGACCAAGATGCGGGATATGCGCGGGAAGGGCTGTGAGATATATGCCTATTCCATGACGGTGTCGGTGCTGGACTGCACAGGCTGCGGGTCCTGCGTGGAGGCCTGCCCGGCCAAAACCAAGGCCCTGACCATGGAGCCTCTGAGCGCCCAACTGGATGAGCAGACCGTGTTTGACTATGGAATGGAGCAGGTGAGCCAGAAAGAACTTCCCTTTGCCAAGGAGACCGTGAAGGGCAGTCAGTTCCAGCAGCCCCTCTTTGAGTTCTCCGGGGCTTGTGCCGGGTGCGGTGAGACACCCTATGTCAAGCTGGTGACACAGCTTTTTGGTGACCGGATGTACATTGCCAACGCCACCGGCTGCTCCTCCATTTGGGGTGGCAGCGCCCCCTCCACGCCCTATACAGTCAATAAGGAGGGGAGAGGACCGGCTTGGGAAAACTCTCTCTTTGAAGACGGTGCGGAGTTTGGTTATGGCATGAACCTGGCGGTGAACGCCCGGCAGACTGCTGCGGCGGATCTGGCCCGGTCCCTTGCCCAGAAGGAGGACACCCCCGCCGCTGTGACCCTGTGTGCCCAGAAATGGCTGAACCACCGGAGGGAGACCGAAGGGTCTCGGACCACAGGGCAGGCACTGGCTGCTGCGCTGGCAAAAGCCAGTTCGGCCGGCACGGGGAACCAGGGGGAATTGCAGGCCCTGTACAACATGCGGGACATGTTTGGCCAAAAGTCGGTTTGGGCCTTTGGCGGAGACGGCTGGGCCTATGACATCGGCTATGGCGGGGTTGACCATGTGTTGGCCTCGGGAGAGAATATCAATATTCTGGTCCTGGATACTGAGGTCTACTCCAATACCGGCGGCCAGGCATCCAAGGCGACCAACACCGGCGCGGTGGCACAGTTTGCCGCAGCGGGTAAGGCGGTCCAAAAGAAGGATTTGGCGGCCATCGCCATGCAGTATGGCAATGTCTATGTGGCCCAGGTGGCCATGGGCGCGGATTACAGCCAGACCCTGCGGGCGCTGCTGGAGGCCGAGTCCTATCCTGGTACCTCCATCATCATCGCCTATGCACCCTGTATCAGCCACGGCATTAAGATTGGCATGAACAACACCATGCTGGAAATGAAGGCCGCCGTACAAGCTGGCTACTGGCATTTGTTCCGCTATGATCCCCGCCGGAAGGAGAAGGGGAGAAACCCCTTCCAGCTGGATTCTCCGGCACCCATTATGGACTACCAGGAGTTCCTCACCGGAGAGGTCCGGTATTCCTCCCTTCAGCTCACCTTCCCGGAACGGGCCACAGAGCTCTTTGCCCGGGCGGAGAAGGAGGCGCAGGAGAAATATGCGCGCCTGGTAGAGCTGAGCAAGCCTTGGGAGACCAAAGACGCCTAAGTCCTGACTGGAAACGTATTCACATCCTAAACATAAAAATCCAGGGAGACCGGCAGTGTTCTGTAAAGAACCTGCCGGTTTTCCTGTCTGAAATCAGTGCAGAAAGAAAAAGCAGAGTGAACGGAATGTTCACTCTGCTTTCTGCTCACTGTGCCAGCAGGCCCTGTTCCACCAAAAACTCTCGTGCTACATCGTCAACGGGGCGCTGCTCCACGTCTACCTCGTATGTCATACTGCTCATGAGATCGTTGGTGAACAGCCCGTTCAAGGAGGAGAGGGTTTCCTCCAGATCGGGGGCTTCCTCCCGGAACCGCTCAAATAGATCGTTGCGGGCCAAAATAGTGCCGTAATACTCTGGGAAGAACTGTTTGTCATCCTCCAGAATTTTCAGATTGGCCCGCTTGTTCAGACCGTCTGTTGCGTAAACCACCATGACCTCATAAGAGCCTTCTTCGATGGCCTTGTATTTCAGCATGATGTCCACGTGCAGAACCTCTTTGAAGTTCAGATCATAGAATTCAACGAAGGGACCAAACTTCATGCTGCCTGCATCTGTGAAAAAGTCCTGCTCTGCGCCAAAGCGCAGGGAACCGGCCACGGGCTGCAGATCGCTGATGGTTTTCAGGTTGTACTGTTCTGCTGCCTGGCTTGTCACACCGATGGCGTAGGTGTTGTTGACCCCGATTTTTCCCAACATACGGCAGTCATACTCTTCCTGGACCGTTTGATTGACAAAATCGTAGAGGGTCATACCGTCGGGAATGTCCGTGGTGTCCAGCCCCAGGATGGTGGTGAGGATCGTGCCGTCCCAGTTGTACATCAGGTCACAGCTGTGATCGTCACCGATGAGGGCTTGGAAGTTGTTCTTGGAGGTCATTTGGTCCTTGATGGTGACCTCCAGGCCATAGCGGTCCTGAACCAGCTGCTGGATCATGCTGTTGATGAGTTGGACTTCCGAGAATTCTCCCTGATAGAGGACAATGCCGTTTTCATCCTGTGGAATGAAACTCCAGGCGCCCACCGCAATCACACAGACGGCCAACACAGCGGCCCCCAGACGCTTGACCATACGGAAGCGGTAAGAGGTGGAACTGGCGGTGTGGTGATTCATCCGGTGCTCTATGAGGCCCATTAAGGTGTCAAGCACTAAGGCCATGAGCATCAGTACGCCGGTGCCGCCAAGGATGGCTGCCATGTCATCCTGCCGAATGCCGGTGTTGATGACACTCCCCAGGCCGCCGCCGCCCACGAAGGCGGCAAAGACGGCGGTTCCCACTGCGTTGACCGCCGCGATTCGGATTCCCGTGAAGAGGATGGGGGTGGCAAGGGGCATTTCCACCCGGAGCAGACGCTGCATCCGGGACATGCCCATGCCTTTCCCGGCTTCTACCAGGTAGTCGGGGACTTGGTTCAGACCGAGGCAGGTATTTCGTACAATGGGCAGCAGGGAGTATAAGGCCAGACCGATGATGACGGTCGGTTTCCCTGCCCCCAGAAAGACCATGATGATGCCCAGCAGGGCCAATGCAGGGGTGGTCTGGAGCAGGTCCACCACCCGCAGGATAATTTTGCGGGCGGAGGGATAAAAGTAGGAGAGAATTCCCAGAGGGACGCCGACCACGATGGCACACAGCAAGGCGGCGACAACGATCGAGATGTGGTCTAAAATCATGATACCGGTCATAGCTCGTCCGCCTCCTTTCGCATTCCCTTGGGTACCACTTTGCGCTGAAGCGCGTCGATGAGAGAGCCCAAGATGAAGGCCAGCAGTGCTGCGGGAATGGCGCCCATCAGGATGAGTCCGTTGTCATTGGCGCTGATTCCAGTGTAAATGAACGTGCCCAAACCACCCTGCCCGATCATTGCAGCCAGGACAGTCCAGCTGACCGTGTAAATGGTGGACATTCGCAGACCGCCGATGATGGTAGGCAGCGCCAGGGGAATTTCAATCTTATACAGGCGCTGATAGGGGGTCATGCCGCAGCCCCGGGCCGCTTCAATATACTGTGGGTCCACAGAGACCAGCCCTGCATAGGTGTTTTTCAGGATAGGGAACATCGCGTAGATGGACAGCGCGATGAGCACTGTGGCCGGCTGCATGCCCAGCCAGATGAACAGAAGCCCCACAAAGACAATGCCGGGGATGGTATTGAACACCGAGAGCACCGGCAGCACAAATTTGGACAGCTTGGGCCTGCGGGAGAGCAGAATGCCCAACACCACGCCCAGGATCAGACCGAACAGCACGGAAACCAAGGTGAAGGCGAGGTGGGTCAAAATGGCCTGGGGAAGATCATGGTAACTCATTGGTTCACCCCCACAGCTGTTCCGCCATTGCCGAAGCCATGCTGGTCTTGGTGACGATTCCGGCGACCGTCTGGTCGGGGTTCAGGACCACCAGATAGGAGCTTCCGCTCTCAATCAGCTGATCGAAGCAGGCCCGGGCGTTGTCCTCTGTCTGCACTGTGGGCATGTTGCAGCGGATTAAGGGACCGATGGAATCCACCACATGCCCGGTCAGACGGATATCGGTGATGGACACGGTTCCCAGATACTTTTTGAGAGAGTCCACCACAATCAAGGTGTCCACGTTGTGCCGCTGCATTTTGCTGATGCATTCGTTGATGCCCCGGGTCTGCTCCACTGTATAGACGCCGGTGCGCATGAACTCCTTGACCTTCAGGTCTGCGGCGGACTGCTCCGGCATGTGCTTGCCCAGGAAGTCATGGATCAGACCGGTGGCCGGATGGGACAGCATCTCTTCCGGGGAAGCCATCTGCTCAATTTTGCCGTGGTTCATGAAAATAATGAGATCAGCAAGATCAAGGGCTTCCTCCATGTCGTGGGTGACAAAGACGATGGTTTTGTTCAGCTTTTGCTGCAGGGATTTCATCTCCTGCTGGAGGGTGCGCCGGGTCATGGGGTCCAGCGCGCTGAAGGGCTCATCCATGAGAACAATGGGAGGGGAAGCGGCCAGGGCACGCAGGATTCCCACACGCTGCTGCTGTCCGCCGGACATTTCTGAGGGATACTTGTGGGCATACTGTTCATAAGGCATGTCCACCATAGCCAGCATGTCCCGGACGATCTGCTCGCACCGTTCCTTGGGATATTTCAAGAGTTTGGGAACCACGCAGATGTTTTGGGCCACCGTCATGTTGGGGAACAGGCCGATCTGCTGGATCACGTAGCCGATGCGGCGGCGCAGGGTTACCTTATCCTGCTTTGCGATGTCTTCTCCATCTATGTAGATGTGACCGGCGTTTGGCTGAATGAGACGGTTGATCATTTTGAGGGTGGTGGTTTTCCCACAGCCAGATGGCCCGATCAGGACGACAAATTTACCGTCTGGGATATCAAAACTCAAATCAAAGATCACCTGCTGGTTGCCATAGGACAGAGAAATGTGTTCAAATTTAACCAATGAGATACACTCCTTTCTTTGCGGGGTTTCTGCTGCGGCGGAGAGGAGACGGAAACCATGCCGGCATCGGGTCCCTCTGAAAAAAGCCGCGGTACGGATTGCGTCGATTTTTCAAAATGGATTTTTATGATTCGTATCTTGGAATACAGGGGGGTCAAAAGGAAAACAGAAATGATTTTATTTTCTGCTTTCTGTGGAAATCTCAACCCAATATACGAAACGTAATATCTTCTTTATACCTGCCTTATACTCCTATATTATAAAGGAAAACGGACAAAACATCAATAGAGAAAAGCATTCGTAATTCTTAACATTCTGTTGCATGCTGTCTAATGGAAAGCAAGGGCGCCGGCAGGGCCAAAGAAATGATACAATGAGGAATCAAATTTGTCATCGGTACACATTGTATAAAAAATGAATTCCACAGGATAGGATACCATAAAATGGTCCCCTGCCGGGAAGCAGATTCCGCAGCAGGGGGATGGGGGAGAGATATCCACTTTTGCTGACTCGGAAGGGGCTGGAGCCTTATTTTTTGTTGTCCAGAAGTTTGTTGAGCTCATCCATAAAGGTGTTGATGTCTTTGAACTGCCGGTAGACAGAGGCAAAGCGAACATAGGCCACCTCGTCCAAGTCTTTCAGCTTTTCAATGACCAATTCACCGATCTGTTTGCTGCTCACTTCACCGCCCAGTTCATTTTGAAGCTCTTTTTCAATGTCGTCAGCGGCCTTTTCCAGCAGGGAGAGAGAGACAGACCGTTTTTCGCAGGCCTTGAGCATACTGGTCATCAGCTTGCTGCGATCAAATGCCTGACGAATGCCGTTCTTTTTGATTACGATCATGGGGAGAACTTCGATGGTTTCGTAGGTGGTAAACCGATTGTGGCATTTGAGGCATTCCCGCCGGCGGCGGATGCTGGTACCGTCGTTGGCAGGACGGGAGTCTACAACCTTGCTGTCGAGGGTGGCACAGAACGGGCATTTCATAGAGCAGAGACCTCCTGAAATTTTCTACGGTATTGGGTGTCAAACGATAGATTATATTTACATTATACCATAAAAATCATAAGATTGTCAGCTTTTTTCAATAAAATTCGAAAACAGCATCCAGATAGGGCCAGGAAATGGAGGGAAGATTTCCGAGAAAAGAAGGCAGGGCAAGAGAAAACAGCGCACCCAGTCAGGGTGCGCTGTCTCAATTCAGATTGCTTTTTTGCTGGGCCTGGATCTTCTTGCGCCAACACCGGTGGCACATAGCGACATAGCTGTCATTGCCCCCCAAAAACACCTGACTGCCTGTGGTGAGAATGGTCCCGCTGGCATCCAGACGGGCATTGACGGTGGCCTTGGAGCCGCAGGCGCACACGGTCTTGATCTCTGTAATGGAATCGGCCAACTCCATCAGACGGCGGGAGCCAGGAAAAAGATGGGTAAGAAAATCTGTGCGCAGACCAAAACAGAGGACAGGAAGATCCGCTTCGTCTACAATCTGACGCAGTTGGTCAATCTGCTCGGGGGTGAAGAACTGTGCCTCGTCCGCGATGATGACGTCATAGTGTTCTTCCGCCTGATAACGGTCATAGAGATTGTCCTCCGGGAAAATGACATCGGCCTCCCGAAAGAGCCCCACACGGCTTTTGACGATAGAGGCGCCGTCCCGGTCGTCAATGCTGGGTTTGATCAGCCAAACGCGCATGCCCAATTCCTCGTAGTTAAACTGTGTGATCAGCGCCTGTGCGGATTTTGAGCTGCCCATGGCACCATACTTGAAATAAAGTTTTGCCACTGTTGTTCCCGCCTTTTCCTGGAAGATTCTTACCAAAACATGATAGCATATTCCCGGGCACAATGCAATTTTTGTCTGGCGGCCTTTGAACAGGGAAACAACAGATTGTCAATTTTGTCAAAAAGGGAGGGAGTTTCATTTGCACTCTTGATTGCTGGATATATCAATGTTATAATCCCATTAAAGGGTTGTAAAAAATACCCTGTACACACCCGAACCAATCCATTGAAACGGAGGAAATGAAAAGGATGAAAAAGATTCTTGCACTTCTCTTGGCCTCGGTGATGGTCCTGGGACTGGCCGCCTGCGGCGGGGACAATACCCCGGCAGAAGACACAGACGCCGGCACCAAGGAACCCGCTACCACCACCGAGACATCGGCCAATGACATCCCCGACTCCATGACGTCTGAGGACGGCAAGTATGAGCTGGCCTTTGTCACTGACGTGGGCCAGCTGAAGGACAAGTCCTTCAACGAGGGCACCTGGAACGGCGTGAAGCTGTATGCCAGCAAGAATGACATGTCTTACAAGTACTATCAGCCTGCCAACGGCGACCAGGCCACCGACGATGATCGTTATGAGGCCATGAAGGCCGCTGTGGATGGCGGCGCCACGGTGGTGGTTTGCGCCGGCTTCCTGCAGGAAGCTGCCCTGAAGCAGGCCGCCATTGATTATCCTGACACCAAGTTTATCTTTGTGGACGGATATCCCATCAATGGAGACGACAATCAGCCTCTGGCCAACGTGGCTGGCATTGCTTTTAAGGAAGAGCAGTCCGGCTACTTTGCCGGCTATGCCGCTGTGATGGAAGGCTACACCAAGCTGGGCTTCTCCGGCGGTGGCGGCGGCACCAATCCCGCCTGCTGCCGGTATGGTTATGGCTTTGTGCAGGGCGCCAACGCAGCAGCGGCGGAGAAGGACGTTCAGGTGGAGATGAATTATTCTTGGGAGTACGGCTCCAGCTTCTCTGCCTCTCCTGAGCTGCAGACCATGGCCAATGGCTGGTATCAGAGCGGCACGGAAGTGATCTTTGCCTGCGGCGGTTCCATGTTCCAGTCCATCACGGCGGCGGCTTCCGCCAACGACGGTGCCGTGATCGGTGTTGACGTGGACCAGTCCACCCAGTCTGATACGGTTGTGACCTCCGCCATGAAGGAACTGTCTGACGCGGTGGAATGGTCTCTGGCTAAGGTTTATGACGATACCTTCTCCGAAATCGGCGGCGTTGCCACTTCTCTGGGTGTGGAAGAGGACGCTGTGGGCCTGCCCACCGATTCCTGGAGCCTGACCAACTATACTGTGGAGCAGTATGAGGAAATGTATCAGAAGGTTAAGGATGGTACCCTGGCTGTGGATGCGGACTACAACAATCTGGAGCAGGAGTATTCCAACCTGACCCTGAAGATCAGCTGAGATTAGCTACAATCAAGTTTTCATAAAAAGCAGGGAAAGACATTGTCTTTCCCTGCTTTTTTGCGGGAAGAAATGCACGCGCCTTACAAGGAGGAATGCGTTTCTCCGTATTTTTCCCAGGAAACCGGGTTCAGGGTTTTGCCATGTTTCATCACAAACGGCCCCCCAATGACATACACTGGGGCAAATACAGAGAAAGCTATGGTGAATGTGATGAAATGGATAAAGCGATGGTGCCTCCTGCTGGCTCTCTCCCTGCTGATCCTGCCAGTGCGTGCACAGGCGGCGGTTTACGAAGGGTTGGATGTGAGTGTTTGGCAGGGAGAAATTGACTTTTCCCAGGTGAAGGCGGCCGGGAAAGAGATGGTCTATATCCGAGCGGGATATGGTCTGTCAGAGGACAGCCGATTCCGGGAGAATGCGGAAGGTGCCCGGCGGGCGGGGATGAAGGTGGGCTTTTACTTCTTTGTCACCGCTACCAATCAGACCCAGGCCCGGGCGCAAGCGGTTTATTTTTCGGAACTGATTCGGGAATATCCCTATGACTGCCGGCCGGCGGTGGACTTTGAACAATACGGCACACTGTCCAAGGGAGAACTCAACGGGATTGCCTTGGCATTTGCGGAGACGCTGGAGGAGAGAACGGGAAAAACGCCGGCTTTTTATACCAATGCGTCCAGTGCCGCAGAGATCTGGGAACCGGCGCTGACGCGGTATCCCCTCTGGATTGCGGATTATGGGCCCAAGGAACCGACCTCCCTTGGCTACTGGACACAGTGGGCGGGCTTTCAGTATGAGGACAATGGCCGGGTGCCCGGAATTGCGGGCGCGGTGGACCTGGATCGGTTTACTGAGGGTATGCTGCTGGAGCAGGGCGCAGAGATGCCCTTTTTGGATGTGCGTCTTCAGGACTGGTATGCAAAGGGGGTTACAGAGCTGTTTGAGAGGGGACTGCTGCAGGGGATTACGCCGGACCGGTTTGGACCGGACCGTCCCGCCCAGCGGGCTGCGGTGGTGACCATGTTATACCGACTGGCAGGGGAGCCGCCAGGCTCTGGTCCCACTGGTTTTTCCGATGTTCCCCTTGACGCTTGGTATGGGAAGGCCGTTCGATGGGCTGGAGGGATTGGGATTGCCCGGGGAGCGGCCCCGGGAGAGTTTCTCCCCGCCCGAGGCGTAAGCCGGCAGGCGTTGGCGGTGTTTCTCTACCGCTATGGGGAGTACAGCGGAAGGGATGTAGAGAAGAGAGATAACCTGCAGGGCTATGCGGATCGATCTCAAGTAGCACCTTGGGCAGAGGAAGCAGTTCAATGGGCTGTCGCGGAGGGAATCCTGCGAGGAACCGGACAGGAAACGCTGGCCCCACAGGCGACGGCGGACCGGGCCCAAATGGCGGTGATGGTTCAGCGTTTTTTGGAGAAATGAAAGAACGCCCTGTGATCACAGATCACAGGGCGTTGCGTTTTGGAAGGGAATGATTACTTCTTCTCGTTGTATGCTTTGATGCCCAGGGCCAGCAAGTCCATGGCGCGCTCCAGATCAGCCTGCTTCAGCACATAAGCAATGCGGATCTCGTTTTTGCCCTTGCCGGGGGTGCCATAGAAGGGTTCGCCGGGGGCAAACATGACAGTGTCGCCGTTGTCTTCAAACTCTTCCAGCAGCCACTGCTGGAATTTGTCGGCGTCATCCACAGGCAGTGCGGCCATCAGATAGAAAGCCCCCTTGGGACACTCACAGACCACGCCGGGGATTTCAGCCAGCTTAGCCACCACCGTGTCACGGCGGCGCTTATACTCCTCACGAACGGCGGCGAAATACTCCGGGCCGACATTGTACAGCGCGGCGGAAGCAATCTGATCCAGGGTCGCCACAGACAGGCGGGCCTGAC
>ERZ1673696.2492-NODE-2492-length-12853-cov-20.434521_pt1 | contig 12853 bp, 13 predicted proteins | sample MGYA00580226_ERZ1673696 | MGnify/ENA primary metagenome ERZ1673696 (study PRJEB41218, sample SAMN15661743) | gut metagenome | host: Homo sapiens | place: Canada: London | collected 2015-08-20/2019-03-30 | study: EMG produced TPA metagenomics assembly of... | reverse complement strand
ACTCCCACTCGATCGTTGCGGGGGGTTTGCTGGTGATGTCGTAGCAGATGCGGTTGATGCCGCGGACTTCGTTGACGATGCGGACGGAGATGCGGTCGAGCACGTCGTAGGGGATGCGGGACCAGTCGGCGGTCATGAAGTCGCTTGTATTGACCGCGCGCAGCGCCAGCGTATAGTCATACGTCCGGCCGTCACCCATGACGCCGACGGAGCGCATGGAGGTGAGGACCGCGAAATACTGGCTGAGACTGCGGTCGAGCCCGGCCTTGGCGATCTCGTCGCGGAAGATGAAGTCGGCGTCGCGCAGCGTGTCGAGCTTTTCCTTCGTGATATCGCCGATGACGCGGATGGCAAGACCCGGGCCGGGGAAGGGCTGGCGCATGACCAGATACTCCGGCAGATCCAGCTCGCGGCCGAGCTGCCGGACTTCGTCCTTGAAGAGCATCCGCAGCGGCTCGAAGATCTCCTTGAAATCGACATAGTCGGGCAGACCGCCGACATTGTGGTGGCTCTTGATCACCGCGGACTTGCCAAGGCCGGATTCGATGACGTCCGGATAGATCGTGCCCTGCACAAGATAATCGACGGCGCCGATCTTCTTGGCTTCGGCCTCAAACACACGGATGAATTCCTCGCCGATGATCTTGCGCTTCGTCTCCGGATCGGTGACGCCGGCGAGCTTCGAGAGGAACCGGTCCTCCGCGTTGACGCGGATGAAGTGGATATCCCATTTGCCGAAGGCGGCTTCGACCTCGTCGCCCTCATTCTTGCGCATCAGGCCATGGTCGACAAACACGCAGGTGAGCTGGCTGCCGATGGCCTCGGCCATCAGCGCTGCAGCGACAGAAGAGTCCACGCCGCCGGACAGCGCCAGCAGTGCGCGGCCGGAGCCGACCTTTTCGCGGATGGCGCGGATGGCGGTCTGGCGGTAATCCGCCATGGTCCAGTCGCCGGAGGCGCCGCAGACGGAATAGAGGAAGCGGCGCAAAATTTCGCTGCCCTGGACAGTATGCTGCACTTCCGGATGGAACTGCACGCCGTAGAGCTTCTTTTCCGGACAGGCCATAGCGGCCGTCGGGCAGACGGCGGTCTTCGCGGTGACGGTGAAGCCGTCGGGGACCTGCGAGATGTAGTCGCCGTGGCTCATCCACGTCACGGAGGACGCGGGCAGACCATGGAAGATGGCGCTCTGGGTGTCAAACTCGGTCAGCGTCTTGCCATATTCGCGGGCAGTCGCTTCCGTCGCTGCTGCAACGGTGCCACCCAGCGAATATGCCATGAGCTGGCATCCATAACAGATGCCAAGAACGGGGATCCCGAGCGAAAACAGCGCAGGATCCACGTGCAGGGAAACAGATTCATAGACGCTCTGCGGGCCGCCGGACAGGATGATGCCGATGGGGGCAAGCTTCCGGATCTCGTCAGGGGAGATGGAGCAGGGCTTGACCTCGCAGTAGACGTTCTGCTCACGCACGCGGCGTGCGATGAGCTGGCTGTACTGGGCGCCGAAATCCAGAATGAGGACAGTTTCCATTATGCCTCCTCCTCACGGAAGACGATGTTGCCCGGCTCTGCGCTTTCGATGATGGCGAGCGAATGCAGGTTGACGCCCGCTGCGCGGAGCTTGTCGCCGCCGCCCTGGAAGCCCTTTTCCACGGCGCAGCCGATGCCGACCAGCTCGGCGCCGGCGGCCTGGACGATCTCGCAGAGGCCGCGCAGCGCTTCGCCGCGGGCAAGGAAATCGTCGATCACGAGCACACGGTCGCCCGGGTGCAGCCATTCCTTGGAGACGAGCAGCGTGACCTTCTTCTTGTAGGTATAGGAAAAGATCTCACTCTGATACAGGCCGCCCTCGATGTTGTCGCTCTTGGCCTTTTTCGCATACACCATGGGCTTGCCGTACCGGTACGCGCAGATCGCGGAAAGGGCAATGCCGCTGGCTTCAGCTGTCAGAATGAGATCTACTTTGTCGAGATCAAAGAATTTCTGGAATTCATCAGCGATGCGTCCCATAAACGCACAGTCGACGCGGTGGTTGAGAAACCCGTCGACCTTTACAATGTTTCCGGGCAGAATCTTGCCCTCCTTGACGATGCGATCCTTCAGCTCCTGCATAGCTTCCTCCAAAAACATAATAAAAAATAGACATCGGGGGATATACCTGCTGCCAATGACAAAAAGCCGCGCGCAGGAACAGACGACCTGCGTGTGCGAACTTCCAATAGTCGCAGCTCCGGCGCTGCGGTAGAAACATCCGGGCCATGTATCCGGAACTATATTGGCAACTGTATGAACTTGATTTCATGCTGGACTTTTCATCCTGCGCATATTATAATCGTTGTCGGATAATAAGTAAAATAGATGTTTTTAATCGTTGCGATTAACTCCATTAATAAACGTAATGACAGGAGGCAGCTATGGCAGTCAAATTGGAGCTTTACCGCGTCTTTCAGGAGGTCGCCCGCATGGGCAATATCTCCGCCGCGGCGCAGAATCTGTATATCTCCCAATCCGCGGTCAGCCAGTCCATCAAGCAGCTCGAAGAGCAGCTGCAGGTACGGCTGTTTTCCAGAAGCACGCGCGGCGTTGTGCTGACGAGCGAGGGGAAGATGCTGCTGGACTATGTCTCGCACGGCCTCGGCCTCATCCAGTGCGGCGAGGAAAAGCTCGCGCAGTCGCGCCAGCTGCTCACGGGCGAGCTGATCATCGGCGCGAGCGACACGGTAACGAAGACCTATCTGGTCTCCCGGCTCGAGGCCTTTCATCAGAACTATCCGGCCATCCAGATCCGCATCCTCAACGGCACGAGCCAGATGGTCCTCGACTATCTGCACGCGGGGCAGGTCGACATCGCCTTTGCCAGCGAGCCGAAGGACAAGGACGCCTATTCCATCCGCCACTGCTTCGATACCCACCAGATCTTCGTCGCCGCGCCGAATTACGACTGTGATTTTGACCATGCCCACACGCTCGAGGAGATCGCGGCCTTCCCGCTCATCCTGCTCGAGCGCAAGGCGAGCTCCCGCGCCTATGTCGAGCAGTATTTCCAGCAGCACGGCGTCAGCCTGAAGCCGGAGATCGAGCTCGGCTCGCACAACCTGCTCATCTCGCTGGCGCGGATCGGCCTCGGCGTTGCGTGCGTGACGGAGGAATTTTCGCAGTCCGGCCTCGGCCGGGGCGTGATCCTGCCGGTCCGCACGGCGTTTGAGATCCCGCCGCGCTCGGTCTGCATGTGCACGCTGCGCGACGTCTCGCCGACCTCCGCGGCCAACCGCTTCATGGATTTCATCTCTGAAAGCGACAAAATGACCTACGATATCGGCCATTCCTACCACTTTACCAACGTCTGACGAACGAATCGCCGCCCGCCTCCCCACGGAGGCGGGCAGTGTGCATTTTGCGGAATGCACAAATGATACGGAAAAAAGCAAGGACAATTTGGCGGATTCACGATTGACTTTGCGCATTTAAAGCGGTATAGTAGCAAACATCAAAAGGACGCCGCACGCGCGGCAGAAAGGAGCTTATCATGGCCAAGCGTTATCCGAACAACAAGTCCATCCAGATGAGCTTCCTCTTTATTGAGGCCCGCGAGCAGATCACGGGCCTGTATTACCGCGCGCAAAAAAAGAGACTGTCCGTATAGACCGGTGTTTTTCTTCGTAACCAGAAGGAGGCTCTGTTCCGCGGACAGAGCCTCCTTTTTGTTTTGGACTGCAGCCGCAAGTACGCGGCGCAGCCCCATCCAATCCAGTTCATACATGAGAAAAGGAGCGAAATCAAAATGAAAAAGATGCTTGCACTGCTTCTGGCGCTCGTCATGGTCCTGAGCCTGGCCGCCTGCGCCTCCAGCCAGCCCGCCGCCGCGTCCACCGAGACCGCAGAAACCACCGAAACGACCGAACCCGCCGCCGAAGAATCCGCCGAGGCTCCGGCCGAGAGCGGCAAGACCTACACCGTCGGCGTCTGCCAGCTGGTCCAGCATGAGGCGCTCGACGCCGCGACCCAGGGCTTTGTCGACGCGCTGAAAGAAGAACTCGGCGACGCCGTCACCGTCGACGTGCAGAACGCCTCCGGCGACTCCGTCAACTGCGGCACGATCGTCAACGGCTTTGTCTCCAAGGGCGTGGACCTCATCATGGCCAATGCAACCCCGGCGCTGACTGCCGCTGTCTCCGCTACGGCCGATATCCCCATCCTCGGCACGTCCATCACGGCCTATGGCGTCGCGCTGGATATCGATGACTTCAACGGCACTGTCGGCGGCAATGTCTCCGGCACATCCGACCTGGCTGACCTGCAGGCGCAGGCCCAGATGATCCTCGACTGGTTCCCCGAGACCAAGACCGTCGGTCTGCTGTTCTGCTCGGCCGAACCGAACTCCCGCTATCAGATCGACGAGGTCCGCAAGGCGCTTGAGGCCCAGGGCGTGACCTGCGAAGAATTCGCCTTCACCGACAGCAACGACGTCTCCTCCGTGACCCAGAAGGCCGCCGACTTCTCCGACGTTGTCTACATCCCGACCGATAACACCGCCGCCTCCAACACCGAGGCCATTGCCAACGTCCTGATCCCTGCCGGCGTTCCCGCCGTCTGCGGCGAAGAGGGCCTCTGCCGCGGCTGCGGCGTGGCGACGCTGTCCATCAGCTACTACGATCTCGGCGTGACCACCGGCAAGATGGCCGCGAAGATCCTCAAGGGCGAGGCCGATATCTCCACAATGCCGGTCGAATACACCGACGCGACCCCGAAGTACAACGCTTCCGTCTGCGAGCAGCTCGGCATCACCCCGCTCGATGGCTACGAGGCGATCGACGGCTGAATCTGACACTTTGACCGGTCACGGGCATTCACCCGTGACCGGCGGAACTGCAAAAACCGTTTGCCCCTGCAATCGGCCGATAACCGGAACCCTTTGCCGGTCGATTGCAGGCGCAGACTGACAAGGAGAATGATTATGAGCTTCCTCTCTGCGCTACTCAATTCGCTGCCCGGCGCGGCGGCTCAGGGCCTCATCTGGGGCCTGATGGCCATCGGCGTGTACATCACCTTCCGTATTCTGGACGTTGCGGATCTGACCGTCGACGGCTCCATCGCCACCGGCGGCGCGGCCGCCGTCATGCTCATCCGCGCTGGGGTGAACCCGTGGCTGGCCCTGCTGTGCGCGTTTGCCTGCGGTATGCTGGCAGGCTTCGTGACGGGCATGTTCCACACCAAATGCGGCATCCCCGCGATCCTCTCCGGCATTCTGACGCAGCTCGCACTCTACTCCATCAACCTGCGCATCATGGACAGCAAGGCCAATCAGGCCGTCGGCGTGGATAAATATCCGCTGATGGTCTCGCAGCGCTATGTGCGCGAGCTGAGCCTGAAAAATCCGCTTCCGATCCTGCTTCTTTTCACGTTTGCCGTGATCGCGCTTCTGTACTGGTTCTTCGGTACGGAGCGCGGCTGCGCCATCCGCGCCACCGGCGCAAATCAGAACATGGCCCGTGCGCAGGGCATCAACACGAACGCGAACGTCGTTTTCGGCCTCATGCTCTCCAACGGCCTTGTCGCCCTGTCCGGCGCGCTGCTCGCGCAGTTCCAGGGCGCGGCGGATGTGAACATGTGCCGCGGCGCGATCGTCATCGGCCTGGCTGCCGTCATCATCGGCGAGGTCATCTTCGGCAAGCTCTTTACGAACTTCGGCCTCAAGCTGCTGGCCGTGTCGATCGGCGCGGTGATCTACTATTTCGTGCTCCAGATCGTCCTGCAGCTCGGCCTCAACACGAACGACCTCAAGCTCATCACGGCGCTGATCGTCGCGCTGTTCCTGGCCATCCCGTACTGGAAGGGCAAGATGTTCCGCGGCAAGGCAAAAAAGGAGGAAACACACCATACTTGAACTCATCAATGTGTGCAAGACCTTTAACCCCGGCACCGTCAACGCAAAGACCGCGCTGAACGATCTGAACCTGACTCTCAACGATGGCGATTTCGTCACCGTCATCGGCGGCAACGGCGCGGGCAAGTCGACCATGCTGAACGCCATCGCGGGCTCCTTCCAGATCGACAGCGGTAAGATCGTCATCGACGGCACCGACGTCACCGGCCTGCCGGAGCATAAGCGCGCGGCCTTCCTCGGCCGTGTGTTCCAGGACCCGATGATGGGCACCGCGCCCACCATGCAGATCGAGGAGAACCTGGCCCTCGCCGCCCGCCGCGGGCAGCACCGCGGCCTCCGCTGGGGCATCACAAAGGCTGAGCGTGCCGAATACCAGAAGCGGCTGCATGCGCTGGACCTCGGCCTCGAGGACCGGATGACCGCGAAGGTCGGCCTGCTCTCCGGCGGCCAGCGGCAGGCGCTGACGCTTTTGATGGCGGCCCTGCAGCAGCCAAAGCTGCTGCTGCTCGACGAGCATACCGCGGCCCTCGACCCGCGTACGGCGGCCAAGGTCCTCGACCTGTCCGACCGCATCGTGCAGGAGCACGGGCTGACCACGCTCATGATCACCCACAACATGAAAGACGCCATCGCGCACGGCAACCGCCTTATCATGATGGACGCCGGTCAGGTCGTGGTGGACGTGTCCGGCGAGGAGAAGAAGAAGCTGACCGTGCCGGATCTGCTCGCCATGTTCTCCCGCGCCAGCGGCAGCGATGAGGCGAACGACAAAATGCTCCTTTCCTGAATCCGTTTTCAGGCCCCGGGACCGCAGTCCCGGGGCTTTTTCCGAAAAATCAAAAAACCTTCAGCAAAGGGGCTTGACATTCCGCCGGATATCCCGTATAATGCACCGGACACAAAAAAGGAGGAAACGACCATGCGCTATCTGCTTCAAAACGCACAGCTCCTCTCCTCGGGCGGCGTATTTCGTGCCGCGGACGTTTTGCTTTCGGGCGGAAGAATTGTTTCCATTGGTGATCGTATTTCTTGTCCCGCAGATGCTGTTTCTATTGATCTTCATAAGGCTGTCTTATTTCCCGGTTTCGTTGATGTGCATGTACATCTTCGTGAACCGGGATTTTCTTATAAAGAGACGATCCGGACCGGCACGCTTGCCGCGGCCCACGGCGGCTTCGCCCACGTCGCGGCCATGCCGAATCTCGATCCCGTGCCGGACTGCGCCGCCGCGCTGGCCGTGCAGCGCGCGATCATCGAAAAAGACGCGCTCGTCCACGTCCATCCCTACGGCGCCGTCTCGGTCGGCGAAAAAGGGGAGCGGCTCGCGGATCTTGACGGGCTCGCGCCAGGTGTCATCGCGTTTTCCGACGACGGCCGCGGCGTGCAGTCGGAAAGCCTCATGCGCGAGGCCATGATGCAGTGCCGCCGCCTCGGTAAGATCCTTGCCGCGCACTGCGAGGACAACAGCCTCCTGCACGGCGGCTATATCCACGACGGCGCGTATGCCCGCGCCCACGGCCACCGCGGCATCTGCTCCGAGAGTGAGTGGGGCCCGATCACCCGGGACCTCCGGCTCGCCGAAGAGACCGGCTGCGCATACCACGTCTGCCACGTCTCCACGAAGGAAAGCGTCGCCCTCATCCGCGCAGCCAAGCGCCGCGGCGTGGACGTCACCTGCGAGACCGCGCCGCATTACCTGACCTTCACCGACGAAGACCTGCAGGAGGACGGCCGGTTCAAGATGAACCCGCCCCTGCGCGCGCGGGAAGACCGCGACGCGCTGATCGAGGGCCTGCTTGACGGGACGATCGACATGCTGGTGACCGACCACGCCCCGCACAGCCGGGAAGAAAAGGCCCGGGGGCTGGAAAAGAGCGCCATGGGCGTCGTCGGGCTCGAGACGTCGTTTGCCGCAAGCTACACGGCGCTGGTCCAGACCGGCATCCTGCCGCTTGAAAAACTCGTCGACCTGATGCACGGCGCGCCGATGCGCCGCTTCGGCTGCGGCACAGAGCTGGCCGAGGGCCAGCCCGCCGACCTGACGGCCTTTGATCTGACCAAAACCTACACCGTCGACCCCGAAATGTTCCTGACCATGGGCCGTGCTACGCCGTTTGCCGGACGTGCGCTGACGGGCGTGTGCAAGCTCACGATGATCGGCGGAGAACCCGTCTGGAAGGAGGAAACGCTTTGAAAGAAGTCCTGTTTACCATCACGGAGAACCGGCCGCTTGCCCCGCAGGTCTATGCCCTGCGCCTTTGCGGCGACACCTCGGCCATCACCGCGCCGGGGCAGTTTCTGGAGCTGCAGCTGCCGGGCTTTTTCCTGCGCCGCCCGCTGTCCGTCTGCGACTGGGATGATGCCGGTGTGACCATCCTCTACAAGGTTGTCGGCAAAGGCACCGACTGGCTTGCGCAGTGCCGGCCGGGGCAGACGCTCGGGGCGCTGACCGGCCTTGGCAACGGCTTTGACGTCGCCGCCTGCGGCGAGACCACGCTGCTCATCGGCGGCGGGATCGGCGTGCCGCCGATGTACGGCCTTGCCCGCCGCCTGCTCGCGGCAGGGAAGACACCCATCGCCAGCCTCGGCTTCAACACCGCGCAGGAGCGGTTTTACGAAGAAGAATTCCGCGCCCTCGGCGTGCAGACCGTCGTCACGACGGCGGACGGCAGCTATGGCGTGCGCGGCTTTGTGACCGATGCTCTGCCGGAAGTCTACGATACCTTCTGCGCCTGCGGGCCGCTGCCGATGCTGCGCGCGCTCTGCCGCGCAGCGGACAAGCCGGGCTTTCTCAGCCTGGAGGCCCGGATGGGCTGCGGCTTCGGCGCCTGTATGGGCTGCACGATCGAAACGCTGAACGGCCCGAAGCGCGTCTGCCGCGAGGGCCCGGTATTCAGAAAGGAGGAGCTGCTATGGTAACGACAAACGTCACGCTCTGCGGCCGGGAGCTGGAAAATCCCATCATCCCCGCCAGCGGCACCTTCGGCTACGGATATGAGTTCGCGGAGCTCTACGATATCAACTGCCTCGGTACATTTTCCTTCAAGGGCACGACCCTGCACCCGCGCACCGGCAACGCGCAGCCGCGCATCGCGGAAGCGCCGGGCGGGATGCTCAACGCCGTCGGCCTGCAGAATCCCGGCGTCGACGCGGTGATCGCCGAGGAGCTGCCGAAGCTGCAGCGCGTCTTCCAAAAGCCGGTCATGGCCAACGTCAGCGGCTTTTCCATCGAGGAATACGTCGAGGTCTGCCGGAGGCTGGACGCATGCGGGCAGGTCGGCTGGCTGGAGGTCAATATCTCCTGCCCGAACGTGCATGGCGGCGGAATGAGCTTCGGCACCGACCCGAAGGCCGCCGCAGCCGTGACCCGGGCCGTGAAGGACGCAGTCCAGAAGCCCGTGATCGTCAAGCTCTCGCCCAACGTCACGAGCATCGCCGACATCGCGAAGGCCTGCGAGGACGCGGGCGCCGACGCGGTCAGCCTCATCAACACGGTGCTTGGCATGCGCATCGACCTGCGCGGCAAGAAGCCGCTGCTGGCCAATAAGACCGGCGGCATGTCCGGCCCGGCCATCTTCCCGCTGGCGGTGCGGATGGTCTGGCAGGTCTATGAGGCCGTCCGCATCCCCATCATCGGCATGGGCGGCGTCCGAACGGCGGAGGACGTGCTCGAGCTCATGCTCGCCGGCGCGACGGCGGTCGAGGTCGGCGCGGCCAATCTGGTCGACCCCTTTGCCTGCCGCGATCTGGTAAACGATCTGCCGCGGGTCATGGAACAATATCACATACAAAATCTGAACGATATCATAGGAGGCGCACATCATGGGTAAAGACGTCATCATCGCCCTGGACTTTGACAGCAAGGAGAAAACGCTCGCGTTTCTCGACCGGTTCACCGGCAAAAAGCCGTTCGTGAAGATCGGCATGGAGCTGTTCTACGCCGAGGGCCCGTCCATCGTCCGCGAGATCAAGGCCAGAGGCCACCAGATTTTCCTCGATCTCAAGCTGCACGACATCCCCAACACCGTCAAAAAGGCCATGGCCGTCCTGTCCTCGCTGGACGTGGATATGGTGAACCTCCACGCGGCAGGCACCCGCGCCATGATGACCGCCGCGCTCGAGGGCCTGACCCGCGCTGACGGCACGCGCCCACTGCTCATCGCCGTCACGCAGCTGACCTCCACCAGCCAGCAGAGCATGGAAGAGGAGATCGGCATCCACGCGCCGCTGGCCGACGTCGTCATCGACTACGCGAAAAACGCGCAGGCCGCAGGGCTTGACGGCGTGGTCTGCTCGCCGCTCGAGGCAGGGAAGATCCACGAGGCCTGCTCCGGCAGCTTCGTGACCGTCACGCCGGGCATCCGCTTCGCCGACGCGAAGACGGACGATCAGGTCCGCATCACCACCCCCGAAAAGGCCAGAGCCATCGGCTCGGATTACATCGTCGTCGGCCGTCCCATCACGCAGGCCGCCGACCCCGTCGCAGCCTACCAGCGCTGCCTGCAGGAATTCGTCGGATAACAGAAAGGAGCAGACTATGGAATCTACCGCACGCCGCATCGCAGAGGATCTGCTGTCGATCCGCGCCGTATTCTTCCGGCCGGACGAGCCGTTCACCTGGGCCAGCGGCATCAAAAGTCCCGTCTATTGTGACAACCGCCTCATCCTGACCGCCCCGGACGTCCGCACCGAGGTGGAGACCGCCCTCATGCAGACCATCCGCCGCGAATACCCGGACGCGGAGGTCCTCATGGGCACCAGCACCGCCGGGATCGCGCACGCCGCCATCACCGCGCAGATGATGGGCCTGCCGATGGGCTACGTCCGCTCGTCGAGCAAGGACCACGGCCGCCAGAACCAGATCGAAGGGCGGCTGGAAAAGGGCCAGAAGGTCGTCGTGGTGGAGGATCTGATCTCCACGGGCGGCAGCGTCCTTGAGGTCGTGAACGTGCTGCGGGAGGCCGGCGCGGAGGTGCTCGGCATCGTGAGCATCTTCACCTACGGCATGAAAAAGGGCCTGGAGCGGCTGGCCGCCGCCAACGTCAGAAATGTCAGCCTGACGAACTTCGACGTGATCGCGCAGGTCGCCGCCGAACAGAAGTATATCAAACCCGAGGACGTCGCCCGGCTCCTGCAGTTCCGGAATGACCCCTCGGACGAATCTTGGATTGGAGGAACAAACTGATATGAACCACCTGATCGACATTCTGCAGCTCAGCACCCAGGAGATCGACGAACTGGTCGCCAAGGCCAACGACATCATCGCCCGCCCGGAGGCCTATGCCCACAAGTGCGACGGCAAGATCCTCGCCACGCTGTTCTTTGAGCCCTCCACCCGGACGCGCCTGAGCTTCGAGTCCGCCATGCTCTCGCTCGGCGGCAAGGTCCTCGGTTTCTCGTCCGCCAGCAGCTCGTCTGCGTCGAAGGGCGAGAGCGTCTCCGATACCATCCGCACCGTCAGCTGCTATTCCGACATCATCGCCATGCGCCACCCGAAAGAGGGCGCGCCGCTCGTCGCCTCCATGCACTCCGAGGTCCCCGTCATCAACGCCGGTGACGGCGGCCACAACCACCCGACGCAGACGCTCACGGACCTGCTCACCATCCAGCGCGAGAAGGGGAGATTCAACGACCTGACCGTGGGCTTCTGCGGCGACCTCAAGTTTGGCCGCACCGTCCACTCGCTCATCAGCGCGCTCAGCCGTTACACCGGCATCAAGATCGTGCTCATCTCCCCGGAAGAGCTGAAGCTGCCGAGCTACGTCAAGAACGAAGCACTCAAGAAGCACAACATCCCCTATGAGCAGACCACGGACCTCGAGGCCGTCATGCCGCAGCTCGATATCCTGTACATGACCCGCGTGCAGCGCGAGCGCTTCTTCAACGAAGAGGACTACCTGCGTCTGAAAGACAGCTACATCCTCACCCCGGAAAAGCTCCGGACGGCGAAGCCGGATCTGTGTATCCTGCACCCGCTGCCCCGCGTCAACGAGATCTCCGTCGCCGTCGACGACGACCCCAGAGCCTGCTACTTCAAGCAGGTCAAAAACGGCCGCTACATCCGCATGGCGCTGATCCTCAAGCTGCTTGGTATTGAATAAGGGAGGGCTACCACATGATTATTGATGCGATTTCCAACGGTATTGTCATTGACCATATCTCCGCCGGCAAGGCGATGTACCTGTACAACATCCTCGGCCTCGACCAGCTCGACTGCTCCGTGGCGCTGCTCAAAAACGTCGTCAGCAGCAAGCTCGGCCGCAAGGATATCATCAAGATCGACCGCATCCTGGACCTCGACTGGGACGTGATCGGCTACGTCGACCCCGGCATCACCGTCAACATCATCAAGGACGGCCAGCGCGTGGAAAAGCGCCAGCTGAAGCTGCCGGAGCGGATCCGGAACGTCATCCGCTGCAAAAACCCGCGCTGCATCACCTCCGTCGAGCAGGAACTGCCGCAGATCTTCACGCTCACCGACCGTGAAAAGCGCACCTACCGCTGCCTCTACTGTGAGACCAAAGCCGAGCGGCAGTAAATAGAAGAAAGAAAAAGCAGAGGGGGCAGCCCCTCTGCTTTTTTGCGCCCGCCGCTTCAGACCTCCTGCGTGTAGCCCTGCAGCGCTTGCTGCAGGGCAGCGAGCGCCTTTTTTTCGATGCGGGAGACATAGGAGCGGCTGATGCCGCATTTCGCTGCGATCTCCCGCTGCGTGAGCGGCGTGCGGTCGCCAAGGCCGTAGCGCAGGGTGATGACCATCCGCTCCCGCGGCGACAGCACTGTGTCCATGACCTCGTAGAGCTTCCGGTAGGTCTGCCGTGCGCTGAGATCCTCGAACAGATCCTCATCCGAGCACAGCACATCCATCAGCGACAGCGCGTTCCCGTCCTTCCCGGTCTCAATGCAGTCCGAAAGCGAAACATCCCCCGCCGTCTTCCGCATCGACCGGAAATACATGAGGATCTCATT
>ERZ1673696.2489-NODE-2489-length-12864-cov-4.431259_pt1 | contig 12864 bp, 13 predicted proteins | sample MGYA00580226_ERZ1673696 | MGnify/ENA primary metagenome ERZ1673696 (study PRJEB41218, sample SAMN15661743) | gut metagenome | host: Homo sapiens | place: Canada: London | collected 2015-08-20/2019-03-30 | study: EMG produced TPA metagenomics assembly of... | reverse complement strand
TCCAGTCCCCAAAGCACTTGTCTTTTTATATGTTCTGCTGCAGAAAGCGCCGCAGCACCGCGTTTTTCTCTTTCGGCATATTGCTTTTCAAGTGCATATCCCATTCCCACAATACCGGGAACGTTCAGTGTTCCAGGACGCCTGTCTCGCTCCTGTGCACCGCCCTGCATCAGGTTTTGTATTGCGTGCCCCTCCCTAATATACAGTGCTCCTGCTCCTTTAGGACCGAAAAACTTATGCGCGGAAAGCGAAAGCATGGTAATCGCTTGTGTTTTTACCGCAATCGCCATACTTCCAGCTGCCTGCACGGCATCGGTATGAAAAGGAATTCCATATTCTGCAGCCAAAGCTCCGATTTCCGCAATCGGCTGCAGTGTACCGATTTCATTATTTGCCGCCATAATCGAGATCAAAATGGTTTGGGGCGTAATTGCCTTTTCCACCTGCTCCACATGAACGCGTCCAAAGATATCCACCGGCAGATATGTAACGGAAAAACCATCTTCCTCAAGAGCTTTACAAGTATTTAAAACCGCGGGATGCTCGATCTGCGAAGTTATAATATGCCGTCCTTTTTGTTTGTTTTTTTGTGCGGTTCCCCAAATAGCCCAATTATCGCTTTCGGTACCGCCGGAAGTAAAATAAATTTCATTTTTCTCAGCTCCCAGCACCTGCGCAATCTGGCTTCTTGCTCTCTCTACTGCCGCAGCCGCCTCCCGGCCAAAAGTATGCACACTGCTTCCATTACCAAAATAACCGGAAAAATACGGCTCCATCCGCTTAAGCACTTCCGGATCCAACGGCGTAGTAGAAGCATAATCTGCGTATATCATATATTCTCCTTTATGTTTTTCTAACATGCTATCACAAGATACCTCATCTGTCAATCCTGCTTACATACCAGTCCAGCTTTGCCGCACAGCTGTAATTTTTCTGCCCTGTGCATCAGGTCCTACCGTATAAAAGCCAACAAAACTTGTAGGATGATATACCGTGTATAACTGCTGTGCTGCAGCAAGGTCCGCCTTTGCCAGTTTTACCGAAAGGCCGCAGCCTATCGCGATTTCTCTTGGTGTATTGATGACTTCACTTTTGATTCCCGCACCGTTTAGAATGCGGTTAAAATACATGACCTGCGTCCGCGAACGAAACGAGGCCAAAACAAACTCTTCCATAGCTGTATCCTCCAATTAGGTTCGGTAATATAATATATTATGTGCAGCAAATAAAAGTGAATGGAGAAACGCTATGATATATCTTGACAATGCTGCCACTACACTATACAAACCCAACGAAGTGTACCTGCGCAGCAATGAAGTATTCCGTCTTTTTTCGGCCAATTCCGGAAGAAGCGGACATAAGGCTGCCCTAAAAGCCGCCGAAATCGTCATGCAGACACGCGCCGCAGCAGCTGAATTTTTAGGGATAAAAAATATCGAAAACATCGTTTTTACCTTTGGCTGCACCGATGCTTTAAATATCGCCATCAAAGGGCTTTTTTATCCAGGCGATCATATCATAACCACGGCCTATGAGCATAATTCCGTACTGCGGCCGCTCGAATATTTAAAAAATACAATAGATATCGAATATTCCATACTCTTTCCGGAAGAAAACGGGAATATTTCCCCCCTGCAAATAGAGAATGCCATAAAGGAAAATACAAAAGCTGTAATTGTAAATTATGTTTCCAACGTTACCGGGCAAGTACAAAATATCCGGGGAATCAGTGAAATATGCAAAAAATACGGTCTGCTCTTTTTAGTAGACGGTGCACAGGCAGCCGGCACACAGGAACTTCATGCACAAAATATGGGAATCGACTATATCTGCTGTGCCGGCCACAAAGGACTTTACGGCCCTCAAGGAATTGGAATATTGGCTATCAATGACCGTTCGCCATTGCCAAGACCACTGCGCCATGGAGGAACCGGCAGTCACTCGCTGGAACTGATTCAACCCAAGGAAATGCCGGAATATTTAGAAAGCGGAACCTTAGCTACGCAAAACATTGCCGCCCTGGAAAAGGGGATTCTATTTGTACAGGAAAACCGAAGCAAAATCCTCCGCCACGAGCAGGAACTGGCTCAGCTTCTGCGGGACGGCCTGGCAGATATTCCGGGCATAAAAATCTACTCTCCCTCTAAAATGCAAAGCGGCGTAGTTGCTTTTAATATTCGAGAAAACGACTCCGCACTGGTAGCGGATCTCTTAGATAAACAGTATTCTATCGCCTCTCGAGGAGGCTTTCACTGCGCGCCGATGGTTCATAAATATTTAGGTACGGAGACGCAAGGCGCAGTACGCTTAAGCCTGAGTGTTTTCAATACAAAAAAAGAAATTCTTACCACGATAAACGCCGTAAGCGAAATAGCGCAGAAAATTCTGCATTAAAATAAAAAGGAGCGAACGCTCCTTTTTTTGGTCCAACAAAAAAACCGCCGTATCCCCTTTTATTCCGGTTCCGCAACGTTTCGTTTAGAAAGCCTATGCTTTTTCGCTATATTGCGTCGTAAAAAAATGCGGCGTTACCGCCGCAAATAATAAAGGTTCAGCTTTTTAATCGAGCGGAAGGCGATTGGATCCGACAATATATAGAGTGCTTGTATATTCAGTCAATGTTTCCATGCTGTAAAACGGATTAACCAGCAAATCACTATCATATCCATTCGGTTTATAGTTTTCAAGAGGGAAAATACCGTATGGCGAAAAATCAATAGAAGAACCACTCGAAGACATATACACTATAAACTTATCAAACAAATGAGGTTCTACATACTCCGTATTTAATGTTTTTCGATCTTCCTCCGCATTTCTTACTACAATTTGATCCTCCCTTTCAGCCTTCCAAAGGCCGGTTAAAAAGAACAAATCTTCTACGCCGTCTTCATTCCAATCATATTTATACGCATATTTAACGTTGATATACGGGAAAACAGTAATTATCCTTCCCTCCGCATCAAAATAAAAGGTACTGGTCGACGATATATAATTACTGTAGAAGTCTATCGAAAGTAAATACGATCCGTCGTTAAACTCGATTCGGTTAATCGTAGGATTTGTTAAAGTCTCCTGAACCAAATACTCTACCAAATCAATTTTCTGTAAATCAGCTGTTTTACAATTATATTCCGGCGTCAAAGCAATCCTCGCCTGATTATTTGCTTTTGAAGTTATAAAATACGAAAGATCGCCTCCTTTTATTCTAGAATAGCCCGTGGAGAAATGCTCTGCAATATATATAGAATCAAATAAAAGCGTAAACCTTTCAGTGGTTCTTGGATCCGGAACCTTTTCTCCGCCATCCAAAGATTCATAAAACGCTATATTTTCCGATGTAGGCACAGCTAAAAACATATTATTTGCCACTAAAAGCTTTTGTTTTGAAGGTTCCGGAAGCTCTGTTCTCTGCTGCTGTTCGGGTGGTTCGGTAGGAGAAACCGGCGTCGGCTCTTCGGCGGGTATCGTATTGCAGGCCGTTAACAGGCAAAGAACCGCAAACGCCGCTATAACCTTGATTCGTTTCATGTATTCACCTCCAGCTCGTACATTTTTATCAGATAAATTACTATTTATAGTATAGCATCCGTCAAAATTTTTTCAATAGCTTATTATAAAATTCATAATTTATTCACAAAAAAATCAGCCGCTTTCGGCTGATTCAACTGCAAAAAGCTCCTTAACTCTGCTCTAAAATACCGCTCATTTCAAAATAAAACATTTCACGGCTGCTCCCTAACTCTACCAATACGCTCCGGCAGTCCTCAGAAACACTTTTTGTGTACCTTTTTTCTATCGGATTACTTTTCCGCCCAATCCATGAATAAAAAAATGCGGCGTTACCGCCGCAAATAATGAAATATACTATAATTAATCAAATATACTATAATATGGATCAGATTCCACAACGTATAACTCCTCCATAAAAGCAGTTAACGACTCCATACTATAAAATGGATTGCGCTTTAGCTTCTTATCAGAGTCCTCAACTTTATTTTTAACGCCAGCGAAAACACCATATGCTGAAAAATCAATAGGCACACTTTTTGAGGACATATACACTACAAAACTACCAAATAAATTAGATTCTACATACTCCGTATTTAAAGTCTTTCGGTCTTCCTCCGCATTTCTTACTATGAATTGATACGGTGAAAACTCTTCTTTCCAAGATCCAGTTAAAAAGAATAAATCTTCTATACCATCGTCATTCCAATCATATTTATAAGCATATTTAGGATTAACACAATGAAAAACAGTAATTATCCTCCCGTCCGCGTCAAAATAATAAGTGTTTGCAAATATGCTTATAGGATCTGAAATATAAACATATATCAAATAGGATCCGTCTTCAAACTCTATTTTACAAAAATCAGGGCTTGTTAGGCTAACCGAAAACAGATAATTTACCAAATTAATTTCCTGTAAATCAGTTGTTTTACAATAATAGTCCGGCATCGCTGAAATATATGACACTTGGTCTTTTTTAAAGAATATAGGTTCTGAAAGATTCCCTCCCTTTACTATAGAAATACCATTACGAGGCTCCGCTACATATAAACTTTCATAAACAGGAGAAAAATCATAACGAGCTCTTGGATCCGGAATAGTATTCTCTCCGCTTAGAGATTCATAAAATGTTATATTTTCTGATGTGGGTACGGCCAAAAACCTATTATTTATCACTAAAAACTTTTGTTTTGAAGGTTCCGGAAGCTCCGTTCTCTGCTGGGGTGTTTCGATAGGAGGTGTCGGCGTAGGCGTTTCCGCAGGGGCCTTTTGGCAGGCCGCCAGCAGGCAAAGAACGGCAAGCATCGCTATAACCTTAATACTTTTCATGTATTCATCTCCTGCTCATACATTTTCAGCGCTTCAAAGTAAATCCCGTAATGGCGCACCAGCACGCTTAACTGTGTGCTGGCGTTGCTGCTGTTATGCTGCGCCAACAGATCTCTTATCTCTCTTTTATTAGATTATATCAATGAAGAAAAAATTTTTCAATATATTATTATAAAATTCACAACTTATTCACAAAAAAATCAGCCGGTTTCGACTGATTTTTTGTATACTAAAATTAATTGTCCTGCAACATGCGTTGTCGGATTTCCTCCGCAATGCGTTGCTTCTCCTCTTTACTGTTTGCCTCACCGTTAAAAAGAATGCCAGGATAAATCGTCAGCGTCTTTTTTGCTTTATCGGCATATACAGGATAAAAGGTTACGCACCGCCCCGTTTTTTTATAAAACACCGTGCCGATATGAACAAAACCGGTAAAAAAATCCGAAACGGAGCCGTCGGTCTTATATTTTCCGTCACTCTCTTTTCCCGGATTTTCCGGAAATACCAGCACATTATCCTTTAACAGCGCTTCTGCCGAAAGCGTGAAGGTTTTTGCCAGATCTTTTAAGCTGTCCCGATAGACGGGAATGCTGTTCATATCCGAAAACACCCGGCTGATAAACGCAGCGCAAATATGGGTAAGCAGTCTTTTCGCCCCTTTAGGCATCCAGCGGATATTTTCAAAAGTACCATGATAGATATGCGCAAAGCATTTTTCTTTATTGACCATGCGTTCATCCACCCAAGGTCTGAAATACACCGGCATAAATACCGAAAGCGCCACCGGTCCGTAAAATTCCCCGTGATTGGCCACAAATACCGCCGGCTCCTCGGTAATATTTTCTGCCCCGATTACGCGATGACGCATGCAAAGTTTTAAGCTATAAACAATCAGCCGAATATAAAGAGGCCAACGTTTAAGCTGTTTATCCTGTACGGTTTTCCCTGCCATTTTTTCTGTCCTCATTTGCTTAATATGAAGACATTATATCACAAAAGCAACAAATGAGCGCTATTTTTTTAAGGTTTTCATCAGTTGATCCAATTTACTGCGCTGCTGACTATTCAGCATCGGCGCAATTTGGGACGCGATACTGTCAATTTTTTTATTATCCAGCGTTCCGTCTCTTTTTCCCTTTTCTACCGCTCCTGAAAGATCGCGCAAAATTTCGTTTTCACTTTTTCCTTCATATTTTTTTGCCATTCCTTTTAATTGTTCAAACTGCATTCTTTGCTGGGGGTTTAAATCTTTTTCGCTGGGAATGTTTTGTGTTGCTCCCGTTGTTTGTTTACTTCCGCGCAATGTACGTTTCATTGATCTCATCACCTCATTATAATCTATGCACAAAAACAAAAAATGTGCATATTTATATTATGTGGCGGATTTTACAAAGAGGTGATGATATGAACGATTTAATGCCGTTGCTCATGATTATGGCGCTAACCAATAAAAAAGGCTTCAACAGTATAAAAAACGCCATTGAAGCCGCCGATAGCTTTAATTCAAAAATCAGTAATTTCGGCAATATTTTTTCCATGCTTCCCTCCCTTATGAATGGAATGACCGCACTGGGCAATACCGCAGCGCCGCCTTCACAAGGAGCACAAAACAATAATACCAGTCAATACATCGATACCTTAAAGGACGTGATCGCGCAGGCCGCCGGAGCCAAAAGAAATTTCTGAAAAAAACAAATGAAGATCCGCTCCATCAAGCTTTATAATATCTTCCGGATTATGCGTAACCACAAGGACAATACGCTCTTTTGCCAAACTTTTGATTTCCTCGCGAACAATATCCGCATTTGCTTCGTCAAGCCCGCGAAAGGGCTCATCAAGCATCAGGATGTTACCGTCATACGCGAAACATCTGGCTAAAGCGCACCGTCGCCGCATTCCGCCGCTGAGCTCACCCGGCAGCTTGCCGGCAGCTTCTTGCAATCCGAATTTTTTCAGATAATACTCCGCGCGTTCAAAATGGTCTTTCAGCACCAACCGTACATTTTCCAATGCATTCATCCACGGTAAAAGTCTATCTTCCTGAAAAAGATAACTGATTCTGCCGTCAGCAGATATCCTGCCGCTATAGGGTATTAATCCGGCTATCGCATTTAAGAGAGTGCTTTTCCCGATACCTGAAGGACCGGTAATACAATATACGCCGTTTTGTGTGAGTTCAAAATTGACATCACACAAAACGGTTTTTTCAAATTTTACCGTAAGCTGTTCTACTCGGATCATTTTTCCCCCGTCAACGTAACCTTTTTACCTATTTTTGCAAAACCCCATTTCATCGCGCTTTCCAAACACAAACTGATCACAATAACCACTGCCGTCCAAGCAAATACATCCTGCGTATCCAAAAGATTTTTCGCCTGATATAAATTTGCACCGATTGAATTCTTCGGCTGGCACAAAACCTCCGCCGCAATTCCCGCCTTCCATACCAGTCCCGCGGCGGTGTAAGCTGCCGATGTAAAATAGGGCAATACCGTAGGTACATAGATATATTTTATTTTTTTGGCCCAAGTAAGATCATATACCTTTGCAAATGCAAGATATTCCTGATTCACATTCTGAATGCCGGTCGAAATATTTCCCCATAGAATCGGTGTTACCATCAGCATGGCAATAAAAACAGGAATCTGGTCGCGCCGCAGCCAAATCCAAGCCAGCATGATAAAAGATGCAACCGGCGTTGCCTTAATGATAGCTTTCAGCGGCGAAAGGATATCCGCCATAATTTGATTGTTGCAGACAACGCCCAAAAGGATTCCCAATAATATGCCCACTATAAAACCCAAAAAAATTCTGCCGATACTAAAAAATACCGTATACCAAAATTCTGCTTTTACAGCAAGCACAAAAAGTCTTCTAAGCACCGTAAGCGGTGAGGGGACAAAAATCTCATTTCCTACAAGCCAATATATCAACTGCCAAATAAAAAACCATAAGCTTACAATCAATATACTTTTTATAAGTTTACGGGCGATTTTATTTTGTATAATAGAAATCTTCACCCGGTATTTTTCCTCCTACTGATGAAGCGTCATTCTCAAAAAGAATTTGAATATAAGGAATTGTTTTATTTTTCATTTCCTCATTGACAACAGTTACCATATTACAATTGGGAATCGCCGCTTCCGCAATTTCTTTTGAAGCCACAATACCATATTCGGCAATGAGCTCCGCCGCTTCTGCAGGGTTGGCATTTACATATTCTACCGAGGCCGTATACTCCTCCACAAATTTATCCAGCGCCGCTTTATTATTTTCGGCAAATTCTGTTCTTACGGCAAGACAGCCCATGGAAAATAAAATTTCACCGCCGCAAGCCGCATCCCAAGAGGCATTAAAATCTACCGCAATCCGAAAGCCCGCATCTTTTGCAAGAATGGTGGAAACAAACGGCTCGGGGATCAAAAGAATATCCGCCTTCCCCGCCAGCGCCTGTGCGGCTAATTCGGCATGTGTAGCAAAATATTCTACCTCGCACTGAATATTATTTTTTTCCAATACATAATTCAATGCATATTCCGGCGTAGAAGCCTGACCGGAGGAATAAATCTTTTTACCGGCCAAATCATTGATAGAATGTACTGTATCGCCTTTTTCAAGCACATAGAGCACCCCCAGCGTATTTAACGCCAGCAGCTTTACCCCGCCGTTAGTTTTATTGTAAAGCGTTGCTGCTAAATTGGTAGGAACTGCGGCAATATCCATCTCTCCATTGATCAGCAGCCCTGTAATATCCGTAGGTGCGCTAAAGAGCTCCACCTGATACTTGTTTGCGGTAATACCGTTTTCAGAATCCTTCATAAGTTTTGAAATTCCCATCCCCGTAGGACCGTTCAGTGCGCCGATTTTAATATCAATTCCCGCATATTCCGTGGCCTGCGGTGTGGGCTCCCCAGTAGGTTCAGGTGTTGTCTGTGTGCCGGCACAGCCCGCAAAAGCTATCCATAAGATCAATACTGCACAAAAAATACTTGCTGCTTTCTTCATGATTCAACCTCTTCTTTATAATTTTTTGATGCAAGGACGCTCCTTACATTTACGCCCTCAATTCTTCCTAATTTACCGGTCAGTGCGCCGATTTGATCATTGGTACCGTCTACAATAATTGAAATTACGCAAACGCTGCGTTTTTCATAAGGAAGTCCCATTCTTCCTATTATGATATCCCCAAAATTACTCAATATGCGGTTGACGTTTTCGGCCGATTGCTTAGGATCCTCTATAACGATGCCGATGATACCGATTCTGTGGTCCATTTCTCCCTCCTGAACAAAAAAATTCTCTTCGCCGTATAACGGCAAAGAGAATCTATATTTTCTTCTTTCCCTAAGCGCAGCCTATGGCCTTGCCTTCAGATACGGCTATAACCTCTCTGCGTCAGATCCTGCTCCTCCGCTTTGATATTTCTATTATAGCGCTATTTTTTAATTTGTCAACAAATCTATGGCCTTTTGCAGCTGCAAGTCATTATTTTCTGTACGCAGCCAATACTTTTGGGTAAGTTCTTCCGAGAGTTCTACCTTATAATCCGGCGTAAGTCCCACGCCATGAATACATTCCCCACTGGGAAGATAATACTTTGCTGTAGTAAGCTTAAACATTCCTCCGTTATTCAAAGGATAGTTTGTTTGCATAATGCCTTTGCCAAAACTCTGCGTACCAACCAAAACCGCTCCGCCCATATCCCGCAAGGCACCGGCTAATGCCTCGGAAGCGCTGGCCGAACTTCCGTTAATAAGCACAGCAACAGGCTTATCGATATATGCGGCATCAGAGGTACAGGATTGTATCTTCTGCCCATCTCTGCGCAGTGCATAAAAGGTTTCGCCCTCCGGCAGCATCACGTCCGCAATCTTTTCAAAAATAGAAAGCTCTCCGCCGCTATTTTCTCTTAGATCAATAATAATTCCCTCATAACCGCCGGCTTTACCGTATTCAATTGCTTCGTTAAAATATTCCGCGGCATTTCCATGAAACGAAAAAATTGCAATATATAAAATTTTAGTATCACCAATAAAGGAATACTCCGTCATCTGCCGCTGACCGTCGGCACGTACTACGCGGAAGGCAAGCTCCCGTCCTTCCCGCTCTACCGTTACAGTAACCTCCGTTCCGGTCTCGCCTTTTACCAGCGCTACTGCTTCTTCTAAAGATTTGCCGCGCACACTTACACCATCAACGGCTATCAGCTTATCACATTTTTTGATCCCCGCAGTATCCGCAGGAAGGCCTTTATATACGGAAGTAATAATAATATCTTCTCCGTCCTTATAAACATTCGCTCCAATGCTGCCCTCGACCGTACCGGAGGAGGAGTTCAGGTATGCAACCAATTCTTCAGGCGTAAAATAATAAGCATAGTCATCCTCAAGGCTGGCAGCAATTCCTTTTAAAGCATAATCCACTGAAAAATCTTCATCATGCTCTTCTATCGCATAATGGTCAACGATATACAGTGCCTCGTTCAAAGCCCGGATTTGTTCCACCGTAAGCCCCGCATCAGAAAACAGCCGGCCGGTGTACCGGTACTCCTGTATTGCCAGCCCGCCGCAGAGCCCAACGGCAAAGATCGCTATGACTGCTATCAAACTAAGAGAATATCTTTTTTTTCCCATATAAACTCCTACTTTAAAAGCTTATTCGCCGCTATGTAAATACGCAGCGCAACAGCTTCGTCAAAATTTCTCATATTAAAGCCGGTTTCCTTTTGAATCCGATCCAGCCGATATATCAGTGTATTCCGGTGCAAGTAACAATATCTTGCTGTTTCACTGATATTTAAATTATGCCGAAAGAACTCCTGTGCAAGCTCTATGGTCTCACCGTCAAGCACCCGGCTGATCTCCTCTGCTTTTTTCCTCAGTTCCTCCTGCCCTTCCCGGGGTAATCCTGATATCACAAGCTCCGGCAGAATATTGGAAAAATACCAAACGCCGCCGTTGTAGGAAATCTTCTTTCCTACCCGTATCGCTGAAAGCGCCTGTTCAAAAGCATTGGAAAGCTCGGCTGCGCAATCGCATATACAGCTGATGCCCATGTTAAAATCCGTAGTAAGCTCCGCAAAAGTAGCACTGATGGCCCCTGCCATCTCCTGTACTTCATTTTCCTCTTCCGCACAGATCACCGCAATACGATGCCCGTCAAGGCCAATTACGAAAACATCGGCATCGTCAAACATTTCTTCAAACGTACCGATATACGAAGAAATATCCTCATGCAGTTCCGATACAAATACCCGCCGCGCTTGCTCATATGCAAACGCATACTTACGGCATAACTCTTTTATTTCATTGCCTGCCGTACCAAACAAAAGAGTTTTGACGAACTCAGCTCTGCTGAACCTTCGGCTTTCCCTTTCCGGCTCGGCAAATCCGGCCAAAGCTTTTTCTTCGGCAGAAATAACCGAGATATTGCCGTCAGAGAGCAAAGAAAACAAGCATCCGTTTTCAATAAGAGGAAGCTCTGCATGCAGAATGTGCGCCGGCAGCCTACTAAAAAGTGTATGATCGCCGGCAATCTTTATTCCGTTTTTATCATATATAGCGGTTTTCATGCTCTATCACCGTACATATTTTATCATATTTTACCGTATTTTAAAAGTGAAATATTAGTGTAATGTGTATTCTCTGCTCTTTTGTCCCTGCAGCGCCTGCCCGTTGGCAAATACAGTTTTATGCTCCGGAATCACAAAATAAACGCTGTCAGCAGTATATCCGCTATCTTTTATATAAGCGGTTTTTCCTTCCTCGGCGCTGACTTTTCCCAGCAATACTTCCCCGCTTTCATTTTTTCTGTATACACAATAATTCACATAAGCCTGTGCTGCCGTTACAGAAATCTCCGCATTGCGCAGTTCATCAAACTGAACTTCTACCGCCAAAGGCTGCAGGGGCTCCGCCCAATACGAGGAAACATTCTGCGGCTCTGTTCCTAAAACAAAATACTCTTCCAAAACATTGCTTTTTTCCGTATATCCCGTAGCCAGACAGGCCATACCGCTTCTTTCAAGCGTATAGCCGTCTATTTTTACCTTTGTTACCGTCCCAGGCTGTTCAAATGCAGAATACCCATAACGGGCAATAATTTCCGCAAAAATTTCAGCTGCCACTTTTGCCGGATAAGACCCTCCGGTTACAGTTTCAGGCAAAAAGTGCTCGGCATCGGTTCTATCATACCCCATCCACACGCATATGGTATAATCTTTTGTATAAGCGCTGCACCAAGCATCGGAATAGCCGATGTCATTATATCCTACTGTGCCCGTTTTGCAGGCAACAGCATGGCCTAATGTTCCTAATGCATTGGTGCGCTGCTTTGAAACATCGCATAAAATATCCGTAATTAAAAAAGCCGTGCTGTCCTTCAGTACAGCGGAATCTTTATCAGAATGCTCATAAACTACATTTCCATCACTATCGCATATTTTTTTAATACACCAGCCTTTTTGAAAAAATCCGCCGGTTGCAAAGGTTCTGTAAGCCGATGCAATTTCTATAGGAGTAGATCCATATTTCATTCCGCCTAACGCCAAAGCAAGATACTTGTCGTCTTCATCAAAAACAATTCCCATTCTTTTTGCATAGCTTTTAGAATATTCAATTTCATTCTGCTGCAGCAGCTCTACCGCAGGAACGTTTAACGAAAGGGAAAGCGCTTTGCGCACTGATACCTTTCCGTAATAAATATCACGGAAGTTCGTTGGCGAATATCCGTCAAAATCCTTCCGGTAATCATCCAGCATGGTAGCACTGGTAATACTGCCGTTTTCAAATGCCGGCGCATATACAAGAACCGGTTTAATACAGGAACCGGGCTGTCTCCTGGCGCAGGCTCTGTTATATACACGCATTCCCTCATGCTCCCGTCCGCCGATCATCGCGGATATAGCTCCGGTAGCATTATCAATAATTACCGCAGCTGATTGTACCTTTTCCTCCTCTTGGCTGGCAGGAAAATTATCTTCCTTTTCATAAATTTCCTGCAATTGCTGCTGCAGCGAAGAATCCA
>ERZ1673696.2463-NODE-2463-length-12965-cov-4.505577_pt1 | contig 12965 bp, 9 predicted proteins | sample MGYA00580226_ERZ1673696 | MGnify/ENA primary metagenome ERZ1673696 (study PRJEB41218, sample SAMN15661743) | gut metagenome | host: Homo sapiens | place: Canada: London | collected 2015-08-20/2019-03-30 | study: EMG produced TPA metagenomics assembly of... | reverse complement strand
GAGATCGGGATCTGATGGAATTTCAACATAAATCCGTATTGCTGCAGGAGTGTATTGACGCGCTGAACATCCGCCCCGACGGGATCTACCTCGACGGGACGCTCGGCGGCGCCGGGCATTCCAGTCAGATCGCCCGCCGCCTGACGGAGGGTGGGCGTCTCATCGGCGTGGACCGCGACCGCACGGCGCTGGCCGCCGCAAAGGAGCGCCTGGCCCCCTATGCCGACCGCGTGACACTCGTGCATTCCAATTTTGCGGAGATCGACGCGATCCTCGATTCCCTTGGCATTCCGGCCGTGGACGGCATGCTGTTCGACCTCGGCGTTTCGTCGCCGCAGCTCGACGATGCTTCGCGCGGCTTTTCCTACATGGCGGACGCCCCGCTCGATATGCGTATGGATAAGGACGACGCGCTCACGGCGGGGGCGGTCGTCAACACCTGGCCGCAGGGCGAGCTGCGCCGCATTCTCTATGATTACGGCGAGGAGCGCTATGCACCGCAGATCGCGGCAGCCATTTGCCGGGCGCGTGAGAAGGCACCCGTCGAAACGACGCTGGAGCTGGTGGATATCATCCGCTCGGCCATGCCCGCGCAGGCGCTGCGCGAAAAGCAGCACCCCGCAAAGAGAAGCTTTCAGGCCATCCGCATCGCCGTGAACGATGAGCTCGGCGCCGTCAGCCGCATGATGCAGGCTGCGGTCGGCCGCCTCAATCCCGGCGGAAGATTGGCCGTTATCACCTTCCACTCGCTCGAGGACCGCATCGTCAAGAGCGAGATGCAGCAGGCAGCGCGCGGCTGCACCTGTCCGCCGGAATTCCCGGTGTGCGTCTGCGGCAAAAAGCCGCTCGTGAAGCTCGTTACGCGCAAGCCTATCGTCTCCGGCCCTGCGGAGCTGGAGGAAAATCCCCGCGCCCGGAGCGCAAAGCTCCGCGTTGCGGAAAAACTTTGACAGAAAGGATGAGCCACCATGGCAGACCCTTATCGCAGCAACGGCTCGGCGGCCTATGATGTCCGACGCCGGAATACCGCACAGCCTCTGGAGCAGCCGGAGCGTCTGCCGGACGCGCCTGCGCGGCACAAGCCGGCGCGCCATGTCCGTGCACGTCTGGGTATCTCGCCCCTGACGGCGCTCGGCGCGGCCGCCGCCGTGCTGATGCTGGCACTGGTGGTTTTCAGTTATATCCGCCTCTATGAGGCGCGCAGCGATGTCGGCAAGCTGCAGACGCAGCTCAGCACGCTGGAGGAGCAGCAGGCCAGACTGCAGTCGCAGTATGACAATGCCCTCGATCTCGAGCAGATCGAAAAGCGCGCCAAGGAGCTTGGCATGCGCCAGCCGGGCAGCTCGCAGATCATCTATGTGCAGGTTGATGCGGACGATACGACGGAGGTCTATGCCGCGCCTGCGGAGAAGAATGTGTTCGTCCGCGTGATCGACGCATTCCGCAGCGCCTTTACGGACGCCATCAACTACTTCTCCTGAGCCTGCCGCAGAATTTCGGGAGGGACGGCCATTTCAGGCATGGTCCCGCCGCCCGATTCATATCGTATACAGAGCATGGGCGGTGAGTGAGAATTGCCGCCCATCTTTTTTCCACTGTTTTGCCCCGGGAGGGAATACTATGAAGCAGCAACCGCAGAGAAGACGCCGCCGCGCGCCGAAGCGCGAGGAGGTCTCGACGACCCATGTGCGCAAGGGCATCTTTTTCCTGATGATCCTGCTGGGTGTCGTCAGCTTTTGCGCTGTGGCGGGCATGCTCGTGAAGCTCATGCTCGTCGACCACGATTATTATGAGGCAAAGGCCATCCGCAACCAGACCCGCAGCACGAGCGTCACCGCCTCGCGCGGCACGATCTATGACCGCAACGGCAATGTGCTGGCGGCCTCGTCGAGCGTGGAGAATGTTTTCCTCGACCCGCTGGAGCTGTCGCAGAACAAGGTCGACGTCCCGGCGCTGGCAAAGAAGCTCGCGGCCGTGCTCGAGCTGGATGCGGGCTGGATCGAGGAGCAGGCCGCCGATACGAGCCTGCGCTACAAGGTCATCAAGCGCCGCCAGGCGCAGGAGGTCTGCGACAAGGTCCGCGAGATCATTGCGGAGGATAAGATCATCGGCGTGCATCTCGAGCCGGATTCGCAGCGCTACTATCCCTATCACGATGTCGCGGCGCAGATCATCGGCTTTACGAACACCGAGAATGTCGGCTCCGAGGGGCTGGAGGCCTATTATAATGACGAGCTGCAGGGCACGGCCGGAGCCGTCATCACGACGAAGGGCAACTACGAGACGCAGATGCTCTATTCCTATGAGAAGTATTATCAGGCGTCCGACGGCGACAGCATCCACCTGACGCTCGACACGACGGTGCAGTATTATCTGCAGAAGCAGATGCAGGACGCCGTGGACCGCTATGACGTGCTCAACGGTGCGTTCGGCATCATTATGAACTGCAAAACGGGCGAGATCGTCGCCATGTGCACGCTCGGCAGCTATGACCCGAACGATTATCAGGAAATTTATGACGAGGACCTGCGCACACAGATCGAGGAGCTTTACACCAAGGCGGAAAAGCAGCCCGAAAATTCCACGGCCCGCACGGAGGCCTTCAACGCCTATAACGCCGCCGTGCGCGACGCCCGCCTGAAGCAGTGGCGCAACCGCTGCGTCTCCGACGGCTATGAACCTGGCTCGACGTTCAAGATCCTCACGCTGGCGGCGGCGCTCGATTCCGGCGCAGTCACGACGGCCGATACGTTCTACTGCGGCGGCTCCGAGAAGATCGAGGGCCGCGAGCAGATCCTCAACTGCTGGAACCATGCCGGCCACGGCAGCGAGACCACGGCGCAGGCCCTGCAGAAATCCTGCAACATCGCCTTCGCCCACATCGGCCTGCGGACGGGCGGCGGCACGCTGTATGACTACTGCCGCGCCTTCGGCCTGATGGAGCAGACGGGCATCGACCTGCCCGGCGAGGCCTCCGGCGTGTTCCACACGCGCGAGCGCCTGGCCAACACCGCCTCCTACGGCACGAGCTACCTCATCGCAACGTCGTTCGGCCAGACCATCAAGCCGACGCCCATCCAGCTCGTCACGGCTATTTCCGCCGTGGTGAACGGCGGCTACCTGCTCGAGCCCTATGTCGTCTCGGAGATCGTCGACTCCGAGGGCAACGTCGTGCAGCAGAACGCCCGCACCGTCGTGCGGCAGGTCATCTCCGAGGAGACGTCCGCCACGATGCGGCAGATCATTGAGTCCGTCGTCACGGAGGGCACAGCAAAGAATGGCAGCGTCGTCGGCTACCGCATCGGCGGCAAGACCGGCACGGCCGAAAAGACCGACCAGACCGATTCGAACGGCCAGCAGACGAACGACAAGATCGTCTCGTTTGTCGGCATTGCGCCGATGGACGATCCGGAGTATGTGGTACTCATCGCACTTGATACGCCGAACCCCGCCACCGGCACCTATATCTCCGGCGGCGTTATGGCCGCGCCGACCGTCGCCCGCGTGATGGAGGATATCCTGCCCTATCTCGGCGTCGAGCCGGATTATTCCGAGGTGGATATGTCCCGCGTGACGGTCCGCATGCCGAATCTGGCCGGGAAGACCGAGTCCGAGGCGGCTGCCATTCTGGAGGAAGATCACCTGAACTACAAGATCATCGGCGACGGCGACAAGATCGTCAGCCAGATCCCGGCCCACGGCCGTGAGCTGCCCGGCAATTCGACCGTGCTGCTCTATACGGACGATTCCATGCCGACCGACGAGGTCGAGGTGCCGAATCTGACGGGTATGACCGTGGCGCAGGCCAGCACGACGCTGTCCCAGCTCGGGCTCTATCTGCAGGCCAAGGGCACGGATTCGAATGCATGGTACGTCGTGGTGACAAAGCAGGACATCGACGCCGGAACAAAGGTCCCGCGCGGCACGATGATCGCCGTCACATTCACGGATACGACCGCACTGGATTAAAGAAGGTTGAATGCAATGAAATTACACGAGCTTTTGCAGGGCATCGAGGTGCTCGAACAGAACGCCGACCCGGAGCTGGAGCTGACGGGCGTGAGCTATGATTCCCGCTCGACCGCGCCCGGCGAGCTGTTTGCCGCCATTTCGGGCTATGCCACGGACGGCCACCGCTTCATTCCCGCCGCCCTTGCACGCGGCGCGGCCTGTGTGCTGTGCGAGCACGACATGCCGGAGCACACGCCGTGGGTGCGCGTGCGCGATGCGCGCGCGGCGCTGGCGCAGCTCGGCTGCAACTGGTTCGGCCATCCGGCGGAGCGCCTGTGCATGATCGGCGTGACGGGGACGAACGGCAAGACGACCGTGACCTGCCTTGTCAAGCATGTGCTCGAGCAGACGCTCGGCGCGAAGGTCGGCCTCATCGGCACGATCGAAAACCGCATCGGCGACACCGTCGTCCCTACGGAGCGCACGACGCCCGAGAGCTTTGCCCTGCAGGGCCTGCTGCGGCAGATGCTCGATGCGGGCTGCACGCATGTGGTGATGGAGGTCTCGTCCCATGCGCTGGCGCTGCACCGCGTGGACGGCATCCCGTTCACGGTCGGTGCGTTCACGAACCTGACGGAGGACCACCTCGATTTCCATAAGACCATGGAGGCCTACGGAGCCGCCAAGGCCCGCCTGTTCCGGCTTTGCCGGACGGGTGTGCTCAATGCGGACGACCCGGCTTACCGGACCATGCTGCAGGGCGCGGCCTGTGCGCCGCTGCTCGTCGGCACCGGGAAGGACGCCGCGCTGCGCGCAGAGCAGGTGCAGCTTGCGCCGGACCATGTGGCGATGGAGGTGCGGGAAGGGGAGAAGGCGGCACATGTCCGCATCGGCATCCCCGGCCGCTTCACGGTCTCGAACGCGCTTCTGACGCTCGGCATTGCCCGCGCCCTCGGCATTGGGCTGGAGGACGCCTGCCGCGCGCTCGGCACGGCGGCGGGCGTAAAGGGCCGCATCGAGGTCGTGCCCACGCCGGGCCGCGATTTCACCGTTCTCATCGACTATGCCCACACGCCGGACGGACTGGAGAACATTCTCCGTTCCGTGCGCGACTTCTGCCGCGGCCGCCTCATTGTGCTGTTCGGCTGCGGCGGCGACCGCGACCGGACAAAGCGCCCCATCATGGGCGAGATCGCCGCGCGGCTGGCCGACGTGCTCGTTGTGACGTCGGATAACCCCCGCACGGAGGAGCCGATGGCCATCATCCGCGAGATCCTTGCCGGGATCCCGCAGACGGAGAAGCCCGTCTATGTGGAGGAGAACCGCCGCACGGCCATCCGCATGACCTTGCGTTTCGCGCAAAAAGATGATATGATAGTGCTCGCCGGAAAAGGACATGAGACCTATCAGGTCCTCGGTACGGAAAAAATTCACTTTGACGAGCGCGAGGAAGTCGCCGCTTGTCTGCAAGAGGAAGACCATGAGCAATAAGACCCTGACGCTCGGGCAGGCCGCCGCGTGGTGCGGCGGTCAGATCGCCCCCGAGCTGGAAGAACGGCCGTTTTTCGGCGCAAATTTTGATTCTCGCCTGATCCGGCCCGGCGAGCTGTTCGCAGCCCTGCCCGGCGCGCGCGACGGCCATGACTTTGCGGCCTCCGCGCTGGAGCGCGGCGCGGCTGCCGTGCTGGCCAGCCGCCCGGTGGACGGTCCTGCGATCTATGTCGAAGACACGTCCCGCGCCCTGCGTGACATCGCCCGCGGCTACCGCGAGAGACTGCCGTGCCGCTGCGTCGGCATCACGGGAAGCGTCGGCAAGACGACGACGAAGGAAATGATCGCTGCCGTCCTGCGCACGGCACTGCGCACGCAGTGGACGGAAAAGAATTATAACAATGAGATCGGCCTGCCGGTCAGCGTCCTGCGGCTGAAGCCGGACTGCGAGGCGGCCGTGCTCGAGATGGGCATGAACCACTTCGGCGAGCTGTCCGTGCTCACGCGCATCGCGCAGCCGGACCTGGCCGTGATCACGAACATCGGCACGATGCACATCGAAAATCTCGGCTCGCGCGAGGGCATCCTCCGCGCCAAGCTCGAGATCCTCGAGGGCCTGCGCCCCGGCGGACGCGTGATCTTCAACGGGGACGACGCCCTGCTGCGGCCGCTGGCCGCGCGGTATCACGCCGTGTGCTTCGGCCTGTCCGAGGGCTGCGACGTGCGCGCCTCCCGCGTGTGCGAAACGGCGGAGGGCAGCGAGTTCACGGTCCACGCCTTCGGAAAGAGCTTTGAGGCCGCACTGAGCGTGCCGGGCCTGCACAATGTGCTCGACGCGCTGGCGGCTGCGGCCGCCGGTCTGCTGCTTGGGCTGAGCCCGGAGCAGATCGCAGAAGGCCTGCGGTCCTATGCGCCGCTGCGGCAGCGGGTCAGCCATGCGGCAGGCATGACGATCATTGACGACTGCTACAACGCCGGGCCCGAGTCCATGCGCGCCGCGCTGCGGGTGCTGGCAGGCACGCCGACGGAGGGCCGCCGCATCGCTGTACTCGGCGGTATGCTGGAGCTGGGCGATTTTGCGCCGGAGCTCCATGCCGGGGTCGGCCGCGAGGCCGCAAAGACGGCGGATCTGCTGCTGGCCTACGGCCCGTGCAGCGAATGCTATGTGCAGGGCGCGCACGAGGCGGGCCTTGCCGGGGCACGGGCCTTTGCCACGCACGATGCGCTCGTCGCTGCGCTGGAGGAGACCTGCCGCGCAGGAGACACGCTGCTGTTCAAGGGCAGCCACGGCATGCATATGGAGCAGGTGCTTGCGCGCCTTTTGAAAACGAAAGAACATATGGGGGAATAAAAAATGGAACCTACGCTGATCTGGATCCTTGTTTCGGTGCTGGGCGGCTTCGTTCTGGCGCTGCTGCTCGGCCGGGTGCTCGTCCCGGCGCTGCGCGCGCTGAAGGCGGGCCAGTCCATCCGGGAAGTCGGCCCGAAGTGGCATCAGGGCAAGGCAGGCACGCCGACCATGGGCGGCATCGTCTTTATCCTGTCGTCGCTTTTGTGCATCGTCACCGGCTGGCATGCCATGCGCGAGACCGGCGACAATAAGCACCTGTTCGTGCTGGCGCTGGCGCTGATGTTCGGCCTGATCGGCTTTGCCGATGACTTCATCAAGGTGAAGAAAAAGCGCAACCTCGGCCTGACGGGCCTGCAGAAGCTCGTCCTGCAGGTGCTGGCGGCCTGCCTGTTCCTTGCCGGCATGCATTTTACGAATGCCCTGACGTATGATCTCTATATCCCGTTTGTCCGCGAGCCGCTCGTCCACATCCCGCCGCTGGTCTATCTGACGCTGTCCGTGTTCATCATCGTCGGCTGCGTCAACGCCGTCAACCTGACGGACGGCATCGACGGCCTTGCCACGGGCGTGACGCTTCCCGTGATGCTGTTCTTCACGCTCGTGTCCATGACGGCAAAGCAGTGGGGCCTTGCCACGTTCCCGGCGACGCTTGTCGGCGCGCTCGGCGGCTTCCTGTTCTATAATTTCTACCCAGCCAAGACGTTTATGGGCGACACCGGCTCGCTGTATCTCGGCGGCGCGGTGTGCGGCCTTGCCTATGCGCTCGATATGCCGCTCGTGCTGCTGTTCGTGGGCCTCATCTACATCATTGAGACGCTGTCCGATATCCTGCAGGTGAGCTACTTCAAGCTGACGCATGGCAAGCGTATCTTCAAGATGGCCCCGATCCATCATCATTTTGAAATGTGCGGCTGGTCGGAGAAAAAGATCTGGGTGGTCTTCGTCTCCGTCACCGTGATCATGTGCGTGATCGCCTGGTTCGGCGTGCGCATCTGGTTCTGATCTGATTTCTGCACGCTATCCTGCGGAGAGGAGGTGCGGCCATGTCCCACAGAGAAAAGCAACTGAAAAAGAGCGCGGTGCGTGTTGTGGAGAGCGATCTCGGCGTCATTGACCTGCCGTACCTGCTGCTGACGCTGCTGCTGGTGGCCATCGGTCTGCTGGTGCTGTTCTCCGCAAGCTATGCTCGCGCTTATTACGAGACGAAAAACGCGGCCTCAGTCTTCGTGAATCAGCTCATCTTTGCCGTGATGGGCATCGGTGTGATGTGGCTCATCAGCCGCGTGCCATATGAATGGTATCAGAAGCTGTCGCTCCTGATCCTGGCTGCGTCCATCGGCCTGCTGGTCCTCGTGCCGGTCATCGGCACGGAGAGCGGCGGCGCGACGCGCTGGCTCGACTTCGGCTTCGTGAGCTTCCAGCCGTCCGAGATTGCAAAATTCGGCGTCATCTGCTCGTTTGCGGCCATTATGGCGGCGCACACGCGGGATATGAAGACGATCCGCTACGGCGTGGCGCCCTATGTCGTGATCCTCGGCATCATCGCCGTGCTGCTCTACCTCGAACCGCACATGTCTGCGACGCTCATCATTCTGGCACTCGGCTTTATCCTCATGACGCTCGGCGGTACGGACTGGAAGTATTTGGTCGGCCTTGTTATTCTGGGCTGCCTGCTCGTTGCCGTTTACCTTCTGACGAAGGGCTACACCGGCGGACGCATCAGCGCATGGCTGCACCCGGAGAACGACCCGCTCGACAAGGGCCTGCAGGTGCTGCAGTCGCAGTATGCCATCGGCTCCGGCGGCCTGCTGGGCCTCGGCTTCGGCCGCGGCCGCCAGAAGTATCTCTACCTGCCGGAGGAGCATAACGACTATATCTTCGCCATTGCGTGCGAGGAGCTGGGCTTTGTAGGAGCCATCGGCATCCTCATCCTGTTCGCTCTGCTCATCATCCGCGGCTACTGGATTGCCATGCATGCGCGCGACCGCTTCTCCATGCTGCTGGCCGCAGGCCTGACGACGCTTCTGGCCCTGCAGGTGTTCCTGAACGTCGCCGTTGTGACGAATCTTCTGCCCTCCACGGGCATTTCGCTGCCGTTCTTCTCCTACGGCGGCACCGCGCTCATCATGCAGCTCGCCGAAAACGGCATCGTGCTGAATGTGTCGCGCAGCATTACCCAAAGTCCCAGATAAGTCAAAGGAGGCAGGCCCATGAAGGCCGTATTCACCTGCGGCGGAACGGGCGGACACATCAATCCCGCCCTTGCCGTTGCGCGCGTGCTGCTCGAGCGCCGTCCGGACAGCGAGATCCTGTTTGTCGGCGCAGAGGACGGCATGGAGGCCACTCTGGTCCCGCGCGAGGGCTTCCGGCTCGAAACGCTGCAGATCTCCAGCTATATGCGCAGCCTGAAGCCGAGCGCCATCCGGCATAACGTCAGGGCTGCGCTCTCCATCCGCCGCGCACTGAAAAAGGCGGACCGCATCATCCGCGATTTCCAGCCGGACGTCATCCTCGGCACGGGCGGCTATGCCAGCTATCCGATGCTCCACGAGGGCGCGCGCCTCGGCATCCCCACGGCCGTGCACGAGTCCAATGCCGTGCCGGGCCTCGCCACAAAAATGGTGGCCGATAAGGTCGACCGCATCCTGGTGAGCTTCGCGGACAGCCGCTCGGCCTACCGCGACCCGTCCCGCGTTATCGCGGTCGGTATGCCCGTACGGGAGGAGTTCGTCTTCACCCGCCGCGCCGACGCCCGCCGCGCTCTCGGCCTCGACGAGAAGACGCCGATGATCGTCTCTGCCTGGGGCAGCCTCGGCGCACGCGAAATGAACAAGAAGATCGCGCAGTTCATGAAGCTCGAATGCGAGCAGGACTGTTGGCGGCATATCCATGCGACCGGCTCGTTCGGCTGGCGCTGGATGCCGGACTATGTGAAGGAGCAGGGGGTCGAGCTGGAAAAGCACCCGCTCATCACGATGCAGGAATATATCTATAACATGCCGGAGCTTATGGCGGCGGCCGATGTGGTCATCAGCCGCGCCGGAGCCTCGACGCTCAACGAGATCGCCGCAGCGGGCACGCCGTGCATCATCGTCCCGTCGCCGAATGTGACGAACGATCATCAGGAGAAAAACGCCCGCATCCTCGAGCAGCACGGCGCGGCCGTCGTACTGCATGAGAACCACTGTGACGGCGAGCTGCTGTTCCGCACGACGCAGGAGCTGCTGGCCGATGCTCCGCGCCGCGCATCCATGCGCAAAGCGCTGCAGGAGCTGGCTGTCGTCGATTCCGCGTCCCGCATCTGTGATATCATTCTGAATCTGGCTAAAACACACAAATCCTGACCGCCGCATAGGATGGGGCATCTTCCCATCCGGAGGTCGGTCATGGACATATTCTGCATCCGCGGCGGAACGCCGCTGCACGGTCGCATTGCGCTGCACGGCGCAAAAAATGCCGCGCTGCCGCTGCTGGCCGCCACGCTGGCGACCGGTGCGCGCTGCGAGCTTCTCGATTGCCCGGATATTTCCGACGTCACGGCTGCCTGCGCCATTCTGCGCCACCTCGGCTGCGCGGTGGAGCAGCACGGCGGGATCGTTGCAGTCGATGCCGGCTCCGCATGCCGGTCAGATATTCCGGCAGAACTCATGCGGAAAATGCGCGCTGCCGTCCTGTTCCTCGGGCCGCTGCTCGCGCGCTTCGGCACGGCGGAGCTGAGCCTGCCCGGCGGCTGCGTGCTCGGCGCGCGGCCGATCGATCTGCACCTGCGCGGCCTGCGCCGGATGGGTGCGGAGATCACGCTTGACGGCGAGCATATTTCGGCCCGGACCGACGGCCTTCACGGCTGCACGGTCGCACTGCCGCTTCCAAGCGTCGGCGCAACGGAGAATCTCATCCTTGCGGCGCTCGGCTGCCGGGGCACGCTGACGCTGTGCAACGCCGCGCGCGAGCCGGAGATCGGCGACCTGATCGCCTTCCTGCGCGCCTGCGGCGCAGACATCCGCGGCGAGGGGAGCCTGCTGCGCATCCGCGGCGGCGTTCCGCTCACCGGCACGTGCCACACGGTCCTGCCGGACCGCATGGAGGCGGCGACGTATCTGGCCGCGGCTGCCGCAACGCGCGGCGACGTGACGCTCACGAATGTCCGGCCGGAGCATCTGACGGCCGTTCTGGCCGCACTCGAACGCGCGGGCTGCACGCTCACGCAGCAAAACGGTTCGCTCCGTCTGCGGTGCAGCCGCCTGCGGGCGGCGGGGCCGATCCGCACCGCGCCGTATGACGGCTTTCCGACGGATGCGCAGGCGCCCCTGATGGCCGCCATGGCCGTTGCGGAGGGCGTGACGGTATTTGAAGAAAATCTGTTTGAGGACCGCTTCCGCCATGTCCCGGCCCTGCGGGCGCTTGGTGCGCACATCCATGCCGCACGGCGCTACGCCGTTGTGACGGGCGTGCGGGAGCTGCACGGTGCAAGCATGACGGCAACGGACCTGCGCGGCGGGGCCGCGATGGTCATCGGAGCACTCTGCGCCCGCGGCGAGAGCGAGCTTGCCGGGACTGCGCACCTGAAGCGCGGCTATGCGCAGCTCGTTCCGACGCTGCGTGCCTGCGGCGCGGACATTACAGAACGCTGACAAGACCCACGGAGGGGTGGACACCATGGAACACGAGAAAAACGAGCCGCGGCGCAGGCCGCCGGAGCGAAATTCCCGCGCAGCACAGGCTGCGCAGCAGCGCCGTGACCAGCGGCGCGAGCAGGCGCATCTGGAGGAGCTGCGCCAGAAGCAGCGCAAGCGCGCGCGGCACCGCACGCGCCACCGGATCAATCCCGGCGTCTGGAAGCGCATCCTCATCATGGCGGCGGTCGTTGCTGCCGTCGTGCTGAGCATGGTGCTGTTCTTCCGCGTGCGCTCCGTGGAGGTGACGGGCTCGGCATATTATACTGCCGACGAGATCCGCGCCGCCTGCGGCGTGGCTCAGGGCGACAATCTGCTCACGCTTTCCCGTGCGCGCATCGCCGGGAATATCATGGCGGAGCTGCCCTATGTCAGCACGGTGCAGGTCACGCGCCGCCTGCCGGACACGCTGGAGCTGACCGTGACGGAATATGACGTCACCTATGCGGCGCAGGGCGCGGACGGTGCTTCCTATCTTATCACGGCGGACGGCAAAATCACGGAAAAGATCGACGAGACCGCCGCGCGCGGCCACATCGCCGTGACGGGCCTGCAGCTCGCCGACCCGGTCGTCGGCCGGCAGCTCACAGTCGCCGGGGACGATGACGTCGCCGCGCAGGGCCAGCACGACGCGCTGTGCGCGCTGCTGCAGGCGCTCGAGGAGGCCGGCCTTACGAAGAAGGCCGCGTCCGTCGCCGTGCCGAGCTCCTATGAGCTCTCGTTCTGGTACGGCGATCAGTACGAGGTCAAGTTGGGGAATTCCGAGAATCTCCCCTATAAGCTGGCCTATCTTGAAAAGGTGCTCGAAAGCCTCGCGGATTACCAGACCGGCACGATCGATCTGTCCTTCAGCGAGGGAAGCGAGGCCAGATTCACCCCGAAGCAGTGAAAACGATACGGAAAATGTAAATTATTTTTTGAAATCCGAGAAAGTCTATTGACCTGCGGACCATTCCACGATAAAATAAAACGGTATAAATCTGCATATATTATGTACGGCGCGCCGCGCCCGAACAGTGGATACATAGGAGGAGATTGTCAATGTCTGAAACTTACACAGATAAGGTCGTAAATATCAAAGTGATCGGTGTCGGCGGCGCCGGCAACAACGTTGTCAACCGGATGATCACCAGCGGCATCGGCGGAGTCGAATTCGTCGTTGTGAACACGGATCGTCAGGATCTCAATAAGTCCAAGTGCGATAACAAGCTGCAGATCGGTGAGAAGCTGACGGGCGGCATGGGCGCAGGCTCCAAGCCCGACATCGGCAAGAAGTCCGCCGAGGAGAGCCGCGCGGCCATCTCCAAGTGCCTTGAGGGCGCAGACATGGTCTTCATCACCGCCGGTATGGGCGGTGGCACCGGCACGGGCGCAGCCCCGATCATTGCGGATCTCGCACATGAGGCTGGCATCCTGACCGTCGGTGTCGTGACGAAGCCCTTCAAATTTGAGGGTGCAAACCGCATGAAGCAGGCAGAGTCCGGCATCGCCGCCCTGTC
>ERZ1673696.2452-NODE-2452-length-12994-cov-7.005951_pt1 | contig 12994 bp, 19 predicted proteins | sample MGYA00580226_ERZ1673696 | MGnify/ENA primary metagenome ERZ1673696 (study PRJEB41218, sample SAMN15661743) | gut metagenome | host: Homo sapiens | place: Canada: London | collected 2015-08-20/2019-03-30 | study: EMG produced TPA metagenomics assembly of... | reverse complement strand
ATTTTTATTTCCAATTTTAATCGGTTTCATCATCGTCAAACAATTTATTATACATACCAGCATATTTCTTAACTCTTGTTTTTCCTTTTCCTTTTGGCGAGATACCAAGTTTAACAGGCTCTATTATCTTCATACATTCTCTATAATAATATCCATAATCAATATTTCTAAGTTCGATAGGAGTATCATCAAGAGAATTGCATATTTGAACAACAGTACCAGCAGCAAATCGTTCCTTTTGTCCGCTAATGTTATGAACTTTCATAAGAACATGTCCATTATTGGCTACATAAAAACGAACATATCTTTGATAAACTTCATCAACAACCTCATTATTAATAACTCTTCTTTGTATAATATGGAAATTTTTCCCGACATTCTGTGTCATACAGAAGTCAAGTATATTAGTTGCAGCTTTAAGCGTATCCATGACAGGAACATGATTAATAAAGTAATCATAAACAGCTTTACTAACAATAGGCATACTATAACCTTTTTGAAGGTCATTAAGATACATAAGAGGATTAAACGTTCCTTTAAGTTCATCTTCAAGTTTAAGCTTGCCAGTTTTCTTATCTTTAACTCGAAATTGAGCAATATAATTATTCACATCACGAGCTATAAGACAATGAAGAACATCAGCATCCATACTCATACCCGTAGTCTTTTGCCACCAATCTACAATATGATTAAAATCTTCTTCTTTATCTTCATAAACCTTAACCATAAGACCATCTGTATTAGCAGAAATGATAGGAATACCATTAGCTTCAAGCTCTTCGCATAACATCAATAACATTAGCTGTCCGTTTATCGTTACTTGAAGAGTAGCAAGACGGTCATATAGAGGCCCATTTTCAAAACCAAATTTACCATATATAGAATTGATAACTATCTTAAGAACAAGAGCAAGAACGTCACGAGGAATACCGTCTACAACAGCTTCATCAGAATGTTTAACAGTAACACGAGTATCTTTCATCCACTGAATAAGATTACGAAAAGCACTCTTAATCATGTGAGCAGGTGCTACTCCATAAAAAGCCATAATAGAGGGATAATAGGAACTAACATCAGCATGTTTAATAGTAAACTTACGAGTATTACCAATAGCCGATTTATCAATTATCTCCCCCGTAGAGGAACGATAAACTCCATTCCATTCAGTAGTGCTCCATATTTCCATAGGAATATCTTTACTATGAAGACCGCCCGTAGCCAAATTATAAACTGTTTTACCAATAACAATCTCTTCTTGAAGAGAATCTTTATTAACTCGATAAACAACAGTCTTTCTAAGTTTAGCAAGTAATTCTTGAAGTTGAGGATTTTTAAATCTAACACAATCAAAAATAATCTTACCAATACTCATGGCTTTACGTTCGGTTCTTCCGTCTTTCCAACGGTCATAAGGAATACCACTAAATTTAGTATAGAATTTCTGAAAAAGAACATCAGCCATATTACTACGGCTACTATTAAGCACATCTACTTCGTAACTTGCGCTAACAGCATAACGAGATTTAATTTCATCAGGTTTAAGACGAACTATTTCAGCAACAATAAAAACATCGTTAAGATTGTAATGAAGCATATCAGGAATATATTCATCAAGAATATACCTATCCCACTTATCAATAGTGTTATTAAGTTCTTCAAGACTATATCCTTTGTATTTTACATCTTTACGATAATATTCTGCTTCTTTCTCATTTATAGGCGGAAGTTCATATTCAAGAAGTTCATACCATTGAAGATTAATAGAAGTTTGTTTAAGACCTTTAGGAATATATTTCTTTTCTCCTGTTTGACTATCGTTATATGAACCAGCTTTGTTAAGAGCAAAGATTTTCATAACATCAACTCCAACAAAAGGAAGTTTAAACTTATTAAGACTACGAAGAAAGAAATCATTTTTACCAGCTTCCTTATCATTCTGAAGTTCAATAATACGTTTACTTGTTTGATAAAGTTTAGTTATAAGTTCTTTGGTAGTATCAAACTGATTAAAATACATAAGAAAAGCAGCAACCATAAGATTGTCATAACTTTTACTATTGTATCCATATAAGTCTGTACGAGCAGGAAAACCATTACTGTCAACAGCAAATTTATAAATATAATCAACCATGCTAAATAGTTGACTATCATCGGTGGCAGTAATGTAAAACTTTTTGTTTTTAATTCGACTAAGCCTATCTTTAATCGCTCCAACGGTTAATTTCTGAATAAGAGGAATTTTCTTTCCTTTATCATTAACACAATCTTTAAAAGCATTAAGATAGTCAGCCAAGTCAACAAAAGTAATAGAAAAGAAATTAGGAAGTACTTCGACATCGAAACATTCTATTCGGAGCATAACGTTAAGTTCTCATATATCTATATTTATTAAAATGTTGAATAGCTTTAGCAAGTTTGCTTTTTACAGCTTTAATATGCTCGGCATCACCAAGTTTGGTTAAATTGAGAGGGATATAAAGAATATGATAACCATTAGAATAAAAGCTTTTAAAACTATCATTTCCAGGAAGAACAGTATTCCAAGCACGTCCAAAGATTATCATAAACTTATATTTAATAGAAGCAAGTTCTTGACACATAATTCGATTACAATGAATATTAGCATCTTTAGTAACGTTATAAGACGGATAACGAGGACACTTAATATCATAAGTAACATAACATTGTTCAAGTAGTTCGTAATTAGTTATATCAAGCCACATAGCTTTTAATATACCAATGAATCTATCTCTATTTTCCTTGCCATAAGCACGAGGAATAACAAGAACAGTATCAGAAGTAATACAACCAATTCCTACTTCAATATTACGACCAGCATTGAATAACCGATTAGGACAAGAAGCACAATAAGCACATGTATCAACAGTCATATAGAAAATCATTCTATAAAAATACAATCGCTATATCTGTATTGCGTGTACATAGGAGAATGAACAAGAATAACATCATCCTCATCAAGAAGTTCTTTTTCATCATGATAAGGAGTCATATTCCAAACACCATTAGCGTCTTTATCAAGAACAGCAAGAATAAAAAGTCTATATGCTTTACAATAGCCAACAACAACACATTTTTGACCTAAATCGTTAAAACATTCTTTGCCAAGATATTTGCTAATAGTATCGGCATCAACACATCTAATTAATTTACCCATAATTCAAAACTAAGAAGTCAGAAGCACGAGAACAAGCAACATAAAGACGTCGAAGCAAATCATCAGCATTTGTATAAGGATGTCCATTCTTATCAAATACCATATCATTTATATCAACGAATACATTATTATATGTACTGCCTTGCGCCTTATGTGACGTAAGGGCAAATCCATAGTCAATATCTCGTGTAAACATAATACGTCCAAGAGTATCTCGAACATCACAAAGAAGAAGATATTTACGCTTAAACTCAAAATACTTTTTCCATTTAGAACTTCTATCATAAGATTGAGCAGCTTTAGCAGTTTCAACAAGATAGTTTAATTCTTGACAATAAGTATTAAAAGTATAAGCATCTCTATGGTCAATAACAAACAAAGGTTTAGTAATTCCACCGCCATGAATAGCTTGGAACTTAACCATAAAACCTTTAAAGCCGTAATCTTGGTCAACAAAATTAAGAATATCACGAATAATATAGTCTTCGCTATTATTAATAATAATATCATTGAATTCGTCAACTATTGTAGTATAACTCATAATCAAATCATTATTGTTAAGAATAGACCTGTCAGCATTTTTAATCGTAACATTTCTAATATGATTATTCCAACCAGTAACAGCTTTGTTTGTATAAGCAACAAGACGATACAAATCTACATCCTTTTCAAAATCTTTATCAACGAAACCACGATTGATAAGTTGTTTAAATTCAGCATTACCAACAACTATATAACCTTTACCGTTAACAACATCCTTACGATGATTACAAATATAAGAAAGAAAATTATAACTTCTATTCTTAATATCTATACGAAGAATGTCAAGAAGCTCTCGAATAGGATTAGTATCTTCTTGTCGAACAATTTCAGTAAGACGATTGATTTTACTCGCTACTTTAAAAGCATAAGAAACAGTTTCTTTAACAGGAGCAAGCTGGCTATCATCGCCAATAAAAATAACCTTAATTTCTTGTTTTCTACAATAAGCAAGTATATAATTAACAAGAGCACGATTAAGCATCGAACTTTCATCAATTATAAGAACTCGTGTAGTATCGCCATTAAACTTAACGCTACCAACAGGTTTGAAAGCTGGATTATTTGGGTCAAAATCTTCAATGTCAACATCAAGACGAAAACCAAATAGTTTTTGAATAGTATCAACTTTCATTTTAGTAGCATTAGCAAGAACACGACAAGCTTTATGTGTAGGCGCAGCGCAGATAATCATAGACCTTGTATAACGACAATGTTCAATAACATATTTCATAACAAAAGTCTTACCAACACCACCAGCTCCACATAAAGCTTGTATATTACTACCTTTAGAAAACGGAGAAGCGATAAAATCAATAAGAGCATCAACAGCCTTTTGTTGCCCTTTATTAAGAGTAACAGTTTCTTGATTTCTTTTACTTGGGACAAACTCCATTATCTGTATTTACTTCTTTTTCTTTATTAATATATTCTTCATATTCTTTATAAGCATCAGATATTTCTCTTACATCAGAAGGATTGTAACGAACAATAACATGAAAACGAATAATGCCAAGAGCATCCTTAATCAAATTACCTCGTACAATAAGACCGTCAGCAATAGCAGAATAGAATTTCTTATTCATGCTAATTCGACTTTCTTTATCTCGAATAATCTTAATACGATGTCCGTATTTATCTTTACCACGAAAATAAACAGTCTTACGTTTAAACGTTTTATGACTGTCAGGGTCAAAGAAATAAGAACCATTAAGTCCAAGATAAGGATTATTGATATAGCATTTAAGAACTCCATCAACAGTAATAACTTTACCTGTTACATCTCTTGCTATTACATCATCTTTCTTAACAGGAGAACGCTTCTTAGGTTGAAGCGCAGATAAAGAGAAATTAAACTTAACCATGACTTTAACGTTTACGAGTCATAATCTTGTTTACTTTAGCGGCAAGAATGTCTTTAGGTTTATGCTTGATATTTACATCAGCAGCGGTATCAACATCATCTTTCTTTTCTCCTTTACGGGGTGGGACATTATCTTTATAGATTTTCTTATACCCGCAATAATTGCAAAGAAAATCCAGTTTGCCGTTAGTACTGTTACCAAGAGGAATACCATTAGTAATAGCAATAACTTTAACATTAGTATCAATGCTGATACCAGACATTCTTTTAAGAACGTTAACAACTCCAACTTCATCGTATTTTCCCATAACTTTACATTGGTTAAAATTAAACATATATAAATAATAAATAAGCCGCAATTACGGCAATAATAATCCAAATACTTTGAGTGTCATACTTGTTATGAAATACATATTCGTTTACAAGACAAATATTAAGACAAACAAGAATAACAATAATATCAGTAACAATATCCATAGTATAACGATTTAACTCCCCCGTAGAGGAGTAAACAACATCAAGTCATCTTATCTGCAAGCAGAACGGTAATGCTAACAGCACTCCAAATAATAGCTACAAGAACAATAATAATTACAATTGCAGCTTTAATCCAGAACTTTATTTGCCACTTCATACTCTATGAACGTCAAAAGAAATAATAGTAGATTCTTCTTCGACAGAATAAGTAGACTTAACAAGGTCAATAGGAACAGCAGCGCCTTTGATATGGTTGTTAACAAAATAACGAGTAGCTGCTTTTTGGCAATTTTCTTCTGTTTTACCAAGAACAATAATAACAACACTCGCATCATTAGTAGAGGAATATAGTTTCATCATAATATTAAAAAATTTAAAGATTCAACAAGAGCAGGAAAATCACAATCAATTTTAGTAAGATGATAATTATCAAATCTATCTTTCATTCGATATACATTTTCCAAAAGTATCAAATGGAATAACACAAATATTAGGTTTCATCTCGGCAAGATGATTAACCAAGGCTTTGTTGCTAATACGTTTTGGTACATATTGTGTAGTACGAATATAAGGATAATAACAACAAATATTTGGATAATAATCAGCAGCAACAATTATCTGATAATGAGAACGAAGTTTATCAATAATATCAACAACTGTAACTTCTTCATTTGCAGGAACGTTAAATAACGCCATAGCAGCAATATTAACAAAACGTTCTCTATCTGGATTTGTATAATTAATCATAGCAAAATAATTTTATTATATAATAAGAAAATAACGCATTTACAGCCTCGTCACACGACTTTTTATTCGAGAACGATAGATTAATCATTTCGATATAGAAAATCGCATGACGGGCAAAAGAAGCCTATCTACGAATGTGTAGCGGTCTATTTAAGAAGTCCTGCGGAACTTGCGTCAAGACAAGACTGGGAGCAACACGAACACGATAAATAGGAGTAGAAGTACCTTTAGCAACGTTTCTATCTTCAATAATACCAAAACGTTTTTCTGTAATAACCCAAACAACATCACCAACTTTATATTGACAAATATCATTTATAAAGTCTTCTCTAACATCAGCATCAATAATTTCTTCAATATTATCCATAGTTATTCAGATTTTTGTTCAAGAGCTTCAATAAGACTTTTGTTATGTTTAATAGTTTCAGCATTATTTTCATTAACATCTTGAACAGTAGCAACATTTTTAATTATAAGGTCATGGTTTCTTTTTTGACATTTATCAAGAAGATTAACACGGCTATACAAAACATTGCAATAATCACTAAGTTTATTAGTTCTACGCCACAGCGCATTAATGGAAATGATAGCTGCTATCAGCAATAATGACAAAAGCATTATTACCGTCAATAATAATTTGGGATTTAAAATAATTTGTTCCATAAGTATATTTATTAAGTGAATAATAATTAGCAATAACAAAAAGCCAGCACTATTCTCACGAACGGTGCTGGCACTATGACAAAACAGATTTGTAAACATAGGTTCACATTCAACACAAGTAGCATTGTTATAACTAACCTTTTAAACTCTAAGACAATGAACTAAATAAAAATTAACAAGAACCTATTTAGCCGCAATCACACCCCGTAGAGGATGGAAGAGCTTCATTGTTTCGGCTTCAATTCGCCATCATCAGTTAGAGAAAGAATAATAGCACTATTCTCACGAACCGTACCATTGTCAAGACAAATAATTAAGTTTAATAAAACAGATAACTAAAATTGCAGATGCTTCTGCACTATGACAAACATTAATAAAAACAAACACTATCTAACTAAATGCACAAAATAAATAGAACTATTGCTATTCTCACGAACTGCAATAGTAAGTCAATCATTTAGAAATTAAATTTTACAAGCATTACTATTCTCACGAACAATAAGGCAACAAATCCATGTAGAAATATATGTATGAACAGATTGTCATTTATTGGCTCTACGAGCAAGTTCTTTTTCCAAATCTTCTTTAGAAATACCGGAAAGGTCAACAGTTGTATTGGTTCTTTCTTTATTTTCTTCAATAGCATTAAATCTGTCCCAATAAATATTATCAAGAACTTTCAAATCATCTTCAACAATATGATTGATATTGTCGTTCCAGTTCTTGATAAGTTTACGATAGATATTGAAAGCATCGAGAAGATTTTTAAGAGAACCGAGTTCAATATCTCTGGCTAACTCAAGAACATCATGAACAGCAAGAACTCGTTCAAGAACATCGAAATGTTTACTTTTTTCAAAGATAAGTTCTCTTTGTTCAGCAAGAGTATTTTCTTTGAAAGACTTAGCAAATTTAAGAACATCAGCAGCTTTATCATTAAGCTCGTTAATAATCTCTTGACGTTTTCTTTCAGCACCGTCTTCAATACAATTGTCACAATCACCGTTGCAACCAATTATTTCACAAGCAATAATAGCAGCAAGTTTCTTAGCATCTTCTTTTTTCATATTTGTATAAGTTTTAATTTAATCATAAAAACCAAAATCGTTATTATAAGGAGTATCATCTGGCATAATTCCATTATATTCAGAACTGTTATCTAAATCAGTATTAACAAGTTCAGCATCAATAGTAATACCAGCGACATTATTATCTTCTTTTTGAGGTGGAATATAAACTATTTCCATATATAGAAGTAATTAGAGTACTGCCCCGATAAAGAACAACATTATCAAATTTAGAATGAAATAAAGCAGGTTGTTTAGCTTAGGTTATCCTCTACGGGGCAGGTAAACAAACTATTTGTTATTATTGGTATTACCAAGAATGTTTTCTCCGTGAATATCATTGTCAATAAAGAAGTTTTCAAGAACAACGCCAGCATCACGAGCAATGTCTTCAAAACTCTTAGCGAAAGAACAGATAAAGAAAGTTTCGGTATAAAGAAATTCTTTATTAAGACCATTTTCTTTAAGCTGGAACTTATTCCAAAGGAAATTCACATAGCATTTGCTATCTTGTTTAACAAGACCACTTTCTTTTGCAGCTGTGATAATATTCTTGGCAGTATGGCGACGAATATCACAATTGAAATTAAGAAAAGCAGCAATTTTAGCAGTGCTTTCAGGAACACCTTTGGGAATAACAGTTTTTCTGTCTTGTTTGTTACTTGGTTGATTAACAGGAGCAGTGGCTGTAACAACAGCAGCTTCATTGGTAGGAACATTTTCTTCCATAACAGTAAGTTTTAAAAGATTAATATTATTATTGATTTTATTATCATGGTGACAAATATAGAAACTATATTTATACGACCAAAACAATATAGGAAATTATTTATTAAATTGTTACCAGTATTGGTAATAGTATTAGCGACAATCATCTAAATGCTTAGTATCAGTAGAATAAATCTTATTCGTAGCAAAACTACAAAAATTATAATAACAAGAATAAATATAACGATGTTAATCATAATATTATAGCGAATGTTATTAATGAAGATAATCAAACTAATAAAGCTAATCTTATTGAAGCTAATAATAAGGCTCGATGAGGCTCTTATTAAGGCTAAGCCCAATCAAGATGAACGCAATAAAGCTAATAAAGCTATATTTAATGCCGATAGGCAAGCTGATAGAGCTACAAATGTAGATGCGTCTGATAAATATAAAGCGGTTGCTGGTCAAGCTAAAGCTAAACTTGCGAATAGACGAACTGATAGAGCTACAAAAGCGGATACGAGAAGAGGTGAGAGAAAGGCTAAACAAAAGGCTAAGAAAGGGAAGATTAGACAAGCTAAATATGGGAATAAGAATAAGAGTGATAATAAAGATGATAATAAAGATAATAATAAAGATGATGATAAGGTAGAGGGGAGAATAACTTTAGGTTATGGGAGATAACTAAAAGTTATAAGGGGTGAGAGAGGGGAAGTACAGCCAGAGACCACCAGCCTCATCCTTACAGCCAGACCACCAGCTTCATCCTTATTCTCTTTTCCATTCTTATTAACACTTCTATTCTCAATAAAGTTCATCAGGAGCATCAGTATTAACACCTACAAGCTCAATCATTCTCCCATTAGCATCTCTTCTAAACACTCTTCTATCGTTCTTATCTTTACCTTTAGTCGCAGCATCAACATTAACTATATAATTAGCATCAGCATTAGCTACACTATCGGTATCATCATCAAGCTTATGAACAGTTTTAGCACTCCAAATATAATCTTCAATATCAATTATTCTTCCAGCAGTAACAAGCTTAATAATATCATCAGTAGCATCATCAACAGAAATAGAACCAAAAATAGCTTCAGTTATAACATTAATAACTGCTTTACGAAGAGCTTCATATCTTTTAGCAAGAGCTTCTTCAACAGCATGTCCATAAAAAGAATGACGCGCAATACGAAAAGCTTCTTCAACATTAAGACGATGTTTAATAGCAGCTTCTTTATCAGTCTTAGGCTGAACATCTTGACGAGGAGTATTAACAACAGTATCAATAACTTTAGCAACAGCATCTGTATCAGCATTAGCAGCAAGAGCTTTATTTAATATATCTTTCATATTTATTAATTTAAAGGATTATACGACCACGACCATCAACAACGACTTCTCTATCACCATAATATTCATTATAAAGTTCACAAAACTTATTAAAATCGCCAAGAAAAATGTCATTATGATTAATGATAAGAACATATTTCTTATTGGTAAGTCTAATAAGTTCTTGCTTCTTAAGTTCAAGAATAGCACGATAATAGCAACGAGAATTGATAGTAGCATATTGGTTATCACTAACATCAACAATATTACTATTGACTTTAAGATTATCAAGAATACTTATCATCATATTTCTGACAACTCCATTAGCAGAAAGCGCAACATAATTCCAATGACGAGAAGTTTGAATAAAACTTTTTTCTCTTTTAATTGGATTAAAAGTAACATTGATAGCATTAAGTGTACTATCAATAAGACTTTTCTGAATACGTTCTTTGTTAACAGCAAAGGCAGTAGGAGCAATATTATGAATAATTTCTTCATTCTTTTTAATACTCCTTTTATTAATGGCTTTATAAGCCGCTTTACGAGTTTTATCGAAATTAATTTTAGGCATAATGTATTGATTATTAATACGTTAAACAATATATTTTATTAAATTGCTTCAATCTTGCGATATTCTCAATATCTATATATATATAGATTATACTGACAATCTATAACATGTTGATTAAGAGCATTTTACGTCATCGTCCAGTGTACTGGTTAGTACACGGGTAGCGCACTATATGCTCTACCCGTGTACTAACCAGTATGCTAAATTTTGTCCAATAATGGCATTTTTATGTTAAGCATTATCAGCAACTTGCATCCAAGCATTGTTATGCCATTCAAATGTAGCATCATTAACATCAACGCGATAATTAAGACGATTGTCATCTGTTACATGATGATAAACAGCGTTATCGTCAACTTCATGATGTTCGGTATGACCATTAAGATAGATAAATGTTTCTGTTTTTATAATTGTAGGAGTTTAATGATTAGTAATATTAAGCTTATCAGATTGTTCACAATAGTCTGCATGAAGAGCATGAAGATAATGGACATGCTTATCAGATAGGTCACAATCGTTTGCCAAGATATTTAGCTGCTGATGAATGAGAATCCCAGCCTGCATAGCTTGCTCATGCCCACGAGGAGCACGAGCAACAAGCTATTGCAATTCTTTTCGGCATCTATTAAGACACCATGCAGCAGTAAGAAGAACGCCCGAAACAAAAGTAAGCCCAACCATTTGAGTTGCTTTAAGATTAGGCAAATTTTCGGAGAGCATAACAAGGAAGATTAAGCCCAATAACGTGAACTTGATGATAAACACCCAAAGAAGAATTTGTTTAAATAACTTCATAACCAATAATATTAAGAGGTAAAACAATAAAAGGGCAGAGTATTACACCCTGCCCAATTACATTAAAATGGATTGTCACTACTGGAAGCAATCGAAGCAAGTAACGAAGCCCGTTGCGCTTTGGCAGCTTTAGCGGCTTTGATTTCCTCAAGCATCATTTTGCGAAGCTCTATTGCCATAGCCCTGTACTCTTCCAATAACATGGCGTCGTTCGGCTCGTAAACTTCGATAATATGATAAATATATCTATCATAATCTTTAACGCCGTATTCGTTGGAATTACGAGTAAACGGATTAGAGGCAACAGCACCAGCGGGCACGAACTCCGCCAAAATCTGTATTTCCATTCCGCAGAAGAACGGTTCAGGCATACCCGCAGCGATTGCGTTTTCCACCATAGAAACAAAGCGTCCGTAGAACGGATGCCTGCGCATCAATGCCGTAAGTTGATATTCGGACACTTGCAGCGACTGCGTAAAGCCTATTTGTCGGCTTCCGTCTTTCTGTGAAATACTTGCTTTCACTGGCTTGTTGAGGAGCAACATTAAGTTGTTGTACTCGTGTCCATTCTCCGCAACACGTTCAGCAGCGTTAATTCCGTTGATAGTAACACGAATAACAAAATTAGCGTCGTTAGCTTTCATTTCGGCAATGATTTGTTCACGTGTTTTTGCACCCGTAGTATTACTACCACCGTTTTCAGCTTCTTCGGCTGCTTTTCTTGCTTCTTCTGCTGCTTTCTTTGCAGCTTCTTCGGCTTGTTTAGCCGCAATTTCTTTTGCATTCATAAGGCAAATAAGATTTGTTAAATTAAGCCCTCTAATATTGGCAAACGCAGTGAGGACTGATAGCCTGCGCTTGTCGACAACAAATCTTTTGTTCAATGTCGAGATATTTAGATGCTGATGAATGAGAACTCGGAGCTTAGGAGTTTGCTTAGGCTAAGCAAAAACTTCTCTAAAAATATAATCAACAAGTCTATCAAGAATAATATAGTCCCAATAAACAATGACGGGGGTGTCAAGTCGAAGCGCAAGCACCGGGGGTTCATACCCAGTACCTTCGGCGTAACAGTTACTTATACAAAATTTTAGCCTATTATAAGCAACTTCATCCTTATTAATACTATCACCAGCACAAAGAAGTTCATTCTATCTAACTTTCCCTAAACATAAAGAAGCTCATCTTCTCTTATATTTCTTCTATCATCGTCGCTTGTATCGTCTTTATCTCTTTCATCTTCATCTTCTTTATCGTCGTCGCTTATAGCCTTATTCGCATTCCAATTTAAATCTCCAATAGTAGCCATATAAAAATCAGCTTTAGTAGCTTCTTTATTTCCTTTATTTATATCAGCTTTATTAGCTTTATTATCTTTACCAGCTTCACTGATTTATTCATATCAGATAACACAGTTATAACAATATAGGCGTTGCCGCCAATCTTGACGTTATTGCCGCTATTATTATATTCACACCCCGTAAAGGATAGAGCTATGACTTGCTCTTGATAATAAAGCTGCTCTTGTTTCTAAAGATAATAAAGCTGCT
>ERZ1673696.2445-NODE-2445-length-13035-cov-20.326117_pt1 | contig 13035 bp, 15 predicted proteins | sample MGYA00580226_ERZ1673696 | MGnify/ENA primary metagenome ERZ1673696 (study PRJEB41218, sample SAMN15661743) | gut metagenome | host: Homo sapiens | place: Canada: London | collected 2015-08-20/2019-03-30 | study: EMG produced TPA metagenomics assembly of... | reverse complement strand
ATTATAAATCACCTGGAAATTTACAAAGGGGGTTCCCACTATGTCCATCCAAAACGAAATCCTCAACGCTATCGCATCCCGGCGCAGCTGCCGGGCCTATAAGCCGGAGCAGATCACGGCGGAGGAGCTGGAGGCCGTCACCACCGCAGGCACCTGGGCCGCTACCGCTATGGGCAGGCAGAGCCCCGTCATGGTCGCTGTGCAGGACAAGGAAACGCTAGCCGAGCTGTCCCGCCTGAACGCCGCCGTCATGGGCACCAAAAGCGACCCGTTCTACGGCGCACCCACCGCGGTGCTGGTTCTGGGCGAGAAGAATAACCCCAACGGCGTGCAGGACGCCAGCCTTGTGATGGGCAATCTGCTGCTGGCCGCGTTCGGCATCGGTCTGGGCTCCTGCTGGATCAACCGCGCAAAAGAGACGTTTGAAACGCCCGAGGGCAAGACTCTTCTGGCCAAGTGGGGCCTTGATCCCGAGAAGTACATCGGCGTCGGCTACTGCATTCTTGGCTATCCCGCGCCCAATGGCACCCGCACACCCGGCCCCCGCAAGGCCGGCTATGTCCTGCACGTATGATTTTCGGCGTCGGCATCGACCTGTGTGACGCAGGCCGCCTTGAAAAAAGTTTGGCGAAGCAGAGCTTTCTCGACCATGTATTTGCGCCGTCGGAGCAGGCCCTGCTGGCATCCTTAGGCGAAAAGCGACGCGCCGAGACCGCCGCCGCAAATTTTGCGGCCAAGGAAGCCTTCTTGAAGGCCGCCGGCACCGGTCTGGGCGGCTTTGCCATGCCCGAGCTGGCCGTACTGCGCCAAAAGAGCGGTGCGCCCTATTTTGCCCTGACCGGCGCAGCCGCTGCCTGGGTCAGGGAGCAGGGCCTGACCGTTCATGTCAGCCTGACCCATGAGCGCGGGCTGGCAAATGCGCTTGTGCTTTTGGAGAAAGAGTAATTCTTGGCCCCCTCTGCGAGGGGGCTCCGCCCGCAGGCGGTGGGGGAGAGAGCTTCACGGAAACCCGAAATATTTCGGGCTGCCGCAAGGTTCTCTCCCTCCGGCCCTACGGGCCACCTCCCTCGCAGAGGGAGGCAAGTATGTCACGGAGGTGACCTATGCCCGGCAAAACGACACGCAGCAGCAATCTGGAGCTGCTGCGCATTCTGTGCATGCTGCTCATCATCGGCGACCATCTGACCGGGCAGAGCGGCATTGCGGACTATACCACCCTGCCGTCGTCCTTCGCGTTCTGCCTGATCGGCTGCGGATCGCGCATTGCGTGCAGCGTCTTTGTGCTGATCGGCGGCTGGTTCCTGTGTGAGCAGCCGTATAAGACCCGCCGCCCGCTCTCGCTGTGGCTGTCGCTTTGGCTCTATACCGTGCCTGTGACGCTGCTGTGCAAGCTCGCCGGGCTGGATGTCTCGTGGGGCGCACTGCGCTGGGCGGCGTTCCCGGCGTCCACGCGGCAGCTGTGGTTCATCTCAGACTATCTGCTGCTCTTGCTCTGTGTGCCACTGCTCAGCCGCCTGCTGCGCGGGCTGTCCCGCCCGGCGCACCGCGGTCTGCTGGCTGTGCTGGCTGTGCCGCTTATCGTCTACCCGACGCTGTTTGGCGAGAACGGCGCGGTCAGCGACACCGCATGGATGTTTTTGTATGAGTACCTGCTCATCGCCTACCTGCGCCGCTGGCCGGACAACCGGCTGGCGCACCTTTTGCAGCACCGCGCGGCGGCGCTCGGACTCGGGCTGGGGCTGCCGCTTCTCAACACGATTCTGCGCGCTGTGCTCGAGACACGCGGCCTGACCGACGGCAAGGCGTTCCAGTACATGGCCTACTATCGCACGGCGCTGGGCGCACTGCCCAACCTGCTGGCCGCGCTGGCGCTGTTCTACCTGTTCAAGGGGCTGGACCTCGGCTGCGTGCGGTGGGTCAATGCCCTGGCCGGCACAACGCTGGGCGTCTACATCCTGCATCAGGTGCCCGCGTTCCGCGGCTTTTTATGGAACGGCCTGCTGCAGGCAGAGGCGCAACACGGGTCGGTGGGGTATACGCTGCTTGCGATTTTGGCCGTGTTCCTCGGCTGTGCGGCGGTGGACGCCCTGCGCACGGCGCTTGTGATGCGCCCTCTGGAAAATACCCGCCCGTTTAAAGCGCTGTGCGAAAAAGGCGACGCGCTCGCCGCAAAAATCACAGCGGATGATTAAAAAGACCTCCCTCTGCTTATACTTTCAGTAACAAGCAAAGGGAGGTCTTTTCTATGGAAGTGCACCGCGGAGAGGTTTTTTACGCCGATCTAAGCCCCGTCGTGGGGTCCGAGCAGGGGGGCATACGTCCGGTACTTATCATTCAGAATGAGATCGGCAACCGGCACAGCCCTACGGTCATTGCGGCAGCCATCACAAGCCGCCAGGACAAGAACCGCCTGCCGACGCACATCAGCGTGCGGGCGGACCGCTGCGGGCTGGCCAAGGACAGCATCATTTTGACCGAGCAGATCCGCACGCTGGATAAGCGCCGTCTGCGGGAGCGCGCCGGTGTCATCCCGCCCGACGATATGCGCCGCGTCGATGAGGCGCTGGGGGTCTCTATGGGGCTGGAAAGCCAGGATGTGCATACGAATACGGGGTACTTTTGAGCCGCTGCTTTGTAGGGGCCGGGCATGCCCGGCCCGCAGCCTTGCCAATGCCCCCCTTTAATGGTCGCTTTGTAGGGAGGGGTCTTGACCCCTCCGCGGGCGTCGGGGACGCCGCCCCCTACAGCGGCAATCCAGTAAGCTCCTCATAGCCGCAAGCGGGCACAGCGGCCAGCGGGTGGGGTGCCCTCACCCCGCCGAGCCTTACCGCTGCCGTCCTTTTACGGCAAAAAATTCGCCACAACCGGTGCCAAAATCGCGGTCATAATGCCCGCTACGGCAATCGCAAGGCCGCTCATGGCACCCTCGATCTCACCCATCTGCAGGGCCTTGCTCGTGCCGATCGCGTGCGCCGATGTGCCGAGCGCCAAACCCTTCGCCAGCGGGTCGGTGATGCGGCAGACCTTGCAGACCGTCTCGCCCAGCAGGCTGCCGACGATACCGGTCAGGATGATGACCGCACCGGCCAGCGCCGCCGTGCCGCCCAGCGTCTCGGCCACATCCATGCCGATGGCCGTCGTAACGGATTTCGGCAAAAAGCTCACGGCGTGGGCGCGCTCCAGCTTGAGCAGCCAGGCCATCGCCAGCACGCTGCCCAGGCTCGTCAGCACGCCCGCAGCAATCGACGCAAAGATCGCGGCCAGGTTCTTTTCCAGCAGCTCCCACTTTTCATACAGCGGGATTGCCAGGCTGACTGTGGCGGGCATCAAAAGCCAGCTCACGGGCTGGGCGCTGGACTTGTAATCGGCGTAGGGCACGCCGAAGCAGCTCAAAAACACGATCATAAAAATGCTGCCCATCAAAAGGGGATTGAACAGCGCCTTGCCGGTCTTGCGGTTGACCCAGACGCCCGCGGCGTAGGCCGCCAGCGTGGCCAGCACGCCCCAGCTGCCGCATTGCTGCAAAAATTCAGCCATTTTTGTGCTCCTTTCCGCCCGCGCATTTCTGCGCGACCATGCCCGTGACCGCCATGACCAGTGCTGTGATCGGCACAATCGCCAGCACGGCGGGCAGTAAAAGATTCATCAGCTGGCTGCCCAGCTCCATGACGCCCGCCGCCGCGGGCACGAACAGCAGCGGGAAGATGCCGGTCAGAAACAGCCCTGTCTCCCGCACCTGATCGAGCTTGAGCACGCCGAATTTGAGCGCCGCGACCAACAGCAGCAGGCCGTACACGCTGGCCGGGATCGGGAGCGGCAGCACCGCCGCCAGCACCTCGCCCGCCAGGCAGAACGCCGTGATGCGGGCAAACTGGAAAATATACTTCACACAATAACCCTCTTTTTTACAAAATTCGTGTACCATCATACCACGCCGCCCGGCTTTCGGCAAGTTGTACATTGTATGAAAACCATCCACATTTTCCTATCGGCATTGTGGGAATCGGCACTTGTATTTTGGGGGTGAGTGTGGTATACTAACCGAAAATAAATGATTTTCACTTGAAAAGAGGTTTTGACTATGTCTTTACTGAAAAAGCTGGCCGGTCTGGCCGTGGGTGCCGCTGCTGTGGGCGCTGTCGCTTATGTTTTACAGAACCGTGAGCATCACGACGACGAGTACGAGCATATTTGGGGCCCGGAGGACGAGGTCGAACCTGAGACCGATTCCGCCGAGCCCGCCGCTGACGATGCGTCCGCCGAGGCTGAACCCGCCCCCGCTGCCGCACCTGAGGAACCTGCCGCCCCCGCCGAGGAGCCGAAGCCCGAAGAACCCGCGGACGCTGCTGAAACGCCCGTCGCTAAGACTCCTGACTTTGATGCCCCCAACGTGAACCCCGTGGAGCTGGGTCATGTTGAGGTATCCCGCACGCCGGACGGCAAGATCGACCCCACCCAGATCGTTGACCCCGCTGTGGCCGGCGATTGGGAGGAGCAGGGCTGCAGGGGCTGATACACCAAACGCGCAAGGCGCATCTTTGTTTTATGGCAAAGGTGCGCCTTTTTGTTTTAGCTAAGGTGCGGGCGCATATAGAATGCGCCCCTACGGTTTTCACCGCCCTGTAGGGGCCGCACATGTGCGGCCCGCGGCCTTCCCGCATACGGCCTTTTATTGAAAACCTCCGGGCCGGGCATACCCGGCCCCTACACCGCGCCTATGGCTTTCCGCGCACAAATGTCCGCGAAATTACTACAAACCCACTTTACAACTTTACTGCACTAAAGTATAATAGAATTTGTATCGGATCAGAGAGGTAGGAATGTTATGGAGATCGAACTCAACCGCTTTACCCCCGCCGAACAGGCGACCTTCCGCCTGCGTGCCCTGTATGAGCAGGCCGGCTACCGCAAATACCGCGCGTCCCGCTTTGAGGAATACGCCCTGTATCAGGAGTATCAGCGCTTTCTGCCGGACGCACAGGTCATCACCTTCACCGACCTGGACGGCAAGCTGCGGGCCATCAAGCCCGACGTAACACTGTCCATTGCCAAGACGGCCCAGCCCGCGGCAGGGGAGTGCAAGCGCTTTTATTATAATGAAGAGGTCTGCCGCCCCAGCCGCGAGAGCCACACTTTCCAGACCATCCACCAGATGGGATTGGAGAGCATGGGCGCGGTGGACGCCGACGAGCAGGCCGCCGTGGTGCGGCTGGCCCTGCAAAGCCTGGCCGCGCTGGATGTGCCCACCGTGCTGGAAATCAGCCACATGGGCTACCTGACCGGCCTGCTGGACGCGCTGCATGTCCCCGCCGAGGCACGCGCGAAGCTGCTTGATTTCCTGCGCGCCAAGAACGCCCACGAGCTGCGAACCGCCGCGCTGGCCGCGGGGCTGGACGAATCCGCCGCTGCCGCGTTGACCGGCCTGCTCGACCTGCACGGCCCGCTGGGTGCAACGCTGACCGCCGCCCGCGCCGCCTGCCGGTGCGAGACCCAGCGCGCGGCGCTGGAGGAATTGCAGGCTTTGCAGAATGCGCTGGGCGAGGCGGGCCGCGGCACCCGGCTGGACCTGAGCATGGCCGACGAAATGGAGTATTACAACGGCCTTGTGTTCACCGGCTACGTCGCGGGCATCCCGTGCGCAGTGCTCAAGGGCGGACGGTATGACTACCTGATGCAGCGGTTCACGCCGGGGGCCAACGCCATCGGCTTTGCCATCTACTTAGACGAGCTGGAACGCCTGGCCGCGCCGCTGCCCCCCGTGCAGCAGCAGGGCCGCGAGAAAAGCTGGCTGAACATTGCCCTGCCGAAGGGCCGCCTCGGCGACAAGGCGTACAAGCTGCTGGCGGGCGCGGGCTACAGCGCCACCGAGGACTACAACGACACCCGCAAGCTCGTGGTCGAGAACCCCGACGCCTGTGTGCGGTACTTCCTCGTCAAGCCCAGCGACGTTGCGATTTACGTCGAGCACGGCGCGGCGGACATCGGCATCGTCGGCAAGGACATTCTGACCGAGTCCGGCGCAGACGTGTATGAGCTGCTGGATACCGGCATGGGCAAGTGCCGGATGTGCGTAGCCGGGCCTGCGGGCTTCACCGACGACGAGAGCCGCGCCTTGCGCGTAGCCACAAAATTTGTCAACATTGCCCGCGACCACTACGAGCGCCGCGGACGCGACATCGACATTGTCAAGCTGAACGGCTCCATTGAGCTGGCCCCGATTTTGGGCCTGTCCGACGTCATCGTCGATATTGTCGAGACCGGCACGACCTTAAAAGAAAACGACCTGACCGTGATCGAGGAGTTTATGCCGATCTCGGCGCGGTTCATTGCCAACAAGGCAAGCTACAAGTTCAAATACGCCCAGCTGACCGAGCTGCTGAATAAGATGAAGGAGGCCCTTGCAAAATGATCCGTCTGTATGACTTTGATGAGGTACGCCCCGAGGAAATTCTGAACCGTGACATCCGCGCTGAGGCCGACGTGGAGGCCACCGTCGATGCGATTATTGCGGACGTTCGCGCCCGCGGCGACGACGCCCTGATTGAGTACGCCGCCAAATTCGACCACGCCGAGCTGACCGACGTGCGGGTCAGCCAGGCCGAAATTGAGGAAGCCTTTGCCGAGCTGGAAAAGACCGATCCCGAGTTCATCACGACGCTGAAGATGGCCGCCGAGAACATCCGCCACTTCCATGAGCAGCAGCTGCACAAAAACTTTGTGGTCAACGACAAGCCCGGCATCGTGCTGGGGCAGAAGTACACCCCCATCCAGCGCGCGGGCGTCTACGTGCCGGGCGGCACGGCGGCGTACCCGTCCACCGTGCTGATGGATGTCATTCCCGCCAAGGTCGCGGGCGTCGGGCAGATCGTCATGACGACCCCCGCGGGACGGGACGGCAAGGTGAACCCCGCGATTCTGGCCGCCGCCGTCATTGCGGGCATTGATTTGATTTTTAAAACGGGCGGCGCACAGGCCGTGGCAGCCCTTGCCTACGGCACCGAGAGCGTCCCCGCCGTGGATAAGATCGTCGGCCCCGGCAATATCTACGTGGCCACGGCAAAGCGGAAGGTGTTCGGCAAGGTCGGCATTGATATGATCGCAGGCCCGTCGGAAATTCTCGTGCTGGCAGACGGCACCTGCAACCCCGCGTGGGTCGCCGCCGACCTGCTCAGCCAGGCCGAGCACGACAAGCTGGCCAGCCCGGTGCTCGTCACCGACAGCTGGGATTTAGCCAAGGCCGTGCAGGCGGAGTTGGAGGTGCAGATCCCGCAGCTGCCCCGCGCCGCCATCGCCCGCGCCAGCGTGGACACGAACGGCAAAATTATTGTCACCGACGACATGAACAAGGCCATTGAGGCCGTGAATATCATTGCGCCGGAGCACCTGGAAATCTGCGTCGATGACCCGTTCGCGGTGCTGAACTCGGTGCAGAACGCGGGCAGCATCTTTCTGGGCAAAAACGTGCCCGAGGCACTGGGCGACTACTTTGCCGGCCCGAACCACACGCTGCCCACCAGCGGTACGGCGCGGTTCTCGAGCCCGCTGGGCGTCGATGATTTTGTGAAGAAGTCGAGCTTTATCTATTACACCCGCGAAGCCCTCGGCGAGGTGCAGGGACGCATCGCCAATTTTGCCGAGCACGAGGGGTTACATGCCCATGCCAGGAGTGTGACGATCCGGTTTGAGGAATGAGCTTGCCAAAAAGGAAGCCCAATCGTTTGCCGCGGTTTGATTACGGAACGGTTGGTGCGTATTTCATCACGATTTGTGCCCGGGAAAAGAAGAAAGTTTTTGGCCGCGTTGTAGAGGTGCGTGCCAACCAAACCATTCCGGCATTCGTTTCCACGCTCAAGCGCATGACAAACCGCACCGCAGGCGTGCAATTATGGCAGCGCAGCTACTACGACCACATCATCCGCGACCAGCTCGACTATGACACCATCTGGCAATATATCGACGAAAATCCCGCCAAATGGCCCCACGACCAATTCTACACTTCGGACGGGGAGGAACACCCATGAGCCGTTATTTTACCAAAACCCTCGCTTCGCTGGAGCCGTACACCCCCGGCGAACAGCTTAAAATCGCTGACATTGTCAAACTCAACGCCAACGAAAACCCGTACCCGCCCGCGCCCGGCGTGGCGGCGGCGGTGGCCGCGGCGGTGCCGGGGCTGCGGCTGTACTCTGATTTGACCAACGGCGATCTCAACGCCGCCATTGCGCGCCACTGGGGCGTGCGCCCGGGGAATATCCTCTGCGGCAACGGCAGCGACGAGAACCTGCTGCTGGCCCTGCGCGCGTTCTGCGACGAAAGCACGCCGCTGGCCTTCGCCGATGTGACCTACAGCTTTTACACGGTGCTGTGTGATTTACTGCACATCCCGCAGCACATCATCCCGCTGGAGGCTGACCTGACCATCGACCTGAAAAAATACTGCGGCCTGCACGAGACGATTGTCATTGCCAACCCGAACGCGCCCACCAGCCTGCTGGCCCCGCTGGACGCCATCGAGGAGGTGCTGCAAACGAACCCCGACAACATCGTGATCGTGGACGAGACCTACGTCGAGTTCGCGCCTGCCGGGTCGTCCTGTCTGCCGCTTTTGGAAAAATATGACAACCTCGTCATCACCCATACCTTCTCCAAAACGCACAATCTGGCGGGTGCACGGCTGGGCTTCTGCATTGCGCGGCCCGCGCTGATTGCCGACATGAACCGCGTCAAGTTCAGCTACAGCCCCTACAACGTCAACGCCATGACCCAGGCCGCGGGCGCGGCGGCGATCTCCGACGAGGCCTATTTTGCCGATGTAACGGCAAAGGTCATTGCCGAGCGCACCCACACCACCGACGAGCTGCGCCGCCGCGGGTTCACGGTGTTTGACTCGGCCACAAATTTTTTGTTCGCGACCACGGACCGTATGCCCTGTGTGGAAATTTTTGAAAAGCTGCGCGCCCGCGGCATTTTAATCCGCCACTTCAACGCGCCGCGCATCTCGGACTATCTGCGCATCACGATTGGCACACCCGTGCAGATGCAGCGGTTCTTTGCGGCGCTGGATGAGATCCTGGGTGAATAAATGCCGCTCCCGCAGCGCAAGACACCGCGCCTGAAGGGCTATGATTCCATTCTCACCAACCCGGCCCGCTGGGCCATGGATAAGTTTTATACAGAGGGGGAGAACCATACATGATCGCAATCGTTGACTACGGCGTGGGCAACCTGTTCAGCCTGTCGTCCAGCGTCAGAAGCCTGGGCGCAGAGGTGCGGGTGACCCGCGACGCCGCAGACCTGCGGGCGGCGGATCATATCCTGCTGCCCGGCGTCGGGGCGTTCGCCGACGCAATGGCCAAGCTCGAAGCCACGGGCCTTGTGCCCGTTCTGCGTGAGGAAACGCAGAAAAAGCCGCTGCTGGGCATCTGCTTAGGCATGCAGCTGCTGTTTGAAAAAAGCTGCGAGTACGGCGAGCACCGCGGCCTCGGCCTGATTCCCGGCGAGGTCTGCCCGCTGGCGGACGACCTGACCGATCCGGCGCTCAAGGTGCCGCACATCGGCTGGAATGCCATGGACATTGTGCCCGGGCGCGAGGCCGACCCGCTGTTCAAGTACGTCAAAAACGGCGAGTACGTCTATTACGTACACAGCTATTACGCCAAAAGCTGCGCTGCATCGACACTGGCGACGAGCGACTACAGCATCCCCGTCACGGGCGCGGTGCGGCAGGGGCTGGTGTACGGCACCCAGTTCCACCCCGAAAAATCCGGTGATACCGGCCTGCGGCTGTTAAAAGCCTTTGCCGAGCTGTAAGCGAGAGGGAGGAAGTACCATGAAGCTATACCCCGCCATTGACCTGCGCGGCGGCCAGGCCGTGCGGCTTTATCAGGGCGACTACGACCGGATGACCGTCTACAACGCAGACCCCGTCGCCCAGGCGCAGCAATTTATCGACGCAGGTGCGAAGTATTTGCATGTCGTCGATCTGGACGGCGCCAAGGACGACACCACGGCCAATTTGCAGACGATTGCCGCCATTGCCAAGCTGGGCGGCCTCAAAATCGAGGTCGGCGGCGGCATCCGCGACGAGGCGCGCATCCAACGGTATCTTGACCTCGGCGCGGACCGCTGCATTCTGGGCACGGTGGCCGTAAAAAACTTCGATTTCACGGCAGAAATGGCCCAGAAATACGGCGCACAGATTGCCGTCGGCGTTGACATGAAGGACGGCGCTGTCGCTGTCAACGGCTGGAAGGAGGTCACCCCCGAGCCGGGCGTGGCATTCTGCCGCCGCTGCGCCAATGCGGGCGTCAAGGCCATTATTGCCACCGATATTTCCCGGGACGGCACGATGCAGGGCACCAATATGGCGCTGTACCGTGAGCTTTTGACTATTCCCGGCATCGAGGTCACGGCCAGCGGCGGCATTGCCGCCATGGCCGAGCTGGCCGAGCTTTCCGCCATGCACTGCCACGCAGCCATTTTGGGGAAGTCGATTTATACGGGAGCGATTGATCTGGCCGAGGCCGTGAGGCTGTACGAAGGGGAATGAGGACATGATTACCAAACGCATAATTCCTTGTCTGGACGTCAAAAACGGGCGCGTGGTCAAGGGTGTCAACTTTGAAGGATTGCAGGACATGGCCGATCCCGTCGAGATGGCGCGGTACTACAACGCCTCCGGCGCGGACGAGCTGGTGTTCTACGATATTACCGCCAGCGTCGAGGGGCGCGGGCTGTTCACCGATATTTTACGCCGGGTCGCAAGCCAGATTTTTATCCCGCTGACCGTCGGCGGCGGCATCAACACGCCGGACGACTTTGACCGCGTGCTGAAATGCGGCGCGGACAAGGTCAGCGTCAACTCGGGGGCCATCCGCAACCCCGGCATCATCCCGGCTGCCGCGCAGAAATACGGCAACCAGTGCGTGGTGCTCTCCGCCGATATTAAGCGTGTGGACGGCAAATTCATGCTGTTCGCCAAGGGCGGGCGCGAGAACACAGGCATCGACGCGCTGGACTGGCTGGAGCAGGGCGTTAAAAACGGCGCAGGCGAGCTGGTCGTGAACTCCATCGACACCGACGGCGTGAAGAACGGCTTTGATCTGGAGCTGCTGGACGCCGTGGCCGCACGCTGCGCCGTGCCCATCATCGCCTCCGGCGGCGCAGGCAAAAAGGAGGATTTCCTTGAGCTGTTCCGCAATCACCCAGCAGTAGATGCCGGTCTGGCCGCGTCGATCTTCCACACAAAGCAGGTGGAAATCAACGATTTGAAGCGGTATTTGCGGGAGAACGGGGTAGAGATGCGGGTGTGATCGCCTGTGCTCCTCTTGGCCCCCTCTGCGAGGGGGCTCCCGCCGCAGCGGGTGGGGGAGAGAACCTTGCCGCCACTCGAAATATTTCGGGCCATGGCAAAGTTCAACCCCTCCGCCCCTCCGGGGCACCTCCCCTGCTAGGGGAGGCAAGCACGTTTTAAAAAAATCCTACTATCGAATTACCTCTTGCCAAAACTCACAAAAAGAGGTACACTAAACTATATTACTTTAGGAGTGTCCACCATGGAAATCACCGAAAATTCCAAGACTCTCAAATTTGACGCAAACGGCCTGATCCCGGCCATCGTACAGGACCATTATACCAAAGAGGTGTTGACCCTCGCCTACATGAATGCCGAGACGCTGGCCCTGACGATTGCCGAGGGCCGCACCGTATTCTGGTCCCGCAGCCGCCGGGAGATCTGGCGCAAGGGCGAGACCTCCGGCAACGTGCAGCGGGTCGTCTCCATCACCGCCGACTGCGACAAGGACGCGCTCGTCATCGACGTCGTCAAATCCGGCCCCGCCTGCCACACCGGCGCGGAGAGCTGCTTCTTCAACCCGGTCTATGTCTCCGATGAGCTGAAGCAGTTCACCTGGCAGGGCCTGTACGCACTCATCAAGGGCCGCAAGACCGACCCGAAGGAGGGCAGCTACACCACCTATCTGTTCGACAAGGGCCTGGAAAAGATCCTCAAAAAGGTCGGCGAGGAATCCACCGAGGTCATCATTGCGGGCTCCAAGCGCGACAGGGAGGAGACCATCTACGAGATCAGCGACCTGGCTTACCACGTCATGGTGCTGATGATCGAGCTGGGCATTTCCGTAGAGGACATCACGAAGGAACTCGAAAAACGACACGTAATTGACCATAAGGTCAAGCAGGAAAGGATGCAGTAACTATGGCAGGCGAATACCTGAAAAGCTCTGTACACGTTCATTCCAAATTGTGCGACGGTAAGAACACACTGGACGAGATTGCGGTCACGGCATGGCGGAACGGTCTGCAAACGCTGGGCTTCAGCGGGCACAGCCACACCCCCTGTGATCTGGAATATTGCATGACCCGGAGCCGTACCGCCCTGTACAAGGCGCAGGTCGCCAAGCTGAAGGAGCGCTACGCCGGCAAGCTGGACATTCTGTGCGGCTTGGAATGGGATCTGTTCAGCGACGATGACCCGACCCAGTACGACTACTGGATCGGCAGCACGCACTATGTCAAGGGGCCCAAGACCGGCAAGTATTATGAGATCGACTGGCGCGAGGAGGATCTGCGCGCCTGCATCGACGACGATTTTGACGGCGACGGTCTGGCCGTGGCCGAGGCATACTTTGCCAACGTAGCCAAGGTCGCCGAGAAAAAACCGACGATTCTGGGTCATTTTGACCTCATCAAGAAAATCAACGGCGGCAACAAGTTCTTTGACGAGAATGACCCCCGCTACACTGCCGCTGCAAACTCTGCCCTGATGGCCGCCGCCCGCAATCGCTGCGTGCTCGAGGTCAACACCTCAGCGGCGTACCGCGGCTTCCGCAAGGATTACTTCCCGTCCGACGCGATTTTAAAAGACTGGCTCGTGCTGTCCGGCAATGTCGTGCTGACCGCCGATGTCCACGACGTCAAGGCACTGACCTACGGCTTTGAAGATGCCGCCGCCAAGCTGAAGGAGCTGGGCTACACGAAGGTCCAGGTGCTGGGCAAGGACGGCTTTACCCCCTGTGC
>ERZ1673696.2444-NODE-2444-length-13036-cov-5.365380_pt1 | contig 13036 bp, 11 predicted proteins | sample MGYA00580226_ERZ1673696 | MGnify/ENA primary metagenome ERZ1673696 (study PRJEB41218, sample SAMN15661743) | gut metagenome | host: Homo sapiens | place: Canada: London | collected 2015-08-20/2019-03-30 | study: EMG produced TPA metagenomics assembly of... | reverse complement strand
TTCTCTCCCTCCGTCAAAACTTCGTTTTGCCACCTCCCTCATCAGAGGGAGGCTTGTTTGTGTTCCAATTCGTCACAAATAATTCCTATTAATAAAAGTTTGTTATCCGTAATAATCTTTTCTTTAATAAGAACCTATTCCGCTTCTTTTGGCTCCGGCCTGGAAAGTAGGGAGAGAAGCTGCACCGTATTATTTGGCTGCTGCACTACAGCAATTCCTGAAAAGAATGAATATATCGATCAGAATACCCTTTCATTTCCTCCTCTGACGCCAACGAGGACGCATCAAAAACGCCAACCGTTTTTAAACCTGCCTTTTTAGCTGCGGCAAGTGCAAGCAAATTATCATCAAAAAATAAAATATCCTCTTCGCTGCTGCACAGTTTTCGGGCAACGGCATGAAAAATCTGCGCATCCGATTTAGCAAGGCCGAAATCCTCCGTTGACCAAACATTTTCAAAGCAGTTCCATACGCTGTTTCTTTTTAAGCAAACATCGGTCAGTTTATGGGGGCTTGCCGTCAACACATTCAAAGACGCCCCGCGGTGCTGCAGGTGCATAAGATATTCCCTTACATATGGTTTTAAAGGAATCTTATGCGCATATTCCTCTTCGGCATAGGCATCCATAGCTGCAAGAATCTCCTCTACGCTTTTCTTTACGCCCAAACGGATAAAATATTCCGCCGTCTTTACGTCGCCCAGGGGCGTAATCTTCTGTATAATATCTTCAGGATACGGAATATTTTCCCTTTCAAGAATCAAGAGCATCTTCTGCGACCATTGGCGCATGGAATCGATCAGCGTTCCGTCAAGATCGAACAGATAAAATTTTTTCATTCGTTCTTCCTTTCCATTGTTCCGCAGCTATTACCGTGCATTGGCCAGCATCAATTTAATACGGTTTTCCTGATTGACTCTGGTTGCACCAGGATCATAGTCTACCGCCACGATATTGATATCAGGATTATGATCTTTTAAGGGCTTCATCATGCCTTTGCCGCAAATATGATTTGGCAAACAGCCAAACGGCTGCGCACATATAATATTTTTTACACCGCTATGATAAAGCTCCAACATTTCCGCCGGCAGAAGCCATCCTTCTCCCATTTTTGTGCCCTTACCGATATATTGCTCGCCTACCAGATCTACCAAATCGCAGAAACGGGTAGGCGGCGCAAACCGCACATCCTCTTCCACCAGCCGGCAAACCGCTTCCTGCTGTGCAGTAAGAAAGCGGTAAGCTATACGGCATAACGGGTACAAAAGCTTTTTCATTCCGTAAAGTTTAAAATCCTCTAAATTATTATACAAACAGTACAGCATAAAATCAAGCAAACCCGGCGTTACCGGCTCGGCGCCCTCGTTAATCAAAAACTGTTCCAAATTATTATTTCCCAGGGGTGAATATTTTACATAGATCTCCCCCACAATGCCTACTTTTACTTTTTTCTCTGCCGTTCGTTCAATGCAAGCAAAGCGGGAAATAATCTTTTTGCACTCAGCTTTTACTTTGCGGAAAGATATCCCGTCATTTTTCATGCTCTGTGCAAGCTCCGCTGTTATCGTATCCGCCAGCTGTTGACTTTGCCCTTTATTTTTCTCATACGGCCGGCACTGGTTTACTAAACAAAGCAAAAGATCCGCATAAATCAATGCATACAGCATCCGATGCAGAATCGGCAGCGTCAATTTAAATCCGGGATGTTTTTCAATACCGGCCAAGCTGAAAGAAATGACCGGCACATAAGCAAAACCCGCTTTTTCCAATGCTTTCCGCAGCAACGGAATATAATTGGACGCGCGGCATCCTCCCCCGGTTTGAAACAGCACCAACGCTACCTTATGCGGGTCATATTTTCCGCTTTGCAAAGCAGAAATAAACTGGCCGATAACCAAAAGTGCCGGATAGCAGGTATCATTGTGCACATATTTCAGCCCAGTTTCCGTAATTTCGGGCCCTTGCGTCTCCAGGAGTTCCGTATGATACCCATAGTTCTCCAAAACCTGCAGAATCAGCTTAAAGTGCATTGGCAGCATGTTGGGTACCAGTATGGTATAGTTTTTCTTCATTTCCTTGGTGAACGGTATGTATGCCATGCAGCGGCTCCTCCTTTCCTTCCAGCGCGCCCAGCAGGCTGCGCAGCCGTATCTTTACCGCGCCTAAATTAGTGATTTCATCAATTTTAAGCTGTGTATACAGTTTTCCGCTTTTTTCTAAAATAGAACGCACCTCATCAGAAGTGATCGCATCAATGCCGCAGCCGAAAGATACCAGCTGTACCAGCTGTACATCATCATTTTCTGCTGCAAACCGTGCCGCACGGTACAACCTTGCATGATACGTCCACTGATTCAGTACTCCTGTTCGCTGTACCGGTGCCAGCTCACAAACACTGTCCTCGCTGACTACCACAAACCCTAAGGAGGCAGCCAGGCGATCAATGCCATGTCCGATTTCCGGGTCGATATGATATGGCCGCCCGGCCAGGATCATGATCCGCCTGCCGTTTTCCCGCGCAAACGCCAGTGCCTTTTTTCCCTCCCGTTTTATTGTCTCTCTATAGGTATTATAGGCGGCAAATCCTGCGCATACCGCCTTTTTCACCTGCGCATGCGTCACATCAAAATAAGGACGCAAACAGGCAAACAGCCCCTTTGCCAATTCATGCCGATTATTTAAATTCAAATATGGATCAAGAAAGGTCACCTGCTGCAATTCTTCCACATTTCCTGCAAGCAAATCCGAATAATAGGCCACCACCGGACAATTATAAAAATTATCCGAAGCTTTTTCATTGATATTATACGTCAGCCGAGGATAAAATACTGCCTGAACACCCTGCTCTATCAGCTCAAGAACATGGCCGTGCATAATCTTGGCCGGATAACAAGCCGTATCGGAAGGGATCGAAAATTGTCCCTTTTCATACGTACTGCGGGTAGAAGGCTTTGAAACTACTGTTTGAAAGCCCAAGGAAGAAAAGATGCCCTCCCAAAGCGGAAGCAATTCGTACATGCCCAAAGCCATAGGCAGCCCGATTGTTCCCCGGGAACCCTCCCGGCTGCCAAGGGCATACAGAAGCTTCCGCTTCGTCTCATATAAGTTGGGAAGCTTTTGTACCGGCTGCTGCAGCCCCGCGCCCTTTTCGCACTGATTTCCGGAAATAAACTTTTTGCCTCCGGAAAAGCTGTTCACTGTTAAATGGCACTGATTTGCGCAGCCATGGCAAGCCGTGGCAAAGGCATGATGAAAAAACTCTTTCAGCGCCTGCGCCTCTATCAGGGAGGATCGCTGTGCTTTTTTGCTGTACAGAGCGGCACCGTAAGCCCCCATCAATCCGGATATCTCCGGGCGGACCACCTCACGGCCAAGCTCTTTTTCAAAAGCCCTAAGTACGCCGTCATTATAAAACGTACCGCCCTGAACAACGATATTTTTACCCAGTTCTTCCGCACTGGACGCGCGTATGACTTTATAAACCGCATTTTTTACCACACTGATAGAAAGCCCCGCAGAAATATCTTCTACAGAAGCACCGTCCTTCTGCGCCTGTTTAACGGAAGAATTCATAAATACCGTACAGCGGCTTCCCAAATCTGCCGGTGCTTTGGCAAAAAGCCCTTTTTGAGCAAATTCTTCAACCGAACATCCTAAAGCACGGGCAAAAGTGTCCAAAAAGGATCCGCAGCCCGAGGAACAAGCCTCATTAAGCATAATACTATCGATCGCGCCGTTATGGATACGGAAACACTTGATATCCTGTCCGCCGATATCAAGAATAAAATCCACATCAGGCATAAAATATTTTGCCGCGGTAAAATGCGCCATAGTTTCCACAAGTCCGTAATCAACGCTGAATGCACTTTGTATCAATTCTTCTCCATAGCCGGTAACAGCACTGCCCCGAATCTGAATCCGGTTACCGCAAAAAGCATAGATCTCTTCCAGCTGCTGCCGTACCAGTTCCACAGGATTTCCTTTATTGGAAGAATAAAACGAATACAGCAGGCTGTTATCCTCTGCGATTAACACCAGCTTTGTGGTAGTACTGCCGCAGTCGATTCCCAAATATGCGTTTCCGAAATAGGTGTTCTTATCTTTTTGAGGAACTTTCGCGCGTGCATGCCGCACGGCAAAAGCTTCGTATTCCTCTTGAGAGGCAAACAGCGGTGCCAGACGCCGTGCGCCGTTTTCACTCTTTGCCGCGGAGATCCTCTCCAGCAATTCCTCCAAAGTATATATATTGCCGGAGGTAGCGGCATACATGGCCGCGCCGATACTTACCGAAAAGCGGCCGTATTCGGGAAAAACAGCGTGCGCCTCGTCAAGGGCAAGCGTTTCCTGAAAGCGTTTGCGCAGCCCCTTGCAATAGTACAGCGGCCCACCCAAAAACAGCACCTTTCCCGTAATTTTACGGCCCTGGGCAAGCCCGGTAACAGTTTGATTAACCACTGCCTGATAAATGCTGGCAGCAATATCTTCTTTTTTTGCCCCCTGGTTTAAAAGCGGTTGGATATCACTTTTAGCAAAAACACCGCAGCGCGCCGCAATCGGATAAATGCGATCATAAGAAAGGCTCAATTGATCAAGCTGCTCTACCGTAACATTCAAAAGGGTCGCCATTTGATCAATAAAAGCTCCGGTGCCCCCGGCGCAGCTGCCGTTCATACGCTCATCAATACCGGAATCAAAGAAAATGATTTTGGCATCTTCCCCGCCCAATTCAATAACACAGGAAGCATCTCCATCAAGCCTTTTTACCGCCTCACTGGTAGCAAAAACTTCCTGAACAAACGGAAGATCCGCTCCCTGGGCAAGGCCCATACCGGCAGACCCGGAAACAGCTGCCTTGATCCTTGCCGCGGCAAGCCCCGGCACCTCACGTCCCATACGCTGAAGCAGCTCCTGTATTTTACTCTTTATTTGTGAAAAATGGCGTTCATAGCATTGAAACAAAATTTCATTGTCTCTGCGCAGAACAAGCTTGGCCGTAGTAGAACCGATATCAATTCCCAATGTGTAAAATTCATTCATGAAACAGCAGTTCCTTTTTTATTATTAAAGTTTTTGCCGCAGCACTTTCATACAGCAGCGGACAAGACGAATTCTATATGCATACAAATATCCCGGTAAAGGCACCTAAAAAAGTAGAACAGAACCCGGAAAGACTAAAAAGAGAACGAAAAGATTACCTAAATTGTACTCCTATTTCTTATGGAATGTCAACAAAATAACGCTGTAAAACGGGAAAATTCATCAATATTTCATCTGTAAAATCCTGTATTTTGGCGCAAAAACACGAATGTCGTTATGCATAGCATATAAAAATTTTTCCTCAAACAGCCGTTCCTTTTCTATTTTATGTGCACTTTTCAGCACATAGTACGGCAATATTGACAACAGCGGACGAAGATGCTATAGTATCAAAAGAAACAGCATAAAAGGAGGTGCGCTATGAGCAGCTTATATAAAAGTTGCCGGAATATATTACAGTGCTTTTACCCCCCGGAAGTATGGCAAGAACAAAAAATTCAAACATATCATCGGCTGAAGCTGATTCGATTCTGGCGCATTCCGCCCGGTGCCAGAGTTCTTGAAATCGGCTGCGGACAGGGAGATACGCTTGCCGCTTTATGCTTTGCTGTAGGGGAAAACGGATTTGTCCACGGTGTCGATCTCGCCCCGTCCGGCTATGGTTCGCCCGAGACATTAGGGCAGGCAAAAGACAGGCTCCTTCGCCGCTGCAAAACACAAAATCTTACCATTGACCTCGATTTTGATATCTTATCGCCCGAAACAAATTTTGAAACTGACAATTTTGACTATATCCTGCTTTCTCATAGCCTTTGGTATCTCCCCTCTTACGAAACTTTCTGCAAAATCTTAAAGCATATCCGGCCTTGGGGAAAACGGCTCTGTATAGCAGAATGGAATATATGCACCCAAACTTCCCGGCAATTTTTTCACCAAAAAGCCGTATGGCTGCAAGCTGTATGCGCATGTTTTTCTCAAGATGAACAAGCAAATATTCGTACGCTGCTATATCCTTCAGATATCCAAAATGCTTTAATCTGCAGCGGCTGGCAGATTTCAAAAGAACGCCTTATTCACTCTCCTAAACTTCAGGACGGTTTCTGGGAAGTGCAAAATGCTCTGGAACTGTATCCGGCGCTGCAAAAAAACGCCTTTAAAATGCCTCCAAAGCTCAGGCACTTGCTGCTCGCCGCATTGGAGGAACTCAAAAAAATTCCCGCAGACAGGATTCGTCCCCTTTCCGTCTACTGTCTGTGCGCGGAAAGGAGATAATATATGAATGATCTGCACATTGTAAATGGCGGCTGTATGCTGACCTATTTTAAAAAAGAACATCCTTTCTATTCCGTTATTGCCTTTGAAGAGGCCATGTGTACCGGCACAGCGGCTTTGCCGATTTTAGGGGAAAACTTTATCCTTGAGCGCTGCCGTTCTCTTAACGTATCAGAACAAGAATATCAAAAAAAAATCGTGGTTCCCCTGCAAGCATTAAAAAACTACAGCGAATATGTTCTTTGGTTTGAGGAGGATATGTTCTGCCAGATCAATCTTTTGACGCTGCTGGCCTATCTGCAGCAGGAAAAACTCCCTCTGCCACGAAACTATCATGTTGTAGATGGCGAACATCGGCAAATATATGATGCCGCAATCCCCCAGGCAGATTACCAAAAATTATTTGAACAAGTCGTAATAAAAAAACAAGCCGTCACCTTTCCTGGACTGCTGGGAAAAGGTATCCAACGATATCTCACTCTGAATCAAAAGGAAAACGAACTCACCAGCTATATCAAAGAGCATCCTCAAACCGACAGAAACTCCCTTATGAAAACAATGCTGCGTCGATTTTCCTGCTACGGCCTGGGTGACATTCAATACTTGGAGCTGATTGACCGTTTGCGCAGTCAACAGATGTAAAACAGCAATATCTGTCCGAAAATAATAAATACTTGTCTTGAAGAAAATTCTCTTTTGTTCTATGATACGGTTTAGAAAAAGAAGGGAGAATCTTTATGAGGATAAAAAAATTAGGCGTTCAGCTGTATACTGTCCGCGAGCATATGAATACTCCTGAAGAAGTACGCCAAACTTTTAAACGGCTTAAAAGCATGGGCTATGACCAGGCACAAACCGCCGGTACTAAAATTTCCTATGAGGATTTCGGCCGTATTGCACAGGAGGAAGGCATTGAAATCGTAGGCACGCATGATTCCTGGGATCTTATGCTGAACCATTTCGACGAAGCACTGCGCCTTCATGACCTATTGCATACCAACCTAATGGGCATTGGCGGAATCGGCATTCTTGATGTGCCGCAAACGGAGGAATTTATTAAAAATGCGAATGCCATAGGGCAAAAAGCGGCCCAGCACGGCAAAAAATTCACCTTTCATCATCACAGCCATGAATTTATCCGGCGGGAGAACGGCAAAACCATGATGGAAATGCTGGCAGAAGGACTCAATAAAAATACTGTATCCTTTGTTTTAGATACCTATTGGATACAAAACGGCGGCGGCGATGTACGTCACTGGATCGAGCAATTAGCCGGCCGAATCGATATTCTGCATCTGAAGGACATGAAAAAGGATCCCGCTGAAAGCGACTGGCAAAAAACCGTATACTGCGAGATCGGCAGTGGGAATATGTGGTGGGAAGGCATTATGGAATCAGCTGAAAAAGCCGGTGTAAAATACTATGTGGTAGAACAGGACCAAACGCCCGACGGCGCCTTTGAATGCCTGCAGCGCAGTGCAGACTTCCTCCATAAACATTTTATGTAAATCCAAAAATGCCGCAGCGGAAATGCCCGGTGCGAATAAAACAGGAAGATGGTGTAACCCATTAACGGGTTACACCGTTTTTTATGCGGTAAGCTGACTAACCCTGCTGCCGTAAAATATCCACTGTACTGACTTTGGGGCGTGCTTTTCTCAAGATTGTATACCTCAATCCGTCGGATCAGCTTATTCGCAATCGTTTCTAAAACCACATCCCGGATAAAATGGATCATACAGCGCCCGCTGCCATCCTTGTAGTCAGCGCAGCGAAAAAACTCTTGATTGCGTTTGCGTGATTTGGCAGCGCAGAAATGCAATCTCGGTTAGCAGTCCGCACAGAAAACCAAACCGGAGAACAAACGTTACCGATTCGTCTTCTTCGGCCTCCGTTTGTTCTTTCTAAGTTCCTGTACCCAAGGCCACAAATTTTTATCACTGATTGCTTCCTGCGTATTTAGGATAATCTGCTATTCCTCTTTCGGATACTCGATTACCTTATACACCTTGTAGCTGACGGCAGAGAATTTCCCGTTCACCGTACAGCCCGTGTACTCCTGGTTTTCCAAAATGTGGTCAATGGTATTTTCCCGCCGGCCATAAATATTCGCCGGGACCGGATTACTCGTCTTTTTTTCTGCAAAGGGCAGACACAAAGATGTTTCTCACTCTAATTGTTTTGCGATCTGCGTCGGGCCTTTCCCGGCAAGGCAAAGAGCGAATATCTTTCTTACGACATTTTTAGAATCCGATCCTCAAACAACACCCTGTTTTCAGCGAAATCTTTTCCCAAGAAAAGTCCTTTCACTGGGAGGAAGCATTGAGGAACAGTGATAAAAAAACATAACCGCCAATAAGGGCGAGCGAGCAAAATCCCCATAGGCGTTTCCACCCATGGGGAAGATGTAATTTATAGATTGCTTTTAGAACGAGAACCGATTTCACAGACGCTTTCCATAAGAATGGGCAGAAAGAGCGAGCATAGCTTTCTGCAAAAATGACGGAGGTAATCCCCTTCGGTATCCTTTTCATTTTCCGCTGGGATATCGCCCCATACCTTAACGTATGTTATTTATTTGCCGCCAACAAACAAAGCAGATCGGTTTCTTGAACAATCGATCTCTTGACCGTTGCTCCCTTTTGGGCTGTTAAAATTGCTTTCTAAGCCGGGGAGAGATCTTATCGGCTCGGAGACAACTTTTCTAAAGTAAAATATTGCTGAAGAAAAATCAGCCTATCGGCAAAGGCAGTTGAATCTGATTCCTAAGCTCTGATATGACGATCCGTCCGGTAGTATCGCCAATAGCCATTTGTATATATTATTCAATCTTTTCAAGCGTAGCAGAAAAAGTATCACTTATATTGCTAAGGATATCCATACCAGAATCAATATGTCCAAGAGAGATTAACCCGTTTGAGCTGCGGAAATCTTTATAAAAGATCGACAAATTCCCCCACGGAGCATACAGGCACAAATCACCCACATCAGGGTCAAACTCGTTTGGCTCTCCCTCTGTGGGAAGTTCATTATCCATATAAGCGATTTTTTCTATGCCGTTAAAATCCTCAAAGGTGAGTTCAAGAGGCAGCATATCATAAAGTGCATTAGCGGCAGGAGTATCATATAAGGTTACTGGAATTTCTTGTCCGTCTATTGTCAGCTTCAGTTTTCGTTCTCCTGTTTCAGGTGCTCCCGGCGTTTCAGTATGGCTTGATGTTAACTCTGGCTGTTGTGAATTAGCCGATTGATTTTCTGGAACTTCGGTGTTGTTTTGTATATCCGACTGCTCCTGCCCGGCACTTTGCTCGGAAACAGACGGCATCGTTTTCTGATCTGCACAGGCGGCAAGACCGAAACACAGCAGCACACTTAAAAATAGTAAAATCCCTTTTTTCATTGCTGTTCCTCCATTTCAATATTGCAGTTATTTTCCACTGAACACCGGGAAAAAACTGTATTCACCGTAATCCTTGAAATCCAGTGCTTTTAAAACCTGCATATCTGCATTTGAAATTTCAAAATTCAGCTTGGCGTTATTCCGCATATGCTCTGCATTGGCAGTTTTGGGCAACGCAACCGTCCCTAATTTCAAGACATATTGAATACACAACTGCGGGACGGAAACACCGTATTTTTGAGCCATAGCCACAATCGTTTCATTTTTCAAGGCCTCTCCGTGTGCAATCGGAGAGTATGCCTCAACCACGATGTTCTGCTCTTTGCAATACGCAATCAGCTCAGCCGGTGTGTTTCCGATATGAATGAGAAGTTGATTTACCATTGGCTTGATTTTGCAGTGAGAAAACAGGTTTTCGAGATCATCCATGAGGAAATTGGAAACGCCGATTGCTTTTGTTTTGCCTGCCGTATAAGCGTCCTCAAGCGCTTTCCATACCTGTATGTTTTCTTCAAAATAGCGGTTGTCGTCACGCCATTCCGCCCAAGGCTGGGGGCTGTGTATCAGCATAAGGTCAATATAGTCAAGCCCCATTTTATCAAGCGTTTCATCAATAGACTTTGCCGCTGCGTCATAAGTTTTTGCTTCAGCCGCCACCTTGCTTGTGACAAAAAGTTCTTCTCTCGGAACACCGCAGGCTTGGATTCCGGCGCCAACGCCTCTTTCGTTACCATAGGCTTGTGCGGTATCAATATGACGATAGCCGATTTTTACAGCGGAAATGACTGCCTGATCCGCTTTATCATCGTCTATAAACCAAGTTCCAAGCCCCAACACGGGGATTTTTATACCATTACTTAAAATTTGAAATTCCATTATGATTCCTCCGTTTTCTTCTTAAATTTTCGTATGAACTTTGTGCTGTAATGGGCAATAAAGATACAAAGCCCCATAAGCGCAAGATAATCGATATAAAACAAAACTCTCGGTTCACTGTAATCCAGAAATACAAACTCGCTTCTCAAAAACAAATAGGTCAGAAAATCTCTGCGGATAAATGCCCATACGCCATATCCGGCGATAGCCAATCCTACGATAAAAGCGATCATACTGCGGCTTTTGGCCTTGCTTTTTATCCCTGCCGCTTTTCGGACAATTCCTAAAATTAAATTCCAGTGCAGTCCTAAATGCAGGCTCATCAGGAGAAAGCCCCAATATGCTCCAAGAATGTGAAGCCGACGTGCCAAAGACATACCGCCGATTGTCGGCAGAAAGCCGAACACATAACGGGACATCACAATACCGCTGTACATTTGAGCCAGCATAGAAACGAGTACGAGAACATCAATCACAAGCGTTGCAATACGCATGGCGTTGTATTTCCCTTTGAATAAGGTTTTGTGCCACTTCCCATTCAAAATATGATGAGCAATAAACAGCACGAACATTCCCGCGCCCACCCATTCATGGGGAGCTTCTCCCCAAAACTGATAACCCATTAAGAAAAGCAGTGCCAGTGTCATTACAACATCGACGGCTAATTTGAGAATGGCTTTCGGTTTCACTGCTCCACCGCCTTACCCACACAGGCAATGGCGTTTAGGCTGCGGGGATAACCGATATAAGGCAGACACCCCGAAACAACACGAATCAAAAAGTCCTTGTCATTTCCCACATTCATATTTCCTTTTGCGTGAGCGATAAGCTGCGGTTCACAGCCCCCCTGTGCCATAAGAAAACAAAAGGTAATGAGTTCACGCTCTGTCAAATTAAGACCCTTTCGGGTATAGTAATCGCCAAAGCAGTTTGCCGCAAGCCAGCGGTTGATATGTCCTGTTTTCCAAGCCTCTTTCATATGTTCACCGAAAATTTCTGCCTGTACTTCGATTCCTTTTTCCAGCCTATTGGCAAGGGTAGTCGTTGCCTGTCCGTCCAGCGGAAGCTCTATGCCGCTCTCGGTCAATATTTCATTAGTAACATTTAAGAACGGCAACATTCTCCCATACCCCAAATAGTCGGTTGCCTGATAAACAATCTCCTTTGCGGCTACGGGGGTAATACCGTTTTTTAACGCTTGAGGGAGCGCTTCTTTATAAGCCTCCACCCCTCCGCAGCCGATCAGCGCCGCCAAAATCGCCAGATAGCGTGTTTTTTTATCTAATTTCCCGTTTTCATCGTTTGGTATTTCGCTTTCAGCGAAGTGTTCAAAACGCTCCATAAATTCGGGATCCGTTCTATGCAAATCCATTTTTGTTTCTCCTTTCAGATTTTTTGACTGCCGATAGACCACACGTGTTTTTCTTTTGCAGCGGCAGGGATGTTCTGTGCCATTACGCCTACTAAATTATGGGGAACATAGGGTTCTTCCAGATAGGTAATTTCATCGTCGCTCAAAGACAAATCTACCGCATTTGCAGCTCCCTCTATGTGAGAGAGTTTCGTTGCTCCCACCACAGGAGCAGTAACCTTTGTCAGCAGCCAGGCAAGAGAAATTTCGGCCATTGATACGCCATGCTTTTGTGCAAGTTGTACCACACGGTCAATAATGACACCATCCTGCTGGGCAGTAGCATCATATTTTAAGCGTGCATAACTGTCTTCCTGCAAACGCTTTGAGGTTTCTCCGGGGTATTTTGCAAGCCGCCCGCCTGCAAGTGCGCTGTACGGCGTCATGGCAATGTTTTCTTCACGGCAGAGTTTCGCCATTTCTCGTTCTTCTTCACGAAAGATCAGATTATAATGTCCCTGCACCGATATAAATTTTGCAAAACCTTCTTTTTCCGCCAGTGCGTTTGCCTGTACCAACTGATACGCAAAGCAATTAGATATACCGATATAACGTGCCTTTCCCGACTTCACAGCATTGTTTAACCCCTCCATAATGTCGTAAAGGGAAGTAGCATAATCCCACATATGGTAAATATATAAATCGACATAATCCATACCGAGGTTTTTAAGGCTCTTATCAAGCATTTTTTCAATATGCTGCTGCCCTGTAATTCCCGCTTCCATTTCATCATTGGTGCGGGGCAGGAATTTTGTTGCAATTACAACTTCCTCACGCTTTGCAAAATCCCGAATCGCTCTGCCGAGATACTGCTCGCTTGTACCGCTTTGATAGGCGATTGCCGTATCAAAGAAGTTAACACCAAACTCCAAGCCTTTTTTGATAATTTCACGGGAATGTTCTTCATCAACCGTCCAGCTATGCTGGCCGCTTCCTGCTTCTCCGAAGCCCATACACCCCATACAAATACGGGATATATTGAGGTCTGAATTTCCTAATTTTGTGTACTTCATAAGATACCTCCATTCTTGTTTATTGTAT
>ERZ1673696.2427-NODE-2427-length-13147-cov-19.393294_pt1 | contig 13147 bp, 5 predicted proteins | sample MGYA00580226_ERZ1673696 | MGnify/ENA primary metagenome ERZ1673696 (study PRJEB41218, sample SAMN15661743) | gut metagenome | host: Homo sapiens | place: Canada: London | collected 2015-08-20/2019-03-30 | study: EMG produced TPA metagenomics assembly of... | reverse complement strand
CTGCCCCCGCAGCTTCAGCAGCGTCAGGTAAGAAAGGGCGTCTATGGCGGATTCAAACACACAGATGGTTTTGCCGCCGGCGCAAAGGGGAACGGCAAAGGAAAACCGCTTATCGCTGCCAGGTACTTCACCGGCGAAGGTAGTTTCTGAAAGAGTCCCTCGCAGCGCACCATAGGCAGGCTTTCCATGTTCATAACCCACAAATACGCAGTTATGGCGCTCGGCATCCTCGTAAAGCTGCCCGTGCTTGATGCAGTGGTTGATAATTTCAGCGTCAATGCCGCGGCTCCGCAGATATGCAAAAACACGCCGGTTGTCGGCGTGTTTGGGAGGGAGGGTAAATTCAGTTTTCACGGGCGGTGCAGTACGCATTGGCGTGGGCGGCACACAGGGCAATTCTCCAAGGATACGCTGCACGGCATCCAGAAAGGAAAGTCCCTCCACGCAGGTCAAATAGTCCAGCGCATTCGTGCCGCCGATGTTCCGCGACCACCAGCACCATTTCCCGTTGGAGATTTTCAGGGAATCGTGGGTGCGGGTAGTGTAGGTGTTCCCGCCGATATGGACCAGCTCCTCCGGATCAAAGCGGCGCAGGTAGGTCAGCAGGTCCATCTCGCGGGCGGCAGCGATCTGGTCTTTTGATAGATAGGGCACAGTGTTCATCTCCTGGAGACATGAAAAAAGCGCAAGCATTTCTGCCTGCGCTTTAGACTTATTAAGTTCCATTTCTGAGTATTTCAAGATATGCTTCGTAAGAAAACACACGATTTCGTGCTGCATTTGTCGTTTCACGCAGGATACCCAACTCCACAAGCGTCTTTACCGCGGTAGAAGTCGTGTTATAGCTGATTTTAAGAGCCTCTGATGTGTGCTTAATATCAATGATAGGATGCTTTTCAAGGTAATCGAACAGCATACGCAGATTATCCTTTTTCCGCTTTGGCTTTGGCAACAAAGCGATATTCTTTTCATGCAGTTTTGAGAGCTTTTCTATAGATTCCACAGCATCTGAGGCTGCGGAATCTACTGCCTCCAAGAAGAATTTTACCCATTGCTCGTAGTTTCCGCTTCTGCGTACCTCGCTGATTCGGTCATAGTATTCCACCTGATTCTTTTTCAGAAAGTAGGACACATAGATAACTGGTTCCTTCAGTAATCCCTGTTCCATCAGATAAAGCAAAATCAGCAATCTGCCGATTCGTCCATTGCCATCCAAAAACGGGTGAATCGTTTCAAATTGATAGTGGATCAGGGCAGCCCGTACCAGAGGATCATAGTCCTGATTTTCGTTGATATACTTTTCCAGATCCGACATAGCAGTCACCATATCTTCCGGATTTGGCGGAATATATCGCGCATCCTTCAAGCCGCAACCGGCAGGGCCAATCCAGTTCTGTGAGCGTCGAAATTCTCCGGGGTTCTTTTCCTGCCCACGGACGCCTTCCAACAAAATAGCATGAGCTTCACGGAAAAGACGGTTACAAATAGGAAGTTCATGAAGCCTTGTAAGGGCATATTGAGCTGCCTTTACATAGTTCACGACATCTGCTGTATCCAAGTTTGCGTTGGTATCAAGCTCAGGGTCAAGGATGTCGTCCAAGGTACATTGTGTTCCTTCCATCTGCGAGGACATGAGCGCCTCTTTGCGGACATACATAGATATAAACAGCTCGGCGTTTGGAATCAATTGGGCAGAAACATCCAACTGCTTCAAACTGCGGCTTGCCTTGACCAGAATTTGAAGCATATCCTCATCGAATTCAAGTCCCGGAACTGGTGGAAGTGGATTAGGACAAAATGACTGATATGAAGTATCTCCCGGCATATTATTGACAAATTTACCTGCCCGGTTCATCTGTTCATGCGCCTCCTTTTGAAAGAAGTTGAAATATACTCTCTACTATACCCGCTTTATTTCAAAAAGACAATCACTTTTTGAAATAAAGCCATTTTATCCTTTGCCTTATTTCAAAAACGATTTTACCTCTCCGGCGCATCTTTTTTCACCGTCTTTCGCTCCACGCTGCGCTCTGGCTTGGCCAGTTCTTCCATTGCCGCATTGATCACGCAGGAGTGATTGTCCACAGCGTAAATGTCCGTATGCCCGCCCATCTGCTTTTGGAGCGCCGCAAAGCGGCCTGCGGACTGACGCGCCGGTGGGTAGAACCGCTCATCTCCCGTGCGCTGCGCCATGGTGCAGGCCAGCACGAACATACAGCGGTCCTTGCCATAAGCCGCTGTCCACTCCTTCAAAAAAGCAGGCAGCTTTCCATCGTTGTAGGCGTTGGTCGCACCCTTCTCAAAGGCTCCCGCACAGGTCAGCGTCCGATCCCTGCTGGCCATCCACTCAAAGACCTCTCCGCGAGCCATGGCTTCCGAACGGGTGTTAGGGTATATGGGCTGCGCGGGATCTCGATATTTTTCTTCGACTCTTTTCCGCAGAATATCATCCGCACAGCACGCAATGCTGTCTCGAAAGGCATCCATCTCATCCGTATCGCGGGAGAGCCAGTCTGTATAAAGCTGTGACAGGGGATGCTCAAACTCGTTCAGCACCGTAAGCTGCCGCTCGGAGAGGCTTGTTTCATCCTCAAAAAGCATCAGCAGGTTGTCCCGGCAGGCAATTTCATGGGCATGAGAAATGATCTCATCCACAGGCTTTGCTTTCAGATCGGTCAGAAACGTCTCGTTTTCCGCGGACATACGCTCATAGAGTTTATTTTCCAACTGTTCCTTTATCATGGTAAACCTCCCTTCATCTTGCCAATCCCGCCCGCATCCGGTGGGCGTAATTGGCGACGCTGTATCGTTTCATATAGGCGTTTTCGCTGGGGGCCGGACTGTCAAAGTCCAGCCCCTCCATGCGGGGATCGTCGGTGCCGTTCAGCACCGCCTCCACCGGAATGACGCGGAGCCTGCCGGAGCATTTCAGCTCCCCGCCAAATACGCCAGCGGCACAGTGGAATCCACGGTCGCCGCACACCCAAAGCAGCTTCTTCCCGGCAGGAATATCTCCAAAGGGCTGCTTCAAAACAATAACGGAATGAGGTTCCGCACCGGCCACCTCATAGTAGCCGGACTGCTCCGCCTTTTCGTATGCCTGGATCAATTTCTTGAATTTGTGCTGCGGCTCGATGTAGAGCCAGCTTTCCTGATAACCCATAATTTCCTCCATTTTCTATTGGTTTTACCGCTCCAACTGCGGTCTGCGGCGCTCCGGCGGTCTTTGATCCTCGTCCGGCTCGGCGTCTACGATCTCCGGCTCCTTGTGGTCTAAATTCAGCAGGGAATTCAGTTCCTCCAGCCGTGCCGTTTTGGTGTTCAGCTCCGCCTCGCGGGGAAACGGCTTTTGTACCTCTGCCTTTGCGGTTTCCAACTGCGTTTGCAGGTTGGACAACTGCTCGCGACAGGTTTGCTCCTTAATAGGCAGTCCCTCCAGCGCATTGTCCATGCGCTGCAAATTGCCAAACACATCGGTTCCCAGCGTAACGGTATGGCGGAGCTGCCCGATCATGGTCAGGCGGTATTCCCGCGCGAAGGTATCGAACGCCAGCTCCAGCGTCAGGCCGCGATAGCTGCCGATCTGTGTCGCCTCCGGGGAGAGCATCGTTTGGCTCATGGTCAGCAGCGCCGCACCCGCCTCTTTCTTGTCGGCATGGGTGACGCCCGCCAGCGTAAGCGGAGAGAAACCGTCCCCATTGGGATGGGTGTTCTCCTTGACCGTGGCAATATCCGCGCCATAACCGGTGATCCGTGCCTGCGTTTCTGCGATTTGCTTCGGAAAGCCCTTGCTGATGGCGTCCTCCAGCGCGTATTTCTGAGAAAGATGGTTGGCTTTCAGCAACTTCAGCTTGGACACCTCAATGTCAAGATCCATCTTTTCCTTGATCATGGGGTTGCCGCTGGCCAGCGCCTTGATCTCGGCATAAGAAAGCGCCTGCTCATCCACATCTTCGGCGGAGCGGACAGGCGATTTGCTGGTCATGATTTGGCTGATAAATTTCTGCTTGCTCTCCACAAGCTGGTAAAGGTAGGCGTCGAAGGTGCCCTCGGTGACATAGCTGTAAATGTCTACCTCCGGGTTTTCATTGCCCTGACGAATGATGCGCCCTTCGCGCTGCTGGAGATCAGACGGACGCCACGGACAATCCAGATGGTGCAAAGCGATGAGCTTTTGCTGGCAGTTGGTGCCAGCGCCCATGCGCTGGGTGCTGCCCAGCAGGATACGCACCTGACCGCTCCGCACCTTGCCGAACAGGTCTTTCTTCTGCGCCTCACTCTTGGCGTTGTGGATGAAGGCGATCTCGTTTTCGGGAATACCCAATTCCAGCAGCTTCGCGCGAATGTCATCATAGACGCTGAAGGTGCCGTCATCCTTCGGTGTGCTGAGGTCGCAAAAGATCATTTGTGTGGAACGCTTGTCCACGGTGCGCTGCCAGATCTCAAACACATTTTCCGCGCACTTGGCGGCTTTGCTGTTGGAATCGCTGGGAAGCATGGGGTTGACCAGCCGCTGATCCAGCGCCAGCTTTCGGCCATCGTTGGTGATGAGCAGCATATTGTCCACGCTGCTGTCCACCTCGCGGTTGCGGACTTTTTCAGCACGCTCCGCCAGCGACGCCACGATCTCTTTCTGATACTCGGAGGGTTTCAGGGCGATGTTGTGGTAATGCGCCTCCGGCACGGGCAGCTTGAGCATATCCGCCGTCTGAATGTCCGCCACATTTTTGAATACGCTCATCAACTCCGGCAGGTTATAAAACTTGGCGAAGCGCGTCTTGGCCCGGTAGCCGGTTCCCTCCGGGGACAACTCGATGGCGGTGACGGTCTCGCCGTAGTTCGCCGCCCATGCGTCAAAGTGCTGCAAGCCCTGTTCCTCCAGCGCCGACATCTGCAAATACCGCTGGATGGTGTATAGCTCCACCATGGAATTGCTGATGGGGGTGCCGGTGGCAAACACAATGCCGCGTCCCCCGGTGATCTCATCGAGGTAGCGGCATTTCATAAAGAGGTCTGAGCTTTTCTGCGCCTCGGTCTGGGCAATACCGCCCACATTGCGCATTTTCGTGTATAAAAAGAGGTTCTTAAAATAGTGTGACTCGTCAATGAAGATGCGGTCAACGCCCAATTCCTCAAAGGTGACCACATCGTCCTTGCGGCTCTGGTCATTCAGCTTGTCGATCTTGGCTTGCAGGCCCTTTTTCGTCTTCTCCATCTGTTTGATCGTGAAATTCTCCGCTTTTTCTCGCTTGGCTTCGGAAATGCCCATCATGATTTCGTCAATCTGCTGTTCCAGAATGGCCCGCTGGCGCTCTACGCTCATAGGGATCTTCTCGAACTGCGAATGCCCGATAATAACGGCATCGTAGTCGCCGGTGGCGATCCTGCCGCAGAATTTCTTGCGGTTCTTGGTTTCAAAATCCTTGCGGGTAGCGACAAGAATATTGGCCGCAGGATAGAGCTGCAAAAACTCAGTGGCCCACTGCTCCGTCAGATGGTTGGGCACCACAAAGAGGGATTTCTGGCACAGGCCCAGCCGCTTTGATTCCATCGCCGCCGCAACCATCTCAAACGTCTTGCCGGCACCCACTACATGAGCCAGCAAAGTATTGCCGCCGTAGAGGATGTGAGCGATGGCGTTGACCTGGTGCTTGCGGAGCGTGATCTCCGGGTTCATGCCGCTGAAATTGATGTGACTGCCATCATACTCGCGGGGGCGGTTGCTGTTGAACAGGATATTGTAGGTCTTACAGATGGCTTCGCGCCGGTCCGGGTCTTTCCAGATCCACTCAGCAAAAGCGTCTTTAATGAGTTCCTGCTTACTCTGGGCGATGGCTGTCTCTTTCTTGTTCAGAACGGCAATTCTGCGCCCTTCCTCATCGTATTGGTAATCAAAAATGCGGACATCCTTCAGGTTAAGTGTCGTTTCGATGATCTCATAGGCGTTGACGCGCTTGGTGCCGTAGGTGCTGATGGCCTTCACATTGCCGCGATCCTTGTTTTTGTCCTCGATGCGCCATTCACCGGTGATTTTAGAATAGTGGACCTTCATGCCCCATTGTGCGCTGCGGGGTGTACCCAGCGTTTCAAAAATAAATCGGCGGACATATTCAGTGTCCAGCCATGTAGCGCCCAGCCGGACGGAGATCTCGCTGGCAGTGAGGTCGGTGGGCTGTACCCGCGCCAATGCCTCAGCGTTGATCTGATACTGCGCGTCCTGCTCCGCCTTTGCCTTGGCAATCGCCCATTTCTGACGCACATTGCCAGAAAGATATTCGTCGGCGGGCAGATACTTTTCGTTCACGCCCTCCTTATAATTGGGGTTCAGGAACACGACACCCTTGAGGTCAGAAAACAGGGTTTCCTCGTCCTTGCCGGTGAGCCTGCTCATGTATTCCATGTCCACATGAGCCTTTTCCCCGATGGACAATGCCAGCGCCTCCACCGCCGTGTCTACCTTTTCAGCAGGTTTGTGACTGCGGATGGTGCGCTTGGTGAACAGGTCCGCCTTTCTTTTCAGGTTCCGGTCCTCGTCCAGAATTTCCAGTGAACACAGCAGGAAGTAAGAACTGTCCTGGTCAAACGCGATGGCGTTGCCGCGGGAATTGATGAGTCCGTATTTTCTGGTGAAGGCGTCGTAGAGGGTATTCAGCTTGGCTTGCTGCGCCTTGATTTCTTCATCGGGATAGTCCTCGGTCTGATACTCCAGCAGCGTCCGCACACAGTCCCGCAGCTCGATCATGCCGCGGATTCTGCTCTCCGCCGTCTTGGATACCTCCACCGGGTTCATGCGGCTGTTTTCCCGGTAGTAGATCTGACCGTCCACCAGTGTATAGGAGAAGTTGCGGACGGCAGGATCGGCTTCGATAGAATGATCCTCACCCTCCAATTCCTCCTCACGGTCATAGGCGGTGATCTCCCCGTGGATATTTTGGATTGCCTCCGCCAGCAGCGTTTCCAGCAATTGCTCAGGGTACGGCTCACAGGTAGGCGTGGGGCCGAACGGCCCAGACACCATCTTCATCTCGCCCAAGATCATATCCGGGTGGTCGATGAAGTAGCTGTTCATCTGGATGCCGTCCTCGTTGGTGGCAAGGTGTACCCACTCCGGCTCAATATCCACCATTCGTTCCCGCTTTTGCAGGAACAGAATGTCTGAAACGACCTCGGTTCCTGCCGCGGCCTTGAACGCATTGTTGGGCAGGCGGATCGCCCCCAGCAGCTCCGCTCGCTGCGCGATATATTTTCGCGCGCTGGCAGTGCGCTTGTCCATGGTGTAGCTGGAGGTCACAACGGCGATGACGCCTCCTGGTCTGACCTGATCCAACATTTTGGCCACGAAATACTCATGGATGGGGAAATTCAGCCGGTCATAGCGTTTGTCCGCTACATGAAACTGACCGAAGGGAACATTGCCGATGGCAACATCAAAAAAGTTATCCGGGAAGGCAGTTTTCTCATAGCCCTGCACCGCAATACTGCTTTTCTGATAAAGCTGGCGGGCGATGCGTCCGGAGAGATCGTCCAGTTCCACGCCGTAGAGCTTGCTGCCGCTCATGCTTTCCGGCAGCATTCCAAGGAAATTGCCGATGCCGCAGGCGGGTTCCAGAATGTTGCCCTGCGTGAAGCCCATCTGCCCCAGGGCGGCATAGATGCCGCGGATGACCACAGGCGGCGTAAAGAACGCCGTGAGCGTGGATTCGCGGGCGGCGGCGTATTCGGCATCGGTAAGCAGTTCTTTCAGTTCAGCGTAACGAGGATTTTTCTCGTCAAAGAAGTCCGCCAGACCGCCCCAGCCCACATACTGCGCCAGCACCGCCTGTTCCTCCGCTGTGGCGGCGCGGTTCTCTGCCTCCACGGTTTTCAGGGTACGGATCGCGTCCAGATTGCGCTGAAAACGCTCCAGCGGTGCGCCCTCTCCGATATGGTCATCGGTGATGCGGTAGTTCCGGCCATCCGCGTCCAGCGGATAGGCAAGCGCGCTTTGCTTTTTCTTTTTCGGCGGGGTGAGTACCGCAGGCGGCTCGTCCGTCTGCGGTGCCGCGGTTTCCCGCACCATGTCCGGCTGCTCCATGTGAGCGCGGACATAGTCGATGGATTCCTTTCGGAAGATTGGAAAGCCCGTCCCGCCTTCAAAGGTCACATCCCGCAGCGATACATTTTGTGTATGATCGTCTACGCTGTCCACTTCAAACTGCCGCCCATCTATGGTCAGGCGTGTGCCAACGATAACGAGATCGGCAGTTGAAACAGGTTCGGACTGCGGCTGCTCCGGCTTCGCTGCGGTGTTCCTGGACTGCTCCACATAGAGCCATTCCGCCGCTTCCTTTTCGTTGACTGCCTTTCTGACCTGCTCCAGATAATCCTCAGCCTGCCACTCGCTGGGGAAGGTCTCACGGACGCCCTCGCTGTCAACATAAATTTCGTCCCGAATATCGTCCCAGACGGCGTAGCCGTCCTCAGTTTCGATCACGCTGAACCGCTCATAGGCGGGCGGCTGCTCTGCGGCAAGCCGTGCTGCATCCTCTGCGACCTGCTCCACAAAGCTGCGTTCCTGCTGAGGAGCATCATGCCGGTGATTGAACAGGCTGAACTCACCGTTTATATAGGCATAAAGTTGAAAATGAGTTTCATGGACAAATTCATAGTGGCGGTCATCTTTTTGCATTTCACCCAACCGGGCATTCAATGCGTCCATGAGCCACATTGCAGTGGACTTATCCTGCAATTCTTCTTCAATCAGCGGTACTGCCTGATAATAATCCATGCCCATGTAATAGGGACGCGGCACATTGTCCGGTGCATTGTACAGACTGGAGTAAATGGCCCGCGCCACCTGTCTCCGCTCATATTCTGGGATCTTTGCGATGGCATCCTCGCCGGGGAATCGTTTCTGCGCGATCAGGCGCTCATACTCCTTGACCACATTGGGGATGGTCAGATGGACGGTATCATATTTCTTGAAATTATAGTCCCGTTCATAGTCCAGCCCCTTGTAAGTCTTGGTGTATCCATACCCCGCGCGGCTGCCGCCGCTGTACTCGCCAAAGCTGCCCTTGATGAATTTTTGGTGTTCCTCCGGCGTGTGGGGATAGCAGAAGTGAGAATATACGGCCAGTCGGCTATCCAGATGGTCACAGAGGAAAAAACCGTCGATCTCGTCCTGCGTGATGAACATTTTGCATTGCCGCAGGAAATCAGGCTGGGCGTTAAAGTGCCGCTCCGGGTAGGGCAGGCCGTCCAGCACAACACCGATGCGGTGGGTGTTGTAAGCGGATAGTCGCCAGCGCATAATGTCGCGGTCTTGGGCATAAGCGTCCAGAAAAGCATGATATTCCTGCGCCAGCATTTGTAGGCCACCATCCGTCTTTGCGAACGCGACCATATCCTCGTCCAGTTCCGGGTAGCCCTTGTGCTGGTCGTGGATGGCCAGCGTCTGCGGGAATAGGCCCTGCGTGCGGCCTTCTTCATTCAGGTCACGGGCGGTCATCAGAAGCGCGTCCATTGCTTCATGCAGTACCTTGTCCGGGGCTTGCGCCAGCTCGGACGCGGAGAGATAAGTCCCCGTCTCCAGCAGCTCCAGAATCCGCGCCGATGCCTGCTCCCATGTAACCATGGTCTTGCTGTACCCGGTGCGGACGCTGTCCCCTTGGGCGAGGTGGATGCCGTCCTCCAGAAACCACACGGCATATTTGCGGCCTTCGTATTCAATGCCGCGCCCGTTCGCCCTGCCAAACTCCCGGCGCAGAAATGATATATTTTCCGATTCTGGCCGCTCCCGCACATAAAATACGGCGATGCGCTCCGCGCTGTTGGGTTCATTGCCGCCCGTGCAGAGCGCCAGATCAATGACCTCCTGCGGCACCGTGCGGGCCGGGGCCAGAATGCCGGTGGCTGTGTCTGCCGGAGCCTCGTACACCGGGGCGTCGCCGCCCATGTCGAATAGGGCAAGCTGCTCTGCCATCACCGGGGCGTTTTGCAGGCCCAGCTTGATCTTGTACTCGCCGCGCTCGATCAGGCCCTCGGTCATTTCGGTGATGACCGACCATGAAAAAACGGACTCCGAGGTGCGGGAGAGGTAGCTGCCCTCCCACATCAAAAGTCCGTCTTTCTCGGCATGGTAGCCTGTCCGAACACCGTCGGTCAGGACTTCCACCCATATATCGTTGTAGCTGTTTTTGAGAAATTCCGTCCGTTCTGCAAGATTCTTGTGCGCTTGAAAGTATTCAAAGATCTCCTGCCGCTTGTGCTTGCGTCCACCGTCGTCCAGCAGATTCGCTTCAATGAGGTGCATATCCAAAAAGGCGGGCAGCTCTGCGGTATTTTGCTGCGCGGTGTCGTGCTCCAGCGCAAAGGCTGCTGCCTGTTCCTGCGCCTTTTCGTCCGGATAATCACCGTAGACACGGAGGCATTGGCGTGTTTCGGCATCATACACGGCAGCGCCGTCGTATGCAAAACCATCTTCCTCCATCGTACCGGCAACATAGCCCTGCGCTGCGGCCTCCGCTTCTTCCAGCGTTTGATAGTCCAGCTTATCGTCAAAGCCGTTTTCAAAATGGTGATAGGCTGCGACCTGATAGGGCGCGGCCATCTGCGCGGCGTAGCGGTCAATGGCTTCTGCGGTCAGCCATTCCGGTTTTTCCGGGAGGGCGTCATACAGTTCCCGCATTTTTTTGATCTGCGCGTGGACATTGCCTGCCCACAAATGCTTTTCACTCCGCCCCCCAGCGCCAAGGAAGTAGTCACAGTCAGCGCGCAGGCGATCCAGCAGCACATAATCCCTGCTGTGATCGACAAAGGCAGGAAGCTCGTCACTTCCTGCCTCTGTGGGTTCTTCGGTTGTCAGGCGTAAATCAGATCGGTCAGCACCAGCTCCTCCGCGCAGTGCCGGAGATTGTTCATCAGCCCCGTCCAGCGCAGCGGGTCGGTTGCTTTCAGTTCCTCCGTCACGCCCTCGGCCTGCGCCATCCGCGCCACGGTCTGCTCCACCATCTTCCGCGCGGTCTGCTCGATCTCCGCCAGATGCTCCGCCAGAGCGCCGCTGGTCTTGAGGTTGGTGTAAAGCACCCTGCGGTGCTTCATCAGATATTCTCTCCGCAGCTCCGCGTACTTGCCCAGATGTACCTCCGGCATCTGCGGCATCAGCAGGTTCGGCACCTGATAGCCGTTCTGCATCCTGTAAGTGACCTCCATGCTGTTCGCTCCTTTCATGGGGTGTTTCGTGTTGTTCTGTGTGGCCATCATAACCGTTTTTTTCGCGGTTTGCAAAAAATTGATCCCACTGCGCCTGCATGACCGTTCGGCTGATCTCCCGCAGCCCCATCTCTGCGATGTCGCTGGTAGCGATGCCCAGGGCGTTGATGGTGGGCGGTGTGTTGAATTCGTAGACATGGGCAAATTCGTCAGCAGTGAAATAATCGTCCGCCCGCAGGCCCAGCCGGGTCATCAGCATATATGCCACGCTGACCTCCAGCGCGTTCCGGTAGAACGCCTCCAAATTGAGGTCATCCAGTTCCTCCAGCAGGCTGTCCTCGCGGCAGTCGCGGAGATCTTGCAGGTAGTCCGTGAAGTTGTCTGCCACGGCGTTATGGCAGGCGGAGCACACCGCATCCGCCAGATTTTCTTTTTCGGCAAGGTTGCCGAAGGTGGCCTCCAGCGTTTCGATGACCTCCGGCTCAAAGGCCGGGTGCATCGTCCAGATGGGCAGCGGACGGGCAAAACGGGACGCATGGGTATCCGACACGTCGAAGTAGAGCTTCAGACAGTTTTGCCCGTCATCACCAAATACGGCAATGCTCTTGGCCCCGCGATTCACCCAGCGGCCAAACTGACGGTTCCAGCGCTCCATCTCAAGGACCGCCGTGGCGTCCGGGCGCTGAGCGTAGATCAAAAGCTGCTCATCAAAGGGACATTTGTAGTTATAGCAGGCCGCGCGGAGAAAGCTCGTCCAGCTTTGATAGCTGCCGGTGACACTCTGCACGGTCTGGTCATATAGCTCTGTGATAAGCTGAAATTTAGTAGGCAAGTTGGCACCTCCTATCTCTCCGGCTCTGTTCGCTTTTTCACTTGGAGCCGGTCACTCTTTTGCTGCTCTTTTTGGGCCTTTTCAAACGGTTTCCGCTGGTAACAGTAAATATAAAACTGATAGTCACTTTTAATCGGCGTACAGCGGAGCATATACACATACTGTTTGGTTTTCACCATGAAGCCGCAGGAAGGAAACATCGCGCTCTTGATGGCGCAGGTCCTCCCATAGCGGTCACAGCAACGGTTCATGGCGGCAAAGTCCCGCAGTGGGGAATCCGGCTGTTCCCGCAGCCAGTTCACGGTGCGGTCAATATCGGCCTTAAATTCCGGCGTATTCAGTGCATCTTGCTGGTGGGGCCACCATGTTGTATAAAACTGCTTGCCGCTGCCAAAATCACCACGCAGGTGTCCCACACAGCCCACGGTCTTGTCCTGTTCCTCACTGCGGGAGAAATAGAGAGCGTGCAGCGCAGGCTCATTGACGCTGTAAAAGTCAATGACATCTTTCTCACTGGCGGGATACTTCTGCTGAAATTCCGCAAGGGTGCGACACTCACCATCCAGAAAGGAAAGGCTGTCATTCTCCATTGGAATCCACCCATCAATGGGAAGCTGGAACGGCTCGCGGGTAAGGACAGTACCATAGTAATTGACCATGAGGTTTCGGGCCAACTCCCTCGGTTCTCCCCAATCCTCATCCCCGTGGCGCAGCTCGTAGCGATATACACCCTCCGGCACGGTGGCTCGGTCAATGCGGCATTCTGTAAACAATGCCGGTCGGTCAAAAATCGTGACCTCCTGGTAGGTCACCTTCTGTGCGTCATAGCTCATCTGGCTTCACCTCGTTTTTTGTGTTTCTTTTGCACTCTCTGTTGTTCTAAAAACTCCGGGGCCACCTTGAAGCCGATGGTATCTGCGTAGTAGGCGGTTTTCCTTCCACCCTGCGTCAGTACCACCACATCGCTTACGGACAGGGAACGCATCCGACGGGCAAAGGGGCGGTGGTCGCTGTTGTGCTTTGCCCAAAGATGTTCCAGCGAATTCTCCTTTGCGAACATACCGGCATAAGAACGCTGATAATCAGCGTTCTGGAGTTTTCCCTTTGCCTCTGCATAAGGCC
>ERZ1673696.2424-NODE-2424-length-13154-cov-4.529811_pt1 | contig 13154 bp, 8 predicted proteins | sample MGYA00580226_ERZ1673696 | MGnify/ENA primary metagenome ERZ1673696 (study PRJEB41218, sample SAMN15661743) | gut metagenome | host: Homo sapiens | place: Canada: London | collected 2015-08-20/2019-03-30 | study: EMG produced TPA metagenomics assembly of... | reverse complement strand
CTCTGACGTTAAAGCCAGTGTTTTAGAGGGCTGGGAGAGGGATGCCCAATTTTATAGATGAGCCGACCTCCGGTCTGGATGTGATGGCAAGAGAGGGGATTCTGGATGCTCTGCGTGCCTACATGGAGCAGGAAGAGAGGGCGATTCTGATCAGTTCGCATATTTCCGGGGATCTGGAAAATCTCTGCGATGATCTTTATCTGATCGATCAGGGAAAAATCCGTCTGCACGAAGATACCGATGTTCTGCTGGATCAATACGGTATTTTAAAAGTGACCGAATCCGAATTTGCGGCACTGGATAAACAATATATTCTGGCATACTGCAAAGAAGATTTTGGATATCGCTGTCTCACCGATCAGAAACAATATTACATGGAAAATATGCCGCAGATCGTGATTGAAAAGGGAACGATCGATGAAGTGATGAAAACCATGTTAAAAGGCAGCAGCCAGAAAGGAGTATCGTTATGAGAGGATTGTTCGAAAAAGATATCAGAATAATAAAAAATCAGAAAAAAATGATGCTGATCTTTGCTGGAATGGGAGTTTTACTGCTTCTGTCAGGTGTGGAGATTTCCTTTATCCTGCCTTATATGGCATCCGTGATGACGAGCGTTGCGATCAGCACGATCAGTTATGACAGCATGGACAATGGAAACAGCTTTCTCTTTACCCTTCCGGTCAGAAGAAAAGACTATGCAACAGAAAAATATTTCTTTGTATGCGGATTCGGAGCAGTTTCCGCACTGATCGTAGCCATCGCCTGTGAGATTCTTCTGCTGGTTAGAAAAAGCGAAATGACAGCAGGTGCCCTTGGCGTGGAGACAATGACATGTCTGCTGATTGTGCTTCTCCTTGCAGATCTGCTGGTTCCATTACAGATCAAATTCGGAGCAGAAAAATCAAAGATCGTGATTCTGGCAACGGTTGGTATTCTGGTTCTGGGCTTTGAAATTATGAAAAATCTGGATCAGTACATGCAGGGAATCAGCAGCTGGGGCAGAAATTTATGGCAGATCATCAGCAGTTATAAAATTTTGTTTGGCATTGCCGGAATCCTTTTGGTCGCATTGCTTACCTTCGTATCCTGGACGATCTCCTGCCGTGTGCTGGAAAAGCAGGAAATGTAAAAAATATCAGGTCCAAAAGTCAAGAAAAAGAGAAATAGTACTTGACCGGAGGACCTGTTTTTGCTAAAGTTATATTACGATATAGTAATAGGAGCTGCCTGAATCCCACCGGCTCCTGAACTATAAGAATATAATATAACAGGAGGTAAAAACAATGGGTTGGTATGGATTATCCGATTCTGAACATGAAATCATGAAGTACCTCTGGAAACATGAAGAGGTAACATTAAGAGAGGTGGTAGCCTGGCTGGAGAACAGAGGCTATACGTGGAAGCAGCAGACGGTCTATACGCTTCTGAACCGCCTGATAGATAAAGAGGCGATCACAGCGATCAAGAAAGGAAATTATCGTTTATATTATCCGGCGATCACAGAAGATGAGCTGATCGGACAGTGGACGGAAAATCTGGTAGAGAATGAATACCAGGGATCCCTGAAGAACTTTCTGCTGGCATTCACCAGAAGAAAATCACTGACCAGAACAGAGGCAGATGAGCTCCGTAAAATTTTAGACGAAAAAGAAGAATAAAGCGAAAATAAGGGAGCAAAGGAGAAGAAATATGTGGGATTTGCCGATATATATGGGACTGGTCGGAAGCGTAGCATATGTTGCGTATAAATTGCTATACCTAATGACAGGAAAAGAAAAACTGAGTGCATCCGGTCGCTGGATTCTGCTGCGACTTGTGATGGCATTTTACCTGCTTCCGTTTCCGCTGCTGTCAGAGCCGTTAAAGAGAATGATAAGAGACTTATCTGACAAAGATATTCTCTTTCGGAAAGTAAATACAGGAGTGCGATGGGAAGATGTTTCAAAAACATTTTATATAGGAAATGACGGGTATATGACATTTGGAACAATGGCAACCTGGAAACGAAATATTCTGATAACAGGAGTTGTTGTTTTTCTGATCTATATGCTGCATTTTCTGAAAACTTATCGGGAATGTCGCAGACTGGCACACCGGATTCCGGGGCAGAAGCCAAAGAATGATCTGGATGATGCCAGCAGCCGGATTGCCAGGAAATATCATGTAACCATAAAATATGTCCCGGAAAAATGCGGTTCTTTTACGCAGGGGATCAGGCGTCCGACCGTTGTGATCGCACAGTCCGAAGATGAAAAAGCAACACAGTATCAGACCAGGCATGAAATGACACACATCAGGTATCACCATACCTTCTGGTCACATCTTGCCTTTCTGGTAAATGCAGTCCATTTCTGGAATCCACTGGCTTACCTTTTTTATCAGGAAGTGCGTCAGTGTATCGAATTGCATTGCGATGAGAAAGTATGTCAGTCACTGACAAGAGAAGAATGTATCGAATATGGAAAACGGATACTGGATGCAGCAGTGCAGGATTCCAATACCGGTATGCTGAATTTCAGAGGAAAGATCCGTTATCATAATATGGAGGAGAGAATAAAAATGATCAAGAGAAAACCGAAAAACAGAAAAGGAATCTTGCTGGCAGCGTTGCTGCTGATGTCCGCAGCTACCGCAATTCCGGTACTGGCATATGAAAGCCCGAAGGTTGTTTATAATGAAAACCTGGGAGAAGGGTATGTTCCGACCGATGTAGTTTTTGTTCCGGATGGAGAAGAGTTCGTGGATAAACCTGATTGGTATGTAGACGGGATTCCAACAGAAGAGATTCCGTTTATCACAACGGATGCTTATTTTATGGATGAAGCTGGAAATGTCACTTATTTTTCAGAAGAAGATGTAAGTGTGCAGGCGACATGCAGTCATTCCTTTAAAAGTGGAACGTTTAGTACACATGACAAAAATGCAACAGGCGGCTGTACAATGACGTTCTATAGTTGCCAGAGGTGTTCAAAATGTGGTTACATAAAAAATAAAGTGGGACAAAGCAGAACTACGAATAAAACGTGTCCACATAAATAATAGTGCCAGATCCCCTTTGAACAGAAATAGAGGATAGTAATAAAATCCCATTGGACAAAAAAGATAAAAACAGAAATGTCTGATGGGATTTTTTGTAAATATTATCAGAAATAAGTAGGAACGTTGCTCCTTATCGAAAGAAATATTTTGTTATTTTGCATATTACCATTGACAAAAATTAAAATAAATAGTATACTACAATTGTGTAGTAACAAAAAGATATAATATTAAAATAAATGTAGGTGCGTGTATATTTTGTATGAAAAAACAAAGAATATACATACCTGCTAACTTACCAGGGAGGGCTAATATGGCAGATGAGTACAAAGTAGTAGATATGATGAAAGTTCCGAATCCGAATCCAAAACCAAATCCGAACAAGTATAATTTTAGTAATTTTGGCTGTTTTGCAGCGGATCAGGATTCAATGCATACGTTTTGTGTAAAAACGGATGTAAAATCTGATGAAAGAAATAGTGTGAGTAAAGTATGCTATTATGAAAGCTGTAGTACCAGTAGCGTAATAGGTTCTGTTCAAGTAAATGTAGGGCATGGAAATACGATGGCATTGACGAATAATTATATTTATTTGCCAGTTTCTTATGATCATACTATTCTTCGTCTGGCACGAAAAAATGTAACGAAGAGCATTGAGAAAAAGATACCAGATTTGTATAAACTTGTAACACCAAGTGGAGGAGAAGCTACCAATGAGCGGATTAAGTCTATAACCTATATGGGTGCGAATAAAAAATTTATCTTGCGATTAAAGAAGGGAGATGCAGTCTTCGTAAAGACGGAAGATGGAAACGTCAGCAAGGACACAATAGAATATGAAAGATTTTGTTATGCAACGGTTGACAGCACAAATAAAACTTTTTTAATGGGAGAAGAATTTTTAGTTCCTCATAAGGTAAATAGTATATCTGCCAATACACAGGATATGCATTATAACAGCAAAAATGGTTTGTTTTTACCAAGACCGTATAAAATTCCGCAAACAAAAGAAGGAAATCTTGTGGGGAATCAGATTCTACAGGTAGATATTCGAGCCGGAAAAGAAACAATGGTGTTAAAAGGACTGAGAATAGAACTGAATAAAGAGGAGAATAAAATTTCTGTCGATGTATCAAGAAAAGTTTATCAGCCTAAGAAAGTAATTGTCATGGATCGTAAAGTTACTGAATTTAGTAGATATGAGATTGAGGCAGTTTCATTTACGACAGATAATTACCTACTGTATGGCGGAAATTTCCGAAAAGCAGGGCAGAATAGTGATACAGATAAAATTAAAAAAATTGCGAATATGAAGTTTACATTGTAAAATAAGACACTGTCAAAATGGTTTTTCTGGTAGTATAATAGCAGAAAAGCTGTTTTAGCATAAATGGGGAACATAAAATTATTGTTGAAAAGAAAGGGGCAATTATTATGAGAAAAAGAGTCTGGAAGCGGACAATGGCAGGGATTTTAGGATGTTTTATGCTGGTACAGGCAGTAGTACCAGCGAATACGACAGCAACAAAAGTCCTGGCAGCTGAGATGGAGACGGAAGTCACGGATCGGGATCTGTTGAAAGAAATGATAAAGATTACAGATATGGAAGTAAGCAGCAAAGAGGTAAAACCAAATGAAACGTTAAAATATAAAATCAGTTTGAATATAGATGAAGAAAAACTGGAAAAGTATTTGCTTCAGGAAGAGTATGGTGACAATATTCCATCAAGAATTACTGCAGGAATAAATTTTATAGATGTATACTGGGCAGATAGACCGGGCACTGCAAAACGATATGACAGCAAAAAAATAAAGAAGGGGAAGGATTATATTATTGAAGATGGGATAGAGATAAGGAAAGGTATGCCAGCAGAAACACGAAAAATTTATAAGATTTGTATAAAAGCTGCTATTAAGAAAAACGGATATTATTGGGAAGGAAAAGATATAGAGATTTATAATAACAATACGGCTGGAAGTTGGTATCATGGATTCTACGAAGATATGTCTGCACTTGACTTTAGTATAGTGGGTACAAGCTGTGATAATAAGAAACCCAGAATTCATGCAAAAACGGCTAAAATATCAAAAAAGAAAGTGAAAAGAAAACGAAATGTAACATTTAGCATAAAAATTACAGATGAGAGTGCAATCCAGAAGGTATGGTGCTGGTGTACCACTCAGCGATATTATAAGGGAGAAAAACAAACATATTCTGAGCCATATGATATGAAATATAATAAAAAGACAAAACGATATGAATGTAAAATCCCAGCAGGAAAAAGAGAGAATGTCACTAAATGGATTAAAGAAATATATGCCATGGATGAGTTTGATAATATGAGAATTGTCTCTTTTAATTCAGAAGGCACGAAAGAAATAAAAAAAGCGTATAAAAGATGTACATTTTATGTGAAATGAATTTTGAGGTTATAAGGAAGGAAAAAGGTGATGATTATGAAGAAGCCAGAATATTCAAGAAAAATCATAAAAATAACCTGTGTACTTGGAATGCTTTGCAGTATGTTGATGTTGCCGTATACTGTTCATGCTGAGGAAATCGCACAGCCAACAGAAGAAGATTATTATTGCAATCCGGTTGCCTGGGATGAAGACAAGGAAGAAACGGAAGAAGAAGATGGGTACATCAGATTTGATCATGTGGTAGTGATCGATAAGATTGCTTATCAGTATCGTCCGGAAAGGGATGATTATGCTGTGGTTGCATTTGATCATAACAGTGAACCTTATACTGAACGGACAACGGTAACACTGCTTTCGGAAGTGAGGGGGAAACCGGTTCGAGAAGTTAAAATCGGAAGCGGAAATGGTCCTTATGGGGAGGTAGATCTGATTATTCCGGATTCTGTGAAAAAAGTAGATATCAGAAAAGCAGAGTTTGTATCTGTAACTCTGCCGGATAATATTAAAGTTAAAAATATAAAAATATTAGGTGCACTTATTCAACATATTTACAATTTCCCCAAAACTAAGACACTTAGTGGATTGGAAAATATTTGGAAATTGAAAAGCTTTGAAATACCGAAAGGAACAAAAAAAATAGGAAAGTGCTTTTTGGCAGGGTCTACAGAACTTAACCATGTTGTCATTACGGACAGCGTTACGGAAATAGAAGGAAGAGCATTTGCCGGTTGTGAAAATCTGACAATCTACATTCCTTCTTCCGTAAAAAAAATAGGAAAGTATGCATTTGAGGATTATGAAGACTATGAAGATGGCGGCTATGGAGGAATTTCGGAAATCTACTGTGAAAAAGATTCGGTTGCTTATAGATATGCAATTGACAGGGATATTCCATACACCCTTGTAAAATCTGGAAAAAGTGCAAGAAAGGTTTCGAAAATCAAAGTTCGAGGCAAGGAAGTAAAACTGACAGCAGGGCAGAAAAAAGAACTGAATTATGAAGTAAAACCATTCTATGCTGCTAACAAGAAGATGAAATTTAAGAGCAGCAAACCGTCTGTAGTGTCAGTAAATGCGAAGGGAATTCTGACCGCAAAGAAAGCCGGCAGTGCCAAGATTACGATTCAGGCGAAAGACGGAAGCAAAAAGAAAGCTTATGTGACAGTAAAAGTAAAATGAATTACGTGCTTTTCATACGACAGGAATTTATGTTTTATTTATACGAAAAATGCATGACTATATAATAAAACAACAAAGAAACGTAAACAAAATGTAAATTATCAAAAATATGCAAAAAATGTGGCAAAAAAGCATTGACAATTCTCTAAAAGAAAGATATATTACAATCATGAAATATAAAAGCTCAATGTGAGAAATAAAAATATATATGATGATGCCAGGATTCAGATGTTTTGATCCTGATATTATAAAAATCAAAGAAGGGAAGTGTAGCAAATGAGAAACAATGTAAGAAAAAAGATGAGCCTGATATGTCTGCTGTTCTGTATGATTTTGCTGGCAGGGGTTCCGGCAGCAGCAAAGGACAGAAAAAATCAAAAAGCGGCGGCAGAAAATGTTGTAAAAAAAGAAATGGTATGCAAAACGAACGGAACCATTTACCAGTGGAAAAATGATTCTTGGCGAATCAAAAAGAAAACGATTCGTACCAAAAAAGAATTTGAAAAGTTCCAGACGGTGCTGAAGAAAAAGCAGGAAAAAGGCCTCAGAAAAATGTTAAAGAAACAGTATGCCGGAACGAATTTCAGGAAAAAGAGGATCGTGCTTGTTCCGCAGCTGCTTTCACCATATATGAATTATAAGTATAAGGGCATGGCAACAAAATTCGACGCAAAAGGAAAACTGGTCGGTGAAATCCAGATTGAGAGAAGCGGAAACATGGATAAACCAGGCGTGTCCTATCCGGCAATCGTGAAAACATATGTGGTGGTTGTACGAGTTCCGAAAGCACAGGAAGCAATGATTGATTATTATCAGATTGCGTTTCAGGATTAAAGCAGAATCACAGAAAATCAGGCATTCAGATGAAAAATGAATGCCTGATTTTCTGTGATTAGAAGAGGATTTGATGTATACAATTTTTGAGATTCCATGTATAATGTGAAACAAAGATTAGGTGAATAAACAGTTTACTAAAAAACAATAGAAAATAGAATAAAATCTATAGAATGAAAACAAAATCTATAGAATGTGTTATGGAAAGGATCAGAAAAAACTGATAGTCTGTAAGAGAAATGAAAACCCGAAAACTGGTGCGTACAGCACCGGGATCTATAAACAAAGAAAGGATGGGGAAAGGGAATGAAAGAACACAGACAGCTCAGAAAATTCTGGTCCTTTTTACTGGCGTTTGCCATGGTGTTTACCACAGCAGTCGGAAACATCGGACCAGTCGTTATGGCAGCAGATGATGATACGTTTGTAGAAGTCACTGTTCCAAACGGAGATTTTGAGTCCGGGGAAACGGCATGGACGTTTACCGGTGACATTCAAGATCTGGATTATTACTGGAGATTATTTCAAAGTTCTGCAATGACAAACAACCAAACCACCATGTATGAGGTGTGCAGCAAGAAGAACACGAAGGTAACAAAAACTTACAAATGTTCACAGACAGTGACCGGACTGGTGCCGGGTACTTATAAGGCATCCATCGATGCAACCGGCGGAAATGATCCGGGAACACATACCACCACACTGACAGCAGGCGGAAAATCGGTTGCAGTCACACCAAATAAATGGAACGAATGGGTGACTTATACAACCGATACCTTTGAAGTAGGTGAGGATGGAACCTGTGAGATCAGCATTGACAGTACCGTAACCGGTCAGTACCTTGATATGGACAACGTAAAACTTTACCGCAAATCCGAAGCAGAACCAAAGACGGTAGATAAAGTTGCAGATATCACAAAGAAAGTGACCGTTGGAAGTACCTTTACCGCACCGACACAGGCAACCGTTCTGTATACAGACGGAACAAAAGCACTGTTTGATGTGACATGGAACAGCGGTGAGCTTGCAAAGGTAGATACCAAAACAGCAGGCAGGACATTTACGGTAAACGGAACAGTTACCGTAGAAGGAACCGCATACGATGCAGTGATGAATGTAGAGGTTCTGGATGCATCCGGTCTGGTTCAGGAAGTTCCGGAAGGTTCTCTTGGATCCGTTGATTTTGATGCAAACTGGCAGTTCTATCTGGCTACGAGAACACCGAAAGTCGCTGATGGCGGTTTCGCAGCGGCAGGTGTCAAAGATGCCGGAGATTACACAACAGACGAGATTGTTGATCCGAGTTTCAATGACCTCGGATGGAGAACGGTAGATGTTCCGCATGATTTCAGTATTGAAGGTGAAAAAGTAAAGAGTTCTTCCGATGCACAGGCTTATCTGGAAGGCGGACTTGGCTATTACCGTAAGAGATTTACCGTGCCGGCATCCATGTCCGGAAACAAGACAATTTCTCTTGACTTTGAAGGCGTATATCAGAACAGCGTTGTTTATTTAAACGGTGAGAAGATCGGCAGCTATCCGAGCGGTTATACCGGATTTGCACTGGATATCACGAAAAAAGTAAAATACGGCGAAGAGAACGTACTGGTTGTAAAAGTACAGAATATGTCACCGTCCGGCCGCTGGTACACAGGCAGTGGTATCATCCGCCCGGTACATCTGCTGATCGACAATCAGGCACATTTCAACCGCAACGGCATCACACTGACAACCCCGACTCTGGAGGACGATTATACAGCATCCAAGACAGGTGCACTGAATATAGAAGCAACCGGTTATTCTGATTCTACAAACTCCAACGTTTATATGGAAGTAACCGTGCTGGATGCAGATGGCAAAGAAGTAGCAAAGAAGAGTACAGAGAAAACAGCGATCAACCCAAGTACTGCATTTACCCTGTCTTTGAAAGACAGAGATGCTGTTGAGGTTTCCAATGTAAATCTCTGGTATCCGTGGAACCTGGGTACACCGTATCTGTATAAGGTAAAAGTAGATCTTTATCAGGAGATCAACGGTTCTTCCGATGGCTATCAGCTAATCGATACGGAAGAAACCGAATACGGATTCCGCTGGGTAAAAGTCAAAGAGACAACCAGTGATCCGACAAGCGGTGGTTTATATGTAAACGGACAGTATACAAAAGTTCAGGGTGTTGACCTGCATCACGATTCCGGTGCATTGGGTGCAGCAAGCTACAGCGATGCCTATGACCGTGAATTTGACAAACTGATGGCAATGGGTGTCAATGCATACCGTACTTCCCACTGCCCGCCATCCAAACAGGCAATCGAAGTCTGCAGAAGAAAAGGTATCCTTGTGGTAGAGGAAGCCTTTGACGGATGGGGAAGCCCGAAGGCAACCTATGATTTTGGTAATTTCTTCTTCCAGGAAGTACCTTCTGACTGGGCAGGACTGAAACCGAACGGTTATACGCAGCTGCCGACGCCGGGTGTAAATTACGAGGGTGCAAAGCTGACCTGGAGTGACTGGGTTGTTCAGGAAATGGTAAACCGTGATAAGAACGAGCCTTCCATCATCGCATGGTCGATCGGAAATGAAGTCCGCGGCGTGGGCAGCAAACCATCCTGGTATAATCTTTCCAAATATGACCTGCTTGGCGTAAATCCGACCAAGATGAATGAATACACGGAGGCAGTCCGCCTGATGGGCAATGTCAATGCGGCTGACGGCACCCGTTATGTGCTGATGGGCGGCGACCAGGAGCGTTATGTTCCGGCAGCAACCAACGTTTGGGGTTATGTAAACCAGGTTCTCGATGGATACGGACTGAACTACAACACTGCAAAATCAGTGGATGGACTAATCAGCAGATATTCCATCGGCGACGGCACATTACTTCAGAAAGCAACGAAAACCTTCTTCTTTGAGTCAGAGTCTTCTTCTCAGACTTCATCAAGAGGTGTTTACCTGGATCCGCAGTTTACGAATACCGGTATCAACCAGACTCCGGGCAAACGCGGCGGTTCCAACTATGACAACGACTTTGCATCCTGGACGATGTCCAATGAATATGGTCTGAAAAAAGACCGTGACCGCAAGAGTTTTATCGGACAGTTTATCTGGACCGGATTTGATTACCTCGGCGAGCCGACACCGTACAGCGTTTACCCGGTAGGTGTATCTTCCTTCGGTACGATCGACACCGCAGGTTTTGCAAAAGATTCCTTCTATTTATATAAGAGCCAGTGGACAAGCACTCCGATGGTACATCTGCTTCCGGGCAACTGGGATCAGTGGCATGAAGGCGAAGAAGTAGAGGTATGGGTAAATACAAACCAGCAGTCCGCAGAGCTGTTCCTGAACGGAGAATCTCTTGGAAAGAAGAGCTTTGATGAAAAAGAGACGGCTTACGGAAAGAAATATTATGAAACATCGGAAAAGACAGAGGACGATAAGACCTGGGGCGACAGCACGAATCAGAGCGGTTACACAAGCAAGGGTGCCGTTCTCGATGATGGCGAATTAAATTACGGAAAACTGCATCTGACCTGGAAAGTTCCGTATCAGGCAGGAAAACTGGAAGTAAAGGCATATGACAAAAACGGTAAAGTAGTGGCAACAGACAGCGTAAGCACATCCTCCACACCGTACACCATTTCGGCAGTGGCAGATAAGACCGTTCTCAAAGCAGACGGAACCAGCCTTTCTTATGTAGAATGTACCGTAGTCGATGAAAATGGAAATATGGTACCGGATGCAGACAATCTGGTGAAATTTGCAGTCAGCGGAAAAGCTTCCATCGTCGGCGTGGACAACGGAAAACAGGAAAGTGCAGAACTCTATAAATACGATAACGTAGATAAGAGCAGTTATTCTGAAAGAATGGCTTACAACGGAAAAGTACTGGTGATTCTGAAATCAGAAAAAGAAGCAGGCGATGCTCTGCTGACCATTTCTTCTGACAATCTCAAGCCGGTACAGGTCGCACTGAAAGTAACAGAGAACGGAACCGGAGATGCACCGAAGGCAGCAGAAGTGACCGGAACCGAAAAATCGGTTGATGCAGTGAATGTAACGGTACCGACCGGTATGAGTGTGACACTTCCATCTGTAGTAAAAGTAAACTATACAGGCAATGCAGGGGATTACAGCCTGCTCAAAAAAGTAACCTGGTCTGAAGTAAAAGACGGAAAAGCAGAAGGAACGATCGAGGGCAGCAAGCTTACCGCACAGGCAGCGATCACTGAAAGCGATGATGCAGCAACGGATGTGGAACTGGCAGCAGGAAAAGCAACTGCAACTGCATCCTTCACAGGATCCGATAAGAATTATCCGCAGAATATGCTGGATGGAAATGACAGCACAAGCTGGACCAATGCTTACAACAGAGGTGCATCGGTACTGCTTCCTGCAAACAGTGCATCCAGAAAGAATGAATATGTAGAATTTGACTGGGAAGAAGCCCAGGTTCTCAACCAGATCACCCTGAACTTCAAAGAGAGCCGCTACTGTGCAATCCCGAAAGTGCTGGAAGCACAGTACTGGAACGGTGCAGACTGGGCACCGGTATCCGCACAGAGTACCGTGAAAGAATCCGGAGCACCGGCAGTGATGCAGTTCAAACCGGTTTACACAACAAAAGTCCGTGTGTACATGGAAAATGCAACACCTTATGCAACATCCGGCAACATGGAGATCACAGAAGCATCTGTGAAATTAAGTACCGAAAAGCTTGGTGCACGCCTGCTGCTCGAAGGCGAAGATGCTGTGGTACAGGGCAAGAACCTGACAATGAATGCAAAACTTGCAAACCTTTCCTCAGACAACCTGTTAGGTGAAGTAAGCTTCCGCATTTCCTATGATGCAGATGTCTTTGAAGCACCGACGGTTGCATTGAAAGATGGCATCGAAGGTACGCTGACAAGCACAGAAGCAGACGGAAAGATTCTTTACACACTGAAAAATGAAGCTGGAATCCCGGCATCTACAAGTGATTTTGCAGTGATCACCATGAAAGCAAAAGCAGATGCACAGCCTGGAAGCTACAGCGTAGGACTGGAAAATGTGACAGCAAAAGATACCACAGGAGTATCCGCAGATCTGACAAGCACAGCGATCACCGTTAAAGTAAATGAGCGTCCGATCACCGGAGAAGTGACCTACCTTTCTGACATTGACTGGAAATATGCACAGTCCGGATGGGAAAGTGTCATGAAAAATCAGTACTGTAACGGAGCATCTTCCGGAGCGATCTCTTTGAGTGTCGATGGCGAACAGACCTACTTTAGTAAAGGTCTTGGTGCAAACGCAGATGCAACAGTTGAGTATGATGTATCTTCTTACAAAGCACAGTTAGAAGAAAACGAAAAACTTTATTTCCAGGCATATGTCGGAATTGACTATTTCAAGACAGCAAAGAAACAGAACGGTGATGGTGTTTATTTCGTGATCTATGACGGTGAAGTAGATGCAGATGGAAATATCCAGGGAACAGAGATTTATCGCTCTGCGAAATTAGACAGCTATAGCGATGCAGAACATATCAGCATTGATATTTCCGGTATCCAGAAAAATCTGGTTCTGTTCATGGATAAAGTCGAAAATAATGCACACGATAATGGCGACTGGGCAGATGCAAAACTGATCCTTTTCATTTTTCTCATATTCCAAAACTCCTTTACTGCCTCTGCTGCAAT
>ERZ1673696.2423-NODE-2423-length-13155-cov-4.436336_pt1 | contig 13155 bp, 9 predicted proteins | sample MGYA00580226_ERZ1673696 | MGnify/ENA primary metagenome ERZ1673696 (study PRJEB41218, sample SAMN15661743) | gut metagenome | host: Homo sapiens | place: Canada: London | collected 2015-08-20/2019-03-30 | study: EMG produced TPA metagenomics assembly of... | reverse complement strand
CATGGACGACAAGGTTTTCAACCACAGGTACATCCTCAGCAGCGGCAACAGCTTCGATTTTCCGTTGGTTGTGCTGACGGTAAACGATACCGATATGGACTGGTATTATGCCCTTATCGCAGGAACCGGTCTCAGCAGCGACTTTGACCAAAGCACGGAATTCCGGAACGAAGCACGTGTTGTTGCACTGTTCTTCAGCTATGCTACCGTTGAATTCCTTGACATGCAGGATCAGGTTCCCGCACACTGCATGACGCTCACACACAGCGAAACAAGCAAGTAAAGTGTAATCCTGCTGCGCCGCGCTCGATAGTCTCTCTGCATCACGCAAAGTTCTCTTTCGAATTCGCGGTCAATTGAATCGGCAACAACCGACAGCCTGCCGCTCGGGCTTCATCGCTCGGGCGGCAGGTTTTGTTTCTGCCGTTTTTACACCGTGAAAAATGAATTGTTAACAAATTGTTCACAATTTCAGGGCAAAACCGGGTTGACCCCGCTGCTTGGATATGTTATTCTTTTTGTATACCGGAACTGCATCGGAATTCAGTCCTTTGCAAAACAATCTGCGCAAAAACGTCCCGCACCCGACGGCCGATAAATCCGTTGGGGAAGTGAACAAATCACTCTCAGTTTCAAGGAGGTATTTAAGCAATGAAAAAAATCCTGTCTCTTTCTCTTGTTTTCGTGTTGGTGCTGTCCGCATTTGTTCTTGCATCCTGCAAGGGAACCAACGACAAAGACGCACAGAACACCGCCCCGCCGCATTCGGCTGTTTCCGAAACCGCCGCGCCGACGGATACCCCCGCCGCCGCACCGGAAACCGAAGCCCCGACGGCAGACCCAAATCCGAGACCCGATCCCGTAACCGTCGAATGGCTTGCAGGGGAAATGCAGCGCCGCTATTACGTCGGCTGTATGAACCTTGAGCTTATGGATTTTTCCGACATTATGGACAGGAACGAGGATACGGATCTGTTCTTTTGGGATAATCAGCTTGAGATCGATCTAAAAAAACTCGGCCAGGGATACAATTTTGTCAATGTAACCATTGAGGAGGCGTATGTCAAACAAATTGTGGATGAAACAGAAACCGAAATCACGGCGGATGTGGCTGTATTCACGATGCATCCAGCTCCCTCTATTCCCGAGAGCGGCACCGGCATGGATTTTCGGATCACCGTTGATAAGCAGAGAATGGTCATAATCTCCTACTCTGAGCCCAATATTTGCGCTACCCGATATTCTGATCGGCTGCTTCCGCTTGCCTCAAACTATCGAAGGGAAGGGCTGACCTGGCAGGAAGCCAATAAAAAGGCATATGAAGAAATCTATGCCGAATTTGTCATTTTTGCCACTACCTATCCGAACCAAACACCGCAGGGCTGATCAATCATGCATTCAGTCTTGATCGCAAAACAATTTGAACCTAAGTTTCGGTTAAATCGTTTCCGACAACAAAAAAGCGATAACAAATTCAAAATACGGAGGATCAAAAAATGAAAAGATTTTTCTCGATTATCCTTGCGATAATCCTTGCCTGCGCAGGAACTTTTGATACAGTTCTTGCAAACGAAGCTGCCGCCTCGGATGAACTGCCCGAAGGCACAAAATCCGTGACTGGCCGAAGAGTGCGACTTTTTCGGAGTAACCCCCGCCTTTGCGGGCGGAATTGAATCAACCGCCGCCTGCCGCTCGGGTTTCATCGCTCGGGCGGCAGATTTTGTTTCTGCCGTTTTCGCATCGTGAAAAACAGGTCATCAGCAAATTGCCCCCAATCTTGATATCGAAATTTTTGTGATTGACAAATGCTTTTTCGTGCATTATAATAAAGACTGAATATTTTTATGTCCCTTTGCCCGGCGGCAATCGGGCAAATACCAAATCGCAGATTGGGACGCGGTGCGCCGCAGTTTTCCTTTAAGGCATACCTCTGTTTTTTGCAGTCGGAGCATGCCGAAAGAGAGCCGTGCAGGGTGAAAGGCGGCAAGGGACTTCGGATGCATTATCACCCATGAGAGCGAAGGGGAAACCGCAATAAGAGGCGGGTTTGTTCAACTCATGCCGAATATGTTCGGCAATGCGGGATTATCCTTCGACGCAGCCCCCGCGTTAAAGGGCAGGAGTGCAAAGGCACGGTTTTTGTTATGCCTTTGAATCCGGGTGGTACCGCGGTTTCGATCGTCCCGTTTTTCGGGGCGGTTTTTTATTTTTAAAAATTTCCTTAAAAGAAAAGGAGTGTTTGAACAATGTACAAAAAAGTTTCCGCCTCGCTCGACTTTGTTCCGAGAGAGAAAGAGGTTCTGGAATTCTGGAAGGCAAACGGCATCTTCGAGAAATCCGTTGAACAGTCCAAGGGCAAACCTGCTTACACTTTCTATGACGGACCGCCCACAGCTAACGGCAGGCCGCATATCGGGCATGTTTTGACCCGCTCCATGAAGGATATCATTCCCCGCTACCGCACGATGAAAGGCTTTGACGTGCTGCGCAAAGCGGGTTGGGATACGCACGGACTTCCCGTTGAACTTGAAGTGGAAAAGCTGCTCGGACTGGACGGCAAGGAGCAGATCGAGAGTTACGGCGTGCTTCCTTTTATTGACAAATGCAAGGAGTCGGTTTGGAAATATAAAGGCGAATGGGAACAGATGAGCGATGCCGTCGGTTATTGGGCGGACATGGAGCATCCCTATGTTACCTATACCGATGATTACATTGAATCCGTTTGGTGGGCATTGAAGACAATCGACGAAAAAGGGCTGCTCTATAAAGGCCACAAAATCGTTCCCTATTGCCCGCGCTGCGGAACCGCACTGTCAAGCCACGAGGTTGCACAGGGGTATAAGGACGTTAAGGAAGTTTCCATCTTTGTGACCTTCCCCGTCATTCCCGATGCGGAACACAGCTTTGTTGACGGCAGCGAAAGCTTTATTGCATGGACGACAACACCGTGGACGCTGCCCAGCAATGTCGGTCTTTGCGTCAATGCCGACGAAGACTATGTGACAGTTCTTTGCGGCGAAAAAAAATACATTCTTGCGGCTGAGCTTGTTGAAAATGTTCTCGGCGAGGACACAACCGAGCTTGCACGCTTCAAAGGTTCGCAGCTTGTCGGCATTCACTATAAACCGCTGTTTGATTTCCCCGTCAACCACAAAGGCAGGGATGCATGGCGCATTGTTTCGGACGATTACGTAACCCTTACCGACGGTGCGGGCATAGTTCACCTTGCCCCCGCATTCGGCGAAGACGACGCACGCGTCGGCAGGAAATGGGAGCTTCCGTTTGTTCAGCTTGTTGACGCCCGCGGAAGGCTCACCGGCGGCACCCCGTGGGACGGCACTTTCGTTAAGGAAGCCGATAAGCCCATCATTGCCGACCTTAAAGCGCGCGAAAGGCTGCTTAGGGAACTTCCCTATGAACACAGTTACCCCTTCTGCTGGCGCTGCGACACTCCGCTCATCTACTACGCAAGGGAAAGCTGGTTTGTGAAGACCACTGCCGTGCGCGACAGATTGATTGAAAACAATAAAAAGATAAACTGGATCCCCGAATCCATCGGCGAAGGCCGCATGGGTAATTTCCTTGAAAACGTTATCGACTGGGGCATCAGCAGGGAGCGCTATTGGGGAACTCCCCTGCCCGTGTGGATGTGCCCTGATTGCGGACATTACCATGTCATGGGCAGCCGTGCGGAACTGCGCAAATATGCTCCGGACACGCCCGAGGATATCGAGCTGCACAAGCCCATGCTCGACCCGATAACCTTTAAGTGCGAAAAATGCGGCGGAACGATGCACCGCGAGCCCGTTGTTATCGACTGCTGGTTCGACAGCGGCTCAATGCCTTTTGCACAGTGGCACTATCCGTTTGAAAACAAAGAGGAATTCGAACGCCGCTTCCCCGCGGATTATATCAGCGAAGCCGTTGACCAAACCCGCGGTTGGTTCTATACGCTGAGCGCACTTTCAACCATCCTTTTTGACAAGCCCGCATTCAAGAACTGCATCGTGTTGGGACTTGTTTGCGACAAGGACGGCAAAAAGATGAGCAAGCACGTCGGCAATGTTGTTGCGCCTGCGGACGTTTTAACAAAACAGGGCGCGGATGCGGTGCGTTGGTATTTCTACACCGCCTCCAGTCCGTGGCTGCCCAGCCGTTTCAGCGGCGACGCCGTAAGCGAAATGCAGCGCAAATATATGGGTACGCTGTGGAACACATATGCGTTCTACGTTTTGTACGCAGATATTGATGAATTTGACCCCACGAAGCATGAGCTCGTTCGTGAAAACCTTTCCGTAATGGACAAATGGCTGCTTTCACGCCTTAACACGCTCATTCGAACAGTGGATAACTATCTTGAAAACCTCCGCATTACCGAAGCGGGGCGCGAATTGAACCGCTTTGTTGACGACCTTTCCAATTGGTACGTTCGCCGCGGCAGGGAACGTTATTGGGGCAAGGAAATGACTGTGGATAAAGAAGCGGCGTATATGACGCTGTTCACAGTGCTTGAAACGCTTTCCCGCCTCACCGCACCGTTCACTCCGTTCATGGCGGAAGCAATTTATCAAAACATCGTCCGCACGGTGAACAACCTTGCACCGGAGAGCGTACACCTTTGCGCATTCCCGATTTGCGACGAAAGTTTCATCGACGCGGAGCTCGAACGCAGCATGGACGAAATTCTGGAAGTTGTCACACTCGGAAGGTCGGCACGCAATCTTGCGAACATCAAGAACCGTCAGCCTCTTTCGGAGCTGTTTGTTCAGGGTGTTGATGAACTGCCGGCTCGGTATACTGAGATTATCGAGGATGAATTGAACGTGAAAGCCGTTCGCTTTGTTAAGGATGCTTCCTCATTCATAACCTATCGCGTAAAGCCCCAACTGAAGCTTCTCGGGCCGCGTTACGGAAAGATTCTTCCCAAAATCAATCAGTATTTGCAGGGGGACGGTATAGGCAATGCGGTTGTTGCTGCCCATGCAGAGGGACGCGCTTATGAATTTGAGCTTGAAACGCTCACCGTCTCGCTGAATCCTGAAGATGTGCTTGTTGACACCGTCAAAAAGGAAGGCTTTGCCTCAGTCGGCGATAACGGCGTGACCGTTGTGCTTAACACCGCGCTCACGGATGAACTGATTGAAGAAGGCTATGTCCGCGAAATCATCAGCAAGATTCAGACCATGCGCAAAGAAGCCGATTTTGTTGTTACCGATAGGATTATAATCAGCGTCGAATGCGGCGAAAACCTGCTTGCGGTGTTGGATCGCAATTCGGACGAAATCCGCAGAACGACTCTTGCCGATGAACTCACTTTCGGCATTCCCTGCGGCTATGTGAAAGAGTGGGATATAAACGGCGAGAAGGTCGCTCTCGGTGTTAAAAAAGCATAAGGAAATCGCTTATGCGTGTCTTCGCGCTTCACGAAATCATTGGACAATGTTTACCTGAATACATGCACGGAGCGGAACAACCGAGTCGGCCCTCCGCTCCGTCCGCCTGTATTATTTCATCAAGGAGGAAAGGCAGATGCATTCAAAATCAAAACCCGGCTTTATTCGTTTGAACACGCTCGCGCTTGCGGCGGCACTCGCACTGCTTTTCTGCGGCTGTCAGTCGAAGGCGGAAAGGGAAAAGCTTGCCGAGGAAGGTCTCTTGTATTACAAGAATCTTGATTTTAATAATGCAAAACGCTGCTTCCTCACCTGCGGTGATTCGTATAAATACACAGAGTATCTTGAATCAATTGCCGAATATGAAAAGCTTTATGCTCAGGCGGTTGAATTGGTTTCTGCCGGCAAGCCGAACGAGGCGCGTGCGATTTTTGTCGGAATTACCGGATATCTCAACAGTGCTGACTTTGTTGAATATATTGATTCGCTCAGAGTTCATTATGACAGCGGCGTAAAGCTTTATGAAAGCGGCCGCTACCTCGAAGCATATTCAAGTTTTGCGGATGCGTGCGGCTATGAATCAAGCGCGGCATACCTTCGGAACATTGAAGATCTTTTGAAAGTCTACAATGAGGCCGTTGAGCTTATGAACGTCGGCAATTACGAAGATGCTGTTTTGCTTTTTCAATCGCTGAACACAGAATTTGAAGATTCCGACGACCTTATTGAAACCTGCCGAAGTCGGCTTGCGGTAAGTCCCGTTCTGCTGAACAGCTTCATCAAAGCTTATAACTCAGAGTATTCTTCCGAGGGCATACGCATTGAGGCGGGCAGCACGGGTGAACCGGGCTCACAATTTGCCCTTCGCGACACAAGAGGGATACTTTTTACGGGACTCACGGACGAGTTCGGAAGGATAACCTATATTACCTGCCGATTTGAACCCGAAGTTCTTGAAGCTTTTGAACCCGGCAGCGTGTCAACAGTTGCGGCGCATTTTATCCACGCGCTGAACACGCATACATGCAGCCTCGATTCCGTAACAGCCGATATTTCATCTTATCTTAACGCAGGCGAAAACGGCAGGCTCTACGGCTGCATGAATGTATCAAGCCTTTCCGAGAACAGCGGCGCATTCGTCATATCGGCAGGATACGAAAAATGACCCGCCCCGTTCACGCTTTTTTTCGCTTGGCGTATGTTCAAATTCATTCGTTAAAAGGCTTGAACTTTTTTTAAAAAACTGGTATACTTAGGCTCATGCCGAACAGCGTGAAATCAATGCGCATTCACGCTGTGCCGATTTGTTTTTTCGGAAACGATACGGCAATTAACAAAACAAACCCGAAAGGAATATCGTTATGAAAAAAGTCAATCGAATGATCGCAATCATGCTGTCCGTTCTTCTGCTTGCTGCCGCCTTTTGCATGACAGCATGCAAGGACGACAAAAAAACCCCCGACACTTCCACAACCACCGCGAAACCGAATCCGGGCAATGACACACGCAAAAACCCCAACACCACAACCGACCCCCGCACTCTCGTTGTTGAAACGAACTGGGGACTTGCTGCGGATACCGTTGTTATGACGCTCAATTTCAAGGGCAGCGAATACAAACTCACCGCAGGTGAACTTTATGCTCTCGGTGCCGAAAATGTTTCCGCACTCGACCAGACCAACGCACTCGTCAGGGGAGGCTCCATTAACGTCTTCAACGGAGTGAATCTCAAGGCCGTTCTCGATTCCGTCGGTGTTGATGTTTCCGATGCCGAAACCGCCAACATATATTCGCTTGTACTCACCCAAGTCGGCGGCACCGAGCAGGATCTTTCCGACAAAATCTCCGCGCTGAGTCTTTTCGACTGCACGCTTGCATTTGCAAACAACGGAAAACCCATCGGTTCACCCGATAACGGCGGCTATTTCACTCTGCATACAACTGAACAGGGTTCTACGGATGTTGCCTATTCCGGCGTTACCGCAGTTACCATCAAGTAAACACTCTGCACTGTTCCGTTCCGGCGACAAATAAATCAAACCATAAGCAAAAGGGAGTTCGGCAATTGCCGTTCTCCCTTTTTTTGATTCAATTGCATGATTGTAAAAAAATACCGGTTTTTAAATGCCGAGTTTCGTGCATACGGCTGAGTCGGGCGGGCATAATAAGCCCATGAGGAAAAGAGCGAACGGAAAATTTCAGGAGCGGATCAAGCAAGACCATTCGAATGTGACGGATAAAGAAACCGCATTCACAACCGAAGGCAGAGGCGCGATCAAATCGGATGTGTTGGGCAGCTACACCGGCACCGCCGAGGATTATGAGGCTCCGGTGCAGGATGCGGACGATCTGTAAATGCCGCGGATGAACAGCAGCCCGCCGTCAACGGCGGCGCAGTGATGCAAATGTTCCGACCCGCAGGGCATTTCAACCGGATGCTTTCGATGTTCCCCCGAGTTATACGGATGATTACCCCCATCCCGGGAAACCTTTGAATCGGGAATACCCCGAAAATTCGGCTTTTACGGAGAGCCGAATCGAGTGTTCCCGAGTTTGTGCAGAGTGTTTCATGAAAACCCGAACGGAGCAGAGAACTTTTCTCATGATTTGTCCGCAATTGAAACTGCCGCAGTGATTGCATCTGCGGCAGTTTTTTGATTTTCGAATATGTAATGTTCAATGCGCAGAGAGGGCACTCTGCTTAACAGCTACACAATATGCATGACTTTTTTTGCGATTGCAACCGCATCTTCAACGGAAATTGCGCCGTCGCAGTTATAATCCGAAAGCTCCCGGCGTTCCGGGTCAAACCCGTCCAGTCCGAGCGCGGTGCGCAGCGCCGCCATGCTGTCCGAAAGGGTAATTTTTCCGTCCATGTTCACATCCCCGCGAGCGGCATCCAGCCCCACGGCTTTCAACTCAACGTTGTCAATATAAGCGCAGTCATCAACACCCGCTGATTTGTCGTTTCCCTTTTCATAGCTCCAGCGGAAACAATACCTTCCGTCGATCGGTGCGGTGAAAATGTATTTCGTCCATCCCGTTTCGCCTGAAATCTCCATCAAGACCTTTGTTCCAACGGTGCAGATAAACCTGTCCGTATCGACCCCGCTGCTGACGCAGTAATCAAAACTCAGTGTGTCCCCCGCTTTCATCGTCACTGTCAGACGCAAATCGCTTTCGGAATTGTTTTCACCCGCATTCGAGCTTACGGCAGCAATGCGTCCGCCGACAACGGTGTTGCCGACCATGCCTCTTGAAACTGTCGTGCTGCCGACAAACGGATCATCCGTCCCGGACGTGAACTCAAGTGAGCCGCCCGGAACGTTCAAAGCATAATTAAGATCGGTAATTCCGCTCTGTCCGTTGAGCAATTGAGAATCCAGCCATTCAATTCGTCCCGTAAGCCAATTGGTGAGAAAATTGACGCCGTGGTCAAAGTTCTTTTCCCATTTTTCTTCGGTTGCGGCAGTGCAATTGTACAAATATGCCGCCTGTTCGTTGATAAGTGCAAAAAACTCGGGAATCAACGTGCTGCGGTATTCTTTGTAGCGCTGTTTGAACCGCGCCTGAAAATCCGGATAGTTGTGATACAATGCGTTGAACCACGGAGCGGAACTGTTTATCGCAATGAACCCGACCGGTCCTCTTCCGCCGACGCAGTCCTCAACATCATTGTGTTCCGCACTGGCATTATTAAATGCCGTCAGCCCGAACGCAATATCAAAATCCCATATTGCGGTCATGTACAGCCTGTCGTCCTGACTCTGTTTATACAGGTAACAGCTTGTTTTAAAATTACCGTCGATGTTCTTTGTTATTTCCTGAATAATAATGTAATCTATCCATGAATCGACATCAATGTATTTTTGATAATCTTCGCCGCTTATTCCCATCACGGCATTATGAACGCTCTTCATGTGTTCCTCAAGGTATTCAAGCATTCGCGCCGTGAGTTCGGATGAAGCGGGTTCCGGCTGTTTAAGCACGAAATAATCCTGCGTCTGATTCGCCCAATACGGACAGTCGAACCACATATCCCGTGCAAAATCAACCTTCATCGCAATATCCTTTTCGATGAAATAACCGCCCGTTATATCGCTCTCATCCGCTTCGTCAATATCGACTTTTGTGCTTTCAATGCCCGGACGTTCTATGAGGATATAAATTCCGTTGTATTCTCCGTTAAAATAAACGTCAACGAATTCGCATTTCGGAACATAGTCCATGCCCGAAAGCAATGCACCGGCTTTGTATGTCACAAGATTGCGCATCAGGGAGGGATCCGAGTAACTTGCAACGATTGCATACCGCTTTGTTGCAGGAATATCGAGCAGCGATGTTTTTTGTTCCAACTTAATCGAATAGGGCTTTTGCGGCTGCGTCCAAGACAGATTTCCGCGCCCCTTAACATAGCCCGAGCCGCTGAACTCGCCGCTTGAATACTTTTTCGTTCCGAGAGTCAAACTGAAATTTGCAGACACCCAATTATCCTTGCCGATAAGCGAAAAATCGTTTAAGGTTGTGATATCCAGCCGCGGAAGGGATTCAACTGCGGCATAAATTCCCAAGAGATATAAGTCAGAGAATGCCACGCTCTCCCCTGCGATTGCGGAAAACGAAAAACGTATGCTCGCATCGCTGTTGAGCAATATCGTTCTTCGCGCCGGATTGCTTGGGAAGAACACGCTGTATTTATCGTTATAGCTCCAGCCCTCCGCAAACCTTGCAACGAGGGTCACCGTTTTTGTTTCCGCAAACGTGAAAACACCTGAATGCAGGTTGCCGCGCAGAACCGTTTCGCTGTATTCCAAAGTTACCCCATCCGAATGTCGGGGCTTGATCTCGTATTCAACAACTCCGTTTGAATCCTCTGCATATGAAGTAATCCCGCCCGCTTCCGTCTCGGTTCTTGCGCCGGCAGGCAGAGAGCAGAGCACAAACAGCAACGCTGTTATCGCACACAGTGCGCGCCTGCAAAGCTTGTTCACAAGCAACTCCTCCGAAAATAGAATTTTCGCAAACATATCGATTATTTTAGCATATTCCACGGTTCATTTCAACCCATTTCCAAACTCATATTGTAATTTTTCGACTTTTGTCACAGAATATTCGAATTCTGCACTCATTTTTCGCAGTTTTTTGCCGCCGAATCGCACATGAATACTTAATAAGTGATGAATTTAATGTATTTCCCGGGAAATTTTGCAGGATCACCTTTTTTTTGAAAAAGGCGTTGACAAAACCGTCGCTGCTGTATTATAATCAATAGCACAGTTGTGGCAACTGATTCAGTACGAACGGAGGTGGACTTTTTTGCAGATTGATAAATTCTCTCGAACGCCGATTTATGAACAGGTCATAGACGGTATTGAGCGAGAAATACTCACAGGCGAGCTGAAACCCAATTCGCCCGTCGCATCCGTGCGCGCATTGTCGGTGCAGTTTTCCGTGAATCCGAACACGCTTCAAAAGGCTTATACCGAACTGGAGCGGCGCGGACTTTGTTACAGCGTTCCCGGCAGCGGGAGGTTCGTTTCGCCGGACGCAATGCAGCGATTGCACGAAGCACGCAGCAAACTTCTTGACGAAATAACCGCACTTTCCCGTGAGCTTAAGCTGACAGGTTTCAACAGGGCGGATGTTATCAACGCAGTGAACAAAGCCTATGATGAAAACATTATCGAAAACAACCAAACGGAGGAAAAATGACATATGATTAAAGTAACCGACCTTTCAAAAAACTTTGGCGAACTCAAAGCATTGGACAAAGTCAGTTTTTCTGTTCCAAAGAGCAGCATATTCGGGCTTGTCGGGGCGAACGGCGCGGGCAAATCCACTCTTATGCGCATAATTGCGGGAATTTACACTGCGGATGACGGTTCCGTGCTCATTAACGATGAACCGGTCTATGACAATCCCGCCGCAAAAACGCACCTCGTTTTTGTTCCGGACAGAATGCACCTTACGGGAGGCGGGGCAACGATCGAACGCATGGCAAATTTTTATGCTTCATGCTATCCCAAGTTCTCGTTTGAAAAGTTTGATGCGCTGCTCAACATTTTTAAGCTCGATAAAAAACGCCGCGTTCGTTCCCTGAGCAAAGGTATGGTGAGGCAGGTGCAGACGGTGCTTGCGCTGAGCTGCAATGCGGATGTTCTTCTTTTCGATGAAACCTTTGACGGACTGGATCCGATTGCGCGCAACATTGCCAAACGTCTTATTTATCGCGATATGTGTGACTTCGGTTCAACCGTCATTATGACCAGTCACTCCCTGCGCGAACTTGAGGACACTTGCGATCGGTTTGCAATGCTGTATCAGGGGAAAATCGTTTTTCAAAATGACCTTGCCGATGCTAAATCACAGCTGTTTAAAGTTCAGCTTGCATTCGCAAGACAGGTTACGCCGGAGGACTTCAAGGATGTTGAACTGCTTTCTTTCACCAAGCAAGGCAGCATTGTATACGTTCTTGTGCGCGGCGAAGCAGCCGAAACCTCGGCAAAAATCGAAGCGTTGAAGCCGCTGATAATGGATATGCTTCCCTTATCAATCGAGGAAGTTTTCACATATGAACTGTCTTCCCTCGGCTACAATTTTGACGAAATCAAATAAGGAGAATCCAACCATGAGAAAGAATCGCGTTCCGTTTTTCAGCAAATCCTACTGCCGCGAAATGCTGAGGGAGTTTTCAACCACGGGAATCGTATTTGCATCGATCGAATTTGTTGCATCCATGCTGTCGTTTTTCGGGATTACGCAAAACCTTCTGTCAATGCTGCTCTACGGTGCAAATGTGTATATCCAATCTTCCGCCGTAAGTTACGTCAGTCTTTTCTGCTTTGTTGCCGGATTTGTTTTTGTTGTGAAGCACCTGGTCCGCTCCGCATGGGATTTCCGCGGAAGCATTCCTGTCGCAAAACGAACCATGCTCATTTCGGCCTTCACCGCAATGCTTGCGTGGGCGGGCATTTGCGCCGCCGCAAACATTCTCGGAGCATTCGTCGGCAGCCTTGTTTCAACAATTTCCAACTCATCCGTCCTTGTTCCGAGTTTCGCCATGGTTGCGGAGGCGATCGGTGAGTCACTGCTTCGCGGATTGATGCTTTTCGGCGGCTTTGTGCTTGTTTTTTCGCTGTCCACACGTACTTTCCCGACCATTGTGCTTGCGTTCGTCTGTCTTCTTCTGCCGAATATTGCATGCAATGCGCTCATGAACAACACTGAATCAGCCTTCACGTTTACGGAGCTGCTGTTCCCCGTCAGCCCTGCCGCATCAACACTTTTGAACTGTCTTGTTCGCGTTCTGTGCTGTGCGGCGGTTCTGATTGCTGCATATTTCGCATTTGTCAATGCGCAGGCGGAAACAGCGGGCAAACCTGCAAGAACCCGCTGGATCCACGTTCTGATAAGCATCGGCTTTGCACTCACCGCATCGCTCATGTTCACGGAGAATGTGTTCTATCCCGATGTTTATTCGGGCAGTCCCCAAATTGCATGGAATCATCTCATCGCGCCCGCAATTGTCGGAGTTGTTGTGTATTTCGGATTTAGCTGGATCACACTTCGCAGATTCAAATCCGCAGTAAAGCGGCTGATGTTCTTCCCCGCCGTGCTTGCGGGAGTCGCAATCGTTCTGCTTTGCTCGGCGGCAATGACAAGTGCCTCCGAAAAAATCGAAATTCGCGCAAGCAATATCGAATACGTCACCGTGCAGGGCGGATTGATTCCTTCTTCGGGCTTTTACTCGCTCTGTTGGCGC
>ERZ1673696.2421-NODE-2421-length-13161-cov-13.963604_pt1 | contig 13161 bp, 20 predicted proteins | sample MGYA00580226_ERZ1673696 | MGnify/ENA primary metagenome ERZ1673696 (study PRJEB41218, sample SAMN15661743) | gut metagenome | host: Homo sapiens | place: Canada: London | collected 2015-08-20/2019-03-30 | study: EMG produced TPA metagenomics assembly of... | reverse complement strand
AAAAAGAGACAGCTTAAAGCCATCTCTTTTTTGGTGCCTCGTCGGGGATTCGAACTCCGAATCACTCGTTTTGCATCGTTTGGCAACACGTCATAAAGTATTTATATTACTGACTTTTTTGAAATCTTTGCTTTGTATCGTCGAGTAAAATAGTTGAACTTTTAGTAATGGAGTTGAATTTTTGTTGAATTATCGGGCGGTTCTATCCCGTGGCTGTTTGCCGCAATCTTACTCCGCCATGTCTGTATTCTTTTCAAGCGTATGTTGGAAACTCTATCACCACTGGTGTGCATCTCTTACCACCGCCATCGCATCTGTAAGCGCAGCCTTTACCTCCGAAAGCGTCATCCCGTGCAGGATGCAGCCCGCTGCTTCTGCGTGGCCGCCGCCCGCGAAGACCTTGCAGAGATCGGCAGCGTTGAGCCATTCTGTAGTGCGGACACTGGCCTTCCAGTCCTCGCCGTTCTCCTGCTGCCTGAGCGTAATGGCACAGTCCACGCCCTCGATCTGTGAGCCGAGCGCGGCTACGTTATCCAGATCGTCCTCGTCCAGATGGAGGCGGTCGATCATGGCGCGTGAGATCGCGAGGAACACGATGTGATCGTCGTTGAAAAAATCCAAGCTCCGCAGAAGCTCACCTTCCATTGCAATGCGCCGTTTCGACTTAGTGCGGAAGTGGCGCTTATTTGCTGCCCGATAGTCAATGCCAGTAGCAATCAGCTCCGCAGCGACGCGGTGCGTCTCCTCCGTTGTATTGGAGAAGGCGAAGCAGCCCGTATCCGTGGCAACGGCCACGTAGAGCGGGAGAGCAACCTCCGGCGTGAGCTGGCCGAGGGCAACGGCAATTTCATAGATGATCTCGCCGCAGGCAGCGCGCTCGGGGTAGACGCAGCGGCGCGGACTGAACTGCCCGCCGTTGATATGGTGGTCAATGGCGAGGTCCACACGGCCGCGGTAGGGCTCTGCATTGTCGGTAAACATGCTCTCAGACGCGAGGTCCACCGTGACGACGGTGTCCGGCTCATAGCCTTCTTCGGTCCACAGGCCCACCATATAGGGCGCGTACCCTGCAGAGGTCCGGTCATTGGGAAGAACGGCGGCGGTCTTTCCGAGACCGCGCAGGATGCGGCACAGGGCCGCGCCGCAGCCGAGCGTATCGCCGTCAGGACGAATGTGCGTCAGGATCAGGAAGTTGTCGCGGGAACGCAGGAACGCGGCGGCCTCCTGCGGCGTGCGCATAGAGCTATTCATACAGTTACCTCCTCTTTCTTCGGCCTCTTATATTTCTCAGCGACGGTCCACGGCGCAGCCATCCAATCCCAGACGCCTACGGCGGGCATCCGCTTGAGCGGGAGCGGAAACGTGTCGCCGATCACACTGGCGAGCTCATCGGGCGAGCAGGCGGTGAGGCGATACCTCTTTTCACGCAACGGCGGGGACTGGGTGAGAACGATTGCGGTCTTCCGGCGCATCCCGGCAGAGCCCGTGTGCCAGCGCCGGAGACGGCGGGCGTACTTTCTGGCCTGCCGCTCGCAGCCGGGGTAGAGGGCGTCGCGGTCCTTAAATTCGAGGATCAGAACGGTGTCTTTGCTGAGCAGCACCGCATCTGCGCGGATGCCGGTGTCGTCGACCGGCGGCGCGGTATCGTCCGGCCTGCGCTGCGGGAGCACATACTCGAAGATGATCTGGAGCTTCCCGTACTCCGCGGGGAGTTCGTGGAACGCAGATGCGAGGGCAGCGTAGCAGTTCCGCCACGCCCGTGACTGCTCGGGGCGGAGAGGGAAGGGCGACACCCGCTTAAAGCGTGAGGCCATCGTGCGTTCCCACTCAGCTTCACCGAGGGCAAGCAATTTGTCCACTGTGCTGTGGTAGCAGCACTTTCCGATGTAGTTCATGTGAACCTCCTCATTCGGTTTTTGTGAGCCCCATTATACGAACCACAGACATCTTGTCAAACTTTCGTTCTTTCTTATTATAATTCTTTCTTCCTTTGTAGTTTCTCCCTTTTTTCGTTACTCGCTTTTGTTCTTGTCCTCGGCCTCGCCCTGCTTCGGAACGTTCCGGCGATACAGACTCTGCGGAACCGAGTGCACCGCGCCGTCCGGGTCCACGATTGTCACCCACGGCTCCTTCCCGTGCTCCGCCATAAACGCTTTCGCCGCAGCCCTCTGCTTCGCTCGCTCCTCTTTGCGCTCCTGCTCGGTCATCTCCGACCACGCCTTCCGCTCCATACTCGGCACTCCTCTCATTATTCAGCACAGCCTCGCGCTGTACGTATCATAGCGTCATGCAGCGTACCTCTCAACGTGTCTTATAACGCTTTCAATTTTTGAAAATTTCTCGATCCCATATTATATAGGGTACCCTCTCCTTCGCGACCGGGGGGTAGGGGCGGGGGCTTGTAGGCTTGCCTTGGCATGTGCTGTGCGTTCCAAAGAGTCAGCATTGTTCCCTTCCTGCACGTGCTATCGCTGTGCACAGCGTAGTGGGCGCATCCGTCCCTCTCTCGCGTGCAGCGGCGCGCCTGTTTTAATAGGTATCGCCCGCGTGTACATTGTAGCTTCAATAAGCCATAAAGTCATCTCTACGGCTCATCGCGTTTATTCTTTTTGATGCTTACGCATGAAGTCATCTATTGCAGAAATAAAAACGGCGTTTGGCGTCGTCCCCGCCTCTTTACACACCGTTCTAAACGCGTCCGCCTTTTCACGCTTCACTTTGCAGCCGAGGACAGCCATATTATTTGCGTCCCACTTATTTCGAGCCTTTTTCTGAACATCTGATACCATTTAAATCACCTCTTTCATAATGTATCACAGATATAGACGGTTAAACAGTAGAGATTTTGCACAAATATACGGTTAAACTTTTGGCGATATTCCGATATTGCAAATACGGTTTAACCGTAGTATGATTAAGTTAGTTCAAGGGAGCGCCGAGCCGCAGACAGCACGGGCGGCGAACCGGAGACCGGTACACGGGTGAACGGCAGCGAGCGACAGTAAAAGTCCCGATCTTCTCCGGCGGCGCACACCACGAACAAATTATATGGAGGTATACAGCATGAGCAACATTGAAATTCAAAGCAAGGTCAACGACCTGCGCGAGCTCCGCCGCATGGCGGACGAGCTGCAAAGCGAGATCGACGCGATCACAGACGCCATCAAGGGACACATGGACGCGACCGGCGCGGACGAGCTCACCGGCGCGGACTACAAGATTACATGGAAGGCCGTCACTTCCTCCCGCATTGATACCGCCGCGCTGAAAAAGGCCCTCCCTGATGTGGTGGAGCGGTTCAGCAAGACCACCACGGCGCGCCGTTTCGTACTCGCATGAAAACGGCCCCTTGCATCAACGCCGACCAAAGCCAGATGCAAGAGGCCACAACAGCACCGCACAGGGGCGGGCAAATACAGTTTACCACAGCCCGCCCCTTACCGTCAACAGGAAGGAGCGCTTCATGAATAACGTTTATCAGATCGTCACAGACCGCATCATTGCAGAGCTTGAAAAGGGCGTCATTCCATGGAGAAAACCGTGGACGGGCATTCGCTCCGGCGCGTACAGCCACAGCACCGGAAGGCCGTACAGCCTGCTCAATCAAATACTCCTCGGCAAGTCCGGCGAGTACATCACCTTTTCACAGATCAAGGCCGAAGGCGGCACGATCCGCAAGGGTGAGAAAGCGTCCGTGGTCGTATTCTGGAAGATGCAGAAGGCAAAAGAAACCGACCCCGACACAGGCGAAGAGCACGAAAAGCTGTACCCCATCCTCCGCTACTTCAACGTGTTCCACATCGACCAGTGCGAGGGAATCACACCGAAGTACAAGCCCGAAGAACTCCCGACGGCAGATCCCATCGAAGCCGCCGAGGAGGTCGGCGCTGACTACATCGCCCGCGAGGGTGTGAAGCTGGAACACATCGCAGGAGATCGCGCCTGTTATTCTCCCAACGCCGACCGCGTGACTATGCCGCTGCGTGAGCAGTTTACAGAGCCCGCCGAGTATTACAGTACACTCTTTCACGAACTCGGCCACAGCACGGGCCACGCCTCACGGCTCAACCGCCTTACTTCGTCAGCCAACGCCGCCTTCGGCTCGGATGACTACGGCAGAGAAGAACTTGTTGCAGAGCTCACGGCTGCTTGTGTCCTGAATACCTGCGGCATTGAAACGCCGCGATCATTCAGGAACAGCGCGAGCTATATTGACAACTGGCTCAGAGCTATCCGCGGAGATAATCGCCTGATTATCAGCGCGGCAGGCAAAGCGGAAAAAGCGGTCTCCCTCATCATGGGAGACCGCCCGCAGGAGGCGTATGTATGACCTCACTGCACTATTTTCTTACGATTCTTGGCGCTATCTACCTCGGCAAGATCCTTTACCGCTTCATCGAAATCATTGACCACATCTAAAAGGAGCTGCACACATGTTCACCTACGAGGAATTCAAGTCCCGCACCAACTGGAAAATGAGCTACGCCGAGTACGTCGCCTGCTGCTGCGAACGCTGCCGCCGCGAGGGCTGCCCGCACCGTGACGCCTTCCGGCGCGTTCCCTTCGTAGATGGCGGCCTCGCCCTCTGCCCGAACCTGAAGGAGGCGCGCAGATGAAATACTACGCCAGCTACAAGCCCGAGACGGGCAAAACCCACATCGTCGCCTACGACGAGGCAAAGCGCGGCGCGCCGCGGATCGTCAACGACCACACGACGTTCCTCTACCATAACTCGATCATCGTCAGCCGTGTCTATGACACGGTCGCCGACGCGCTGCTCGGCAGCCTCGGCAGGTACAGCAACCGCCCCGTCATTCTGCCGGATGGCCGCCAGACGACGCCGGACCGGTTCTTTGGAACCGCCCGCCCCGGGGACGTGTTCGTCCCGTGGTCCGATGTGAAGGGCGAGCGCTGGCCCGGCGATCCCATCAACCAGAACTGAAAGGAGGTAGAAGCATGACAAGAAATGAGCAAAATGCGTTGAGTGTGCTGGAGGAAGTGTCACGCGATCTCACCGATGCCTGTCACAGCTTGTGCGCCCTGTGCGGGCTGCTTGACCGTTTGGAAGCGACTTTCAGCTTCACCCTCACCGCCGCGCGTGAAGAAGCCGGTTCACACAGTGAAATAGAGGGCTCTTACTGGTGGATGCAGAACCATTATGACGAAGTCGGTACTGCCGTCCTCGCGGCAAATGTGCTGTCCGGATATCTCGTGCGTCAGTTAGATGGCATAGGCGGAAAAGCGTTACCCGTGATTGAAAGCATAGAGCGTGAGAAAAGCCGCGCATCAAAAATAGGCCCGCTTGGCGCGCAAGGTACACATCCCGCCTGACGATGGCTCGCCGGTCACGAGCCGAAACGCCCTCACGCAGGGCGTCGCGGGAAACCGCAAGAGCTCTTATTTCAGGGCAAAGGAGGTGATCGTCGCATGAGTAACAGCCACAGTGAACGCAAAGCATACACCTACCAAGTGCTTGCAGAACACTGGGATTGCAGCGTAGACCTAATCTACAAAATGGTACGCCGCGGGGAGATCAAGACTTTTCGCATTGGCCGCGCAACGCGCATCAGCGCGTTAGAGGTCGATCGTATCGAAACGCAGGACCACCACAAATAAAGTACCCAACCATCTTAGCATAATAGGCTGCGCTATCGGCCATACGGGCAGGAGATCATGTATCGTGACAACTGTTGACCTCAATCTTATTCGCTCTATACTATTTGAGTTCTTGGCTCACGGCTTATGCAGCAAGGACATAGAAGATATACTCGCAGAAATGGGGTGCGCAAAAATCTCACAAGTCCCGACGGAAAAATATAGTGTTTTGCTTCGGGTGGCATGGGCTCGCGTTCCGGGGACAGAATTGAAATAATTGAGGCGGGGACGCGGCGTTAAACCGCGTCCTCTCTGTTTCTTTCCCATCTTTTCCGCAGGCCGTCCCGTCGGATAACAGCTCGTTCCACGGAAGAGCCGGACGCCTCAAAAGACCGGTATCCCGTACCTCCGTAAAAGTCTGTCCGCTCATCAAGAAACTGCAACAGTTCTCTGGTAAATCGGCTGCGCCGAAGATCGTCTATCCCCCGTCGCACAGCCGCGCCGACGTTTTGTACACTAACGCCGTGCTCTGCTGCGATCTCCGTATTCGTCTTACCTCTCCAGTACAGCGCCCGAAGAATATCGGCGTGCTTCGGTGTGAGACCATCAATCGCCCTATCAAGAACACCATGCAACTGCTCTGTATATATCTGCTGCTCCGCCTCGCCATATTGGTCGCACGGATCTGCGATCATGTCGAGATAGGTTTCTTCGCTATCCTCCCCGGCGGCGATCGACGTGTCAAGGCTATTGCAGTCATTCAAAGGGTCGCGCTTTGAGGTGCGATAACCCCCGGCGTCTGCAAATGCTTGGCGAAGAGCAAAGGAAAGGTAATGCAGAAAGGGGCCGCGCTCGAGATCGTATGCTTTCGCAGCCTGCATCATAGCTATGTAGCCCTGCTGCGTCAGGTCCTCGGTCGTCACACCGCCGCCTCCACCCGATAGAATAATTGCACGGCGCGCCATCAGCTGAACAAAGCCGCAAACCTGCTCCCATAGCTGAAGCTGCAAGTCGTCGCGCCCCTGCGCTACTGCTACGGCGAGTTCCTCATTCGTCATAGTAGAGTCCCCTTCCGTCAGCCGTTCGGCTTCTCGTGTGCAGGCAACGTACCGCCGTCGTTCTCATCGTCAACGCCGTCAGCAAGACGCTCGAGTTCTTCATCAGAGTAGCCCGACAGGTCAAGAGACTTTACAGGTTTTGAACCCACTGAGAAATTATAGTTCTCTGTGGGTTTTTCACCCAGCGTGTCACGAACAAAGCGCGCCGCCTCAACATCACCACGCGCCGCACGGTTGATCATTGCAAACGGAATCGCGTTTTCATTCGTCGGTTCAATGCCGGCCGTGGCAAGCATCCCGCGCAGAGTTTCATCTGACACGTCGCAGGTCATAATGTTATTCATAACCTCTCGCATTGCCTTACGACGCCGACGGGAGATCACTGAGGCTGCGGCTCCCTTCTGCCCGATCTCCCGCGCCTTCTCCGAGGTTAAACCGCCTTTCTGATTTTGAATCAGATTTGCCGTGCCATCATACCTTGCCATTCAATCCTTCCTTTCTTTTCTGTGTAGCAGCGGGGTAGCAGTATGGTAGCAGTAAAAAGAAACGCTGCTACCCGCCTCTTCCCTTTGCTGACAAGGGTTTCAAGGCTGTTGGTAGCAGATGTAGCAGCTTTCCGCAGTTCCTACTATGTAAGTGTATTCTCTTCTTTTTTGTCAATCCAATCACACGGAACCTGAACTGTCGAGAGAATGTCAGGACTGTGCGGAAGGAGCGCCATGTCAGACAGCCGAAGAACACCGTTTTGAAAGTTGATGAGGTCCTTGTCCGCATCAAGAGAGGTCTGCTTCTCGTAGTTTGTGTCTGTCATCAGCTGGTGATATGCTTCCATTACCGGCGGCATGGAAACAAGGGGCTTGGAGTAGTCTCGGATAAACTCCTTGATCTTGCCTTGGAACATTTCCGGCGCACACTGCTGGTACACGCCGCGGTCGTACACGAAGACACGCTGCGCCTCCGTAGCAGTATCGCGCACAAGACGGTAATGCAGATTACGCCGCACATATTCAGCAAGGCGTGTTGCATCCACCTTCAGCTGCCCCCTCGATCCCTTTATAACGAAGGGCGGAGCCTTCTCAGCAGTGTTCTCGTCGGTGGCCTCCGCCATATCGCCGAAGTCCGCGTCAAACTGTTCGTTGTCCTCCCGCAGTTTTTGCTCGGTAACAGCTTCGAGATTGTCCATCCACTCCACCATTGCCTTGTAACTCGGACGTTGTGTCGGCGTTGCATCATCCTCGCTCTTGTCCTTGTCCATGCCGCCGAACTTGTGAATGCGGACAAGATCAAAGGCGTTGCGTGTACGCCCGCCTGCGGGATCGGTGGAATGGAAGCTATAGAAGCCGTTTCCGCTATCTACGACCACTGCGCCACCTGAGGTACTGCCTGCAAGGTAGGTATACCTTCCGTGCGTCGCGGTTTCCTCGTAGATATCGGGGAGAAATTCGGCAATGGCTGCCTCAACGTCGTATGTGCGGCAGAAAAGGCCGACAGCGCCCTTTTTGATTGTCGGGTCCTCAACCTTTCCCTTTGGCCCGATGGTCTGTGTCAGCTCGCGAGAACTAACAGGCCAGAGGCCTGCATCCTTCCACGCCTCATGGGGACCATAGGACGCGAGAACGGCGTCCACATCGAGCGGAGCACCTGCCTGCCGTAGTAACTCATACGGTGCATCCTGCGGCACGGTGGGGTAGTAGAAAAGACGGTTGATGTCATACGAGGAGCCGTCCATTGTCTCGATCCCGATCCACTCCGCGACACGACGGGCAACGGCGGGATATTCCTCCGGTGTCATCTGACGCGAGGCGGGGAGCACCCAGCGCAAGCGCGGCTTCGCCGGTGTACTCTTGTGTGTGGGGTACGCGACCACGGCGAAGCCGTCGTAAAGACAAGTAAAATTGCCCCAATCATTCTCAGTGGCGTAGTCCGCGTCAAGTGTCACCATTGTTCGGCAGACGACATTCTCTTTGGTGCGCCGTCCGCCGCGGAGCTGTCCGCCGACAAAGCCGCCAGCCTGCGATTTAATGGCGCTCTGCTCACTCTTGGACATCTTGGTGTACTCTGCCATGGTCTCGGGGGTGCGGCGGAACTTCTGCTCTAACGTGGCAACAAAGTCCGACCAACTCATATCGTGGTTACGCCAGTTTGTGGCGTTGGTCCTGTTTGCCTCAGCTATTATCATGCCTCACGCCTCCTCTGAGCCGACGGCGTCTTGCAAGCTCTTCTCGAGCACGGCGCTTTGTAATTTCCCAGAGCTCATCACCGACGGCGCGCATCCCCGCGGGGGTCAATTTGCCGCACTCGGTGAGGTGACGGATTGAGACCTCGAAATGCTGCTCGTCGGGGGGTAGGCTGAAGTCCACGCCTTGATCAAGTGTAAGCAGGCCCCCGTCACCGGTCAGGATAAGAAGGGACAGAAGATCAAGCCCGACGTTTGGTTCTATATTGATGATCTCTCCTCCGGCGAGCAGATCATGAGCAGCACCCTCCAGCAGTGAACTATAGTCGCAGTCTTCCTGTTCAGATGCATTCCACAGGGCACAATATAGCCGCTCAGCTTCATTGTCGGCCAGCGTATCGAGCACATGGAGCATCGCACCCATAAGGATGCGGAATTCTTTTTCCTGCTCCATTTCAACCCGCCTCCGGTTCAACCAATGCGTCACCAACAACCGCCGCAAGGCTCTCTTGTTCAAGTTGACGGCATAATGCGTCAACATTCACCAAAAAGCGAGTGCCGACATATATTCCTGGCAACCTTCCCTGTTTCTGCAAAAGCCGCAGGCGATACTCCGCGAGAAGTCCTGTTCCGGCTACCTGCCGGATCGTTTTGAAGTTTGGCATTTGACTACCCTCCCTAAATAAAACATTTAGTACTGTTGACTTTGTTCGCGTTTTATGCTAATATCGTAGCATAAAACATTAATATCGTCAATCGACCAACACATAAAATGCGTATCATTTTATTGCTATTGAAGTTTAAGGAGGCACTTATATGGCACGTCCAAAAGTTAAAATCGACCCCGCATGGTCTCGGGTTATCCGTCAAATTTGCCTTGATCAAAACGTTTCGCAAGCAGCCTTATCCAGAAACATTCACTTGTCGCAGCAAACTGTTTCAAAAATAGCGCAGGGGAAAGCATCGCTTACCAAGGAAACTGCGGAAGCTATTATTAAAGTTTATCCTGAGTATCGGTTTCAATGGCTAATGGGCCTTGATGAGTATCCCACAGCATCTGAGCGCGATACCAACCGTCTTCTTGACGAATGGTGGACCGGCGACCAGCAGCGAGAGCGAGTTGAAAAACTGCTTCTTGTACATGGGTATTCTGTAGAAAGGCTGTTTGATCCTCAAACCGGATTGCCGGTCAAAGGTAACACCGTTTTACGAATTGCTCCAGACACTTCCGATAATAACATCCTCTCCCTTGCTCATAGTGCGAGGCCGCAAGTCCTCGTATCTATAAGCGGGGCGGATGGAAAACAGATACAGATAGAAGACGACATTTACGCCCAAATCTGGAAAGACATTTCTGACTACGCCCGAATGAAGATACAACGTCTATTTGAATTGGAGGCTAAAAACGATGGCTAACATCCAAGAGCGCCGCGATAAGTCCGGCAAGCTGATCTCCTACTCCGTCCGTGTTCACCGCGGGCGCGGCGCGGATGGTAAGCAGCTCAAGCCGTGGACGGCCACCTTTGAAGTCTCGCCCACTTGGACGGAAAAGAGCGCAAGAAAAAAGGCCGAGGCTTTCGCCGCGACCTTTGAGCGTGATTGCAAAGAAGGAATCAAATCTGATAGCCGCCAACGCTTCGACGCTTATTGTAATTATGTAATTGATTTGAAAGAGAGTCGAGGGATAAAGCACAGTACCATCGTCCGGTATCGCGCTCTCGCACAGCGTATCTATCCTTACATCGGACACATAAAGCTGAAAGACCTGCGCGCAGATCACCTGAATAACCTCTATACGGAGCTATCAAAACCCGGGGCACGAAAGGCCGGCGGAAAAGCGGTTCGAAAAATTGATCTTGATGCTGTGCTTAAAGGACGAAAGATTAAATATACTCAGATTGCAGAGCAATTCGGCGTGTCCATTCACCCTATTTCGTTTGCGGTTCACGGTGATACTGTCAATATAAAGACCGCACAGTCCGTCGCTGATGCGATTGGTATGAAACTCGAAGAGGCTTTTATCATTCTTGACGATGGCTCTAAACTCTCTACAAAGACGATTGCAGAGCATCACGGTCTTATCTCTGCGGTTTTGGAGCAAGCCGTCAGGGATGGCCTTATCCCCGTCAATGTGGCAGCACGTGCCACGCCGCCAAAGGTCGAGCACAAACCCATTAACTATTTTCAGCCAGATACCATTGCCACAATTCGTGATGCTTTGGACACAGAACCTATCAAATGGAAGATGCTTGTGCATCTGCTCTTAATAACGGGAGCACGCCGTGGGGAAATTCTCGGTCTGAAATGGCCTGTAATCGATTTTGAGCACAACCAGATTCACATCTGCAATAGCGTTCAGTATACGCCAGAACGAGGGGTGTATGAAGACACACCAAAAACAGCATCATCCGACCGATTCGTTTCTTTGCCAATGGAGACGATGCAGCTTTTGAAACAATACAAAGCCTGGCAAGCGCAAGAACGTTTACGTCTTGGGGAATATTACCAGGATCAGGGATTCCTTTTCTCCCGTGAAGACGGACGGCCAATCAATCCGAGCGGCATAGAGAAGTGGCTCCGTGGCTTTAGCAGACGGCATAATCTCCCGCACATTAACCCTCATGCCTTCCGTCATACAATGGCGTCTCTCCTCTATTTTAATGGCGTGGATAGCGTCTCTATCTCTAAGCGTCTTGGTCACTCGCAGGTATCTACCACCGCCGACATTTACGCTCATATTGTTGAAGAAGCTGACCAGCGCAACGCTGAAATCCTCTCTGACATTTTTCTCAAAAAAGCATGATTTTTTCAGATGAGTTGAATTAAAGTTGAACTCTCGCTTGCAGCACAATCTTATAGATGACTATAAAATAAGAAAAGCGCCAGATACTTTGCTGTATCTGGCGCTTTTCTTTTGCAATTTATTGCAAATAATTGGTGCCTCGTCGGGGATTCGAACCCCGGACACCCTGCTTAAAAGGCAGGTGCTCTGCCAACTGAGCTAACGAAGCATATTCTATTCCAAACCACCGAAGCGGTAAAAATCTGGCAGGGATGGCTGGACTCGAACCAGCGAATGAGGGAGTCAAAGTCCCTTGCCTTACCGCTTGGCTACACCCCTATTGGGAAGAGAGGGCTGGGGCCAAATCCCATCCCTCTCTTTTTGTGGGGTGGGTAAAGGGACTCGAACCCTCGACACCCGGAACCACAATCCGGTGCTCTAACCAACTGAGCTACACCCACCACATATTCTGTATCCGTGCGATATTTGCTGCTTTGCTGAGGGGCGCCTTGTAAATGGTACGCCAGGAGGGATTCGAACCCCCGGCCTACTGCTTAGAAGGCAGTTGCTCTATCCAACTGAGCTACTGGCGCGAATTGAATGGAGCAGGTGACGGGAATCGAACCCGCATCCCCAGCTTGGAAGGCTGGTGCCCTAGCCATTGTGCTACACCTGCATGCGCCCTCCGCAAAAATCGTCAGCTCTGTTATAATAGCATCAGTGTCCCGTTTTGTCAACGTTTTTTCAGAATTTTTCTGCACTTTTTTATGTTATCTGAGTAGAGCGCGCAAAAGCCTTGCACCGTCAGCACTTTCCGGCCGTGCGAACGCGCCGCACAGCCGCTCGGGATGCCACTGCACGGCAAAGACGGGGAGCGTCCTGTGGCCGACGGCCTCGACCGTGCCGTCCTCCGCGCAGGCGAAGACCTGAAGCCCCGTCCCCAGCCGCCAGACGGCCTGATGGTGTGCACTGTTGACCGTGCAGCGCGTGCCGTACAGCTCGCGCAGAAGGCCCGGCGCGGTGTTGATGGCATGCAGCCGGTCAACGCCGTCAATTTGACTGTGGCCCTCGATGTGCTGACGCAGCGTGCCGCCAAAATAGACGTTGAGGACTTGCAGCCCGCGGCAGATGCCGATGACTATCTTTCCCGCGCACAGGAAGTTGTCAATCAGCGTGAGCTCACGCGCGTCGCGTGCTTCGTCGAGATCTTCCGAGCCGTTCAGCGCTTGACCGTAAAAGCGCGGGTGCATGTCGCCTCCGCCGGGCAGCAGCAAAACGTCCGCGTTCTCCGGCGTTTCGGCAAGCGGCGCACCGACCAGCGCGAGCGCATTTTCGTAATTTCTCAGACGTACCGATAAATAGACAGTCTTCATACGCACAGAATATGCCCCGAATGCGAAAAAAGACCTTGCAAGACGCAAAAAGTTATGGCATAATAGTTTGGCTGATAACAGCGAACTGAATATGCAGCGGTATCGAAGTGGTCATAACGGGGCTGACTCGAAATCATGTGATTAGTCCCCAAAAGTGAATATTTATACATGGAAGCG
>ERZ1673696.2408-NODE-2408-length-13243-cov-31.641037_pt1 | contig 13243 bp, 6 predicted proteins | sample MGYA00580226_ERZ1673696 | MGnify/ENA primary metagenome ERZ1673696 (study PRJEB41218, sample SAMN15661743) | gut metagenome | host: Homo sapiens | place: Canada: London | collected 2015-08-20/2019-03-30 | study: EMG produced TPA metagenomics assembly of... | reverse complement strand
CGACAAAGAGAGAGGAAGGATATTTCGAGGGAGGCGGCTACGCCGTGACATGGGCATTCGGGCACCTCGTCCAGCTTGCCATGCCCGACGGTTACGGCATACGCGGCTTTGTCCGTGACAACCTGCCCGTCATCCCCGACTCCTTCACGCTCATACCCCGTCAGGTAAAGGCTGAGAAGGGCTACAAACCCGACAGCGGCGTGGTGTCGCAGATAAAAATCATCAGCCGCCTGTTCAACGGCAGCGAACAGATCATCGTGGCGACCGATGCCGGTCGCGAGGGCGAACTTATCTTCCGATACCTCTACCATTACATAGGATGCGCCACCCCTTTCGTGCGCCTCTGGATAAGCTCGCTTACCGACAAGGCCATCCGCGATGGACTGCGCAACCTCGAAGCGGGGAGCAAGTATGACAACCTCTACCTCGCCGCCAAAGCGCGGAGCGAATCCGACTGGCTCGTGGGCATCAACGGCACGCAGGCTCTCTCCATCGCCGCCGGACACGGCACGTATTCCGTCGGACGGGTACAGACACCCACGCTGGCGATGGTGTGCGCACGCTACTGGGAAAACCGCCGCTTCACGGTGGAACCTTTCTGGCAACTCCATATTGCCGCTGACGGAGGCGATGGTGATACCGTGAAATTCTCTTCCACCGGGAAATGGAAGGAGATGGAGCCTGCCACAGTCTTATATAATAAGGTAAAGGAAACAGGCACAGCCACCGTCACGAAAGCGGAACGCAAGGAGAAGATAGAGGAAACTCCGCTCCTGTACGACCTGACCACGCTCCAGAAGGAAGCCAACGCCAAGCATGGCTTCACGGCGGAACAGACGCTTGAAATCGCCCAGAAGCTCTACGAGAAGAAGCTCATCACCTATCCGAGAACCGGAAGCCGCTATATTCCCGAAGACGTGTTCGCGGAAATCCCCAAGCTGCTTGCCTTCATCGGCAGCCTGCCCGAATGGAAGGACAAGTTGCAGCCGAAAGCCGTGCCGACACGCCGCAGCTTGGACGGCGGCAAGGTGACAGACCACCATGCCCTGCTCGTCACGGGCGAGAAGCCGCTGTTCCTCTCCAAAGAGGACAGCACCGTCTATCACATGATAGTCGGGCGCATGCTTGAGGCTTTCTCCGAAAAATGCGTCAAGGACACTGCCACCGTCACGGCAGAGTGTGCCGGAGTGGAGTTCGTGGCAAAAGGCAGCATCATCAGGCAGGCCGGATGGCGTGCCGTCTATGGCAAGGAGAATGGAGAAGAGAACAACAGCCAAGAGGAAACCGCCGCCATTCCCTGTTGGCAGGAAGGCGACACGCTGGCACTGAAAGCCGCCTCCATCACGGAGGGAAAGACCAAACCCAAGCCGCAGCATACCGAAGCCACTCTGCTGTCCGCGATGGAAACGGCTGGCAAGGAGATAGAGGACGACGCATTGCGGCAGGCTATGAAGGATTGCGGCATCGGCACGCCCGCCACCCGTGCGTCCATCATCGAAACGCTTTTCAAGCGCGGCTATATGGAACGCTGCAAGAAGTCGCTTGTCCCCACCGAAAAAGGGCTTGCCCTCTACTCGGTCGTGAAGGCGATGCGTATTGCCGATGTCGCCATGACGGGCGAATGGGAAAAGGAATTGGCACGCATCGAGCGTGGGGAACTGCCCGCCGATGACTTCCGCAGGAAGATTGAGGCATATACACGGGAAATTACCTCCGAACTGCTGTCGTGCGACAAGCTGTTCGCCCGCAGGGATTCCGGCTGCAAGTGTCCCAAGTGCGGAGCGGGGACGATGCAGTTTTACGGCAAGGTCGTCCGCTGCGACAACGCGGAGTGCGGTCTGCCCGTGTTCCGCCTGAAAGCAAACCGCACCCTCTCTGATGATGAAATCAAAAACCTGCTCACCGACGGACACACGAAACTGCTCAAAGGATTCAAGAGCAAGCAGGGCAAGAGTTTTGATGCCGTAGTCGCCTTTGACGGGGACTATAACACGGTTTTCGTGTTCCCAGAAAGGAAAAGTAAAGCGACCTCTGCGAAAAGAAGAAAATAAATGTTTAACTTTGCCACTGGTTCAGAGTAATGAATTGTTCTTCGATACCGGATTACACTCATACTTTGGATTTAGTGGTGGCACTCGGAGGGATACCGGGTGCCTTTTTCTTCTCGTTTTCCAACGATTATCCCTATCATCATTATCAATCCACTAAATTCCAAAGAAATGAACAACAAGAAGAAAAACGAGGGTCGGACCGACTTTTCCTATTACGGTCTGTACCTGCTGGACTACCTCACCACGAACAAGTTTGAACAGGCAGCCGATGAAGCCTTCATCCGAGAAAGAACCGACCGTGCCGCCGAAGCGTATGAACGGGCAAGGCTCGAAGGCTATCCTGCCGACGGGGCGCAGGAACTGGCGATGAAGGTGCTGACGGAGGGTCTTCGCTACTCCAGGCACGCCATCCTGCGCGAAGTCGTGGAGAACGAATTTGCGGGTGAAGTGCCGGAAGAAAAATGTGAAGCCTTTACCCAGAAGCTGCTGCCGCTTGTCGGAAACGTATTCTCCATCTATGACCTCTCGGACGACAATTTCGCCCTGTCGCCCGAATATGACCTGCTCTACACGGAGCTGACGGGAGCCGTCATCCTCTATATCGAAGAGTATGGCGTTTAACCGCAAACAGAGGTTGAGGGACAACATCGAGGCGATACGGACGGCATTCCTCCTTGACAGGGAACAGCGCACACCCACCGCACGCGAACGGCTCTTGTTAGAGCGTTATTGCGGTTTCGGGGGACTGAAGAGCATACTCAACCCTGCAAGGGAACTGACGGATGCCGTCCACTGGGCGAAGTCCGACCTCGAACTGTTTGCCCCTACCGTGGAACTGCACAGGTTGCTGCGGGAGAACACAAAAGACGAGACGGAGTACAAACGGTATATGGATGCCATGAAGCAGTCCGTGCTGACCGCCTTCTATACCCCGCCGGAGATAACCGGGACCATCGCGGACGTGCTGCATGAACACGGCATCCGTCCCGACCGGGTGCTGGAGCCGTCGGCAGGTGTCGGTGCATTCGTGGACGCCGTGCTGGAGAACAGACCGGACGCGGACATCATGGCTTTTGAGAAAGACCTGATGACGGGCAAGATACTGAAGCACCTGCATCCCGGACAGAAAGTAAGGGTACAGGGCTTCGAGAAGATAGAAAAGCCGTTCATGAACCATTTTGATTTGGCTGTCTCCAATATACCGTTTGGCGATGTGGCGGTGTTCGACCCGGAATTTTCGGGCAGCAAGGATCCTGCAAGGCACTCGGCGGCACGGACGATACACAATTACTTTTTCCTGAAAAGCCTTGACGCGGTGCGTGAAGGCGGAATCGTGGCGTTCATCACCTCGCAGGGGGTACTGGATGCCCCGACCAACGCGCCCATACGCGAGTATATGATGAACCATGCCAATCTGGTGGGCGTAGCCCGCCTGCCGAACAACCTCTTTACGGATAACGCGGGAACGGAGGTGGGCAGCGACCTGATTATCCTGCAAAAGAACAGCGGAAAGAATGGTGAACTGTATTACAACGAAAAACTCTTCGTGCAGACCGAACAGACCCCTATCGGCACTTCCGTAAATGGGTATGTATGGAGCATCGGCTCGCTTTCACACACGGATTTAATCAGAAGTACCGACCCATACGGGAAACCAGCCTATAAACTCCTGCACCGTGGGGACATCGCACAACTGGCGGAAGACTTGCGGGAGCATCTGAAAATAGAACTGCAACAACTTGACAGGAAACTGTATGAGAAACACAGCCTGCATCCGACAAAGGAGGAAAGCACGGCTGCGGAAGTGCAACCTGCTCCGAAAACAGAAAAGGTATCACCTTCTGTAATAGCCCCCGTTTCTGTAATTGAGCCTGTCAAGGGAGTGGAGAAGCCGCAGGCACAGCCCATAGAGGAAAAGCCGGAGATTGAGCCGCGCCAACCCAATCATTCGTCAGCCGTGCAGCTTACCCTGCTCGACCTTTGGGGTATGCCCATAGAGGAACCGGCAAAAAAGAAAAAGGCAGCGAAAAAGGAAAGCAAGCCGAAGCCTATGCCGTCCACGCCTAAACCGCAGGTCAAAGTTACTCCACCCGTTGAAGCCGCCAAGCCGGTAAACGGTAATAAGGAAGAAAAGCCGGAAAATGCCGAAAAGCCAAACGACCCGGACGACATTTACGCCACTCTGGATTGGGAAACCAATCCTCCCATCAACGGCTTCTATGAGACAATGATGAGTCTGACAGCGGAACGGCGCAAGGCCCTACGGCTTGAGGCAGAACGGCACAGGCAGGAACAACTGAAAAAGATGGGTATCAAAGACACGTTGAACCCTGCTTTTGCGCCTTCTTCGGACAATATGGATAAAAAGCCGGAACAAACGGAAGAAATAAAGCAACCTGAAACACCGGCAGAAGTTGTGCCTACTTCCGAAACGGTTGCCACTTCCCTGTTCCCGGAATTTGAAACGGAAAAGCCGAAAAAAGAAGCCCTCGACCTTACGCCGCGTCCCTATCACCGCACGCCGGAAATGCACCTGCGTGAAGGGTCGCTGGTGGCAAACAGGGCACGCGACATCGGTTATCTGAAGGACATTACTCCCTACGGTGCAACCTTCCAGCCGCTTGGACTAACCGGTTATCAGAAAGAGAAAGCGTTGCTGTATGTATCGCTCCGTGACGCATACGAGCGGTTGTACCGCTATGAATCGAACAGACGTGAGGAAAATGTACCTTGGCGTGAACACCTGAACACCTGTTACGACGAGTTTGTCATGCGTTATGGCAACCTCAACGCCAAACAGAACGTGAAACTGGTGATGATGGACGCCGGAGGGCGCGACATCCTTTCGCTGGAACGTGCGGAGGACGGCAAGTTCGTCAAAGCGGACATCTTCGACCGTCCCGTTTCCTTCTCGGTGGAGAACCATGCCAACGTCGGTTCTCCGGAAGAAGCCTTGTCTGCATCGCTCAACAAGTATGGTACGGTCAATCTCAACTATATGCGGGGGATAACAGACAGTACGGAAGAGGAGCTTCTCAATGCCCTCAAAGGGCGTATCTTCTACAATCCGCTCGTAACCGGTTACGAGATTAAAGACCGCTTCATCGCGGGAAACGTGATAGAGAAGGCGGAGCGTATAGAGGCATGGATGGAAAATAATCTGGAAAGCGAAAGATTGCCGGAAGTGAAACAGGCTTTGGAGGCTTTGAAGGAAGCCGAGCCGCAGCGTATCGCCTTTGAAGACCTCGACTTCAACTTCGGTGAACGCTGGATTCCTACGGGCGTGTATGCCGCCTACATGAGCCATCTTTTCGACACGGACGTGAAAATCGCCTATTCCGCCAGCATGGACGAGTTTTCCGTGGCGTGCGGCTACCGCACCATGAAGATCACGGACGAGTTTCTGGTAAAGGGCTATTACCGGAACTATGACGGTATGCACCTGTTGAAACACGCTTTGCACAACACCTGTCCCGACATGATGAAAAGTATTGGCAAAGATGAGAACGGCAACGACATCAAGGTGCGTGACAGCGAGGGCATACAGCTCGCCAACGCCAAGATTGACGAAATCCGCAACGGGTTCTCGGAATGGTTGGAAGAGCAGTCGCCGCAGTTCAAGGAACGGCTCGTGACAATGTATAACCGCAAGTTCAACTGTTTCGTGCGCCCGAAGTATGACGGTTCGCACCAGACGTTTCCCGACCTCAATCTGAAAGGATTGGCAAGCCGGGGTATTCAAAGCGTTTATCCGTCGCAGAAGGATTGCGTCTGGATGATAAAACAGAATGGCGGCGGAATATGCGACCATGAAGTCGGAACAGGTAAAACACTGATAATGTGTATTGCAGCGCATGAAATGAAGCGTCTGAACTTGGCGCACAAGCCGATGATTATTGGTCTGAAAGCCAATGTCGCGGAGATTGCCGCCACTTATCAAGCTGCCTATCCGAATGCCCGCATCCTCTACGCTTCGGAAAAGGATTTCTCGACCGCCAACCGTGTGCGTTTCTTCAACAACATCAAAAACAATGACTATGATTGCGTCATCATGTCGCATGACCAGTTCGGCAAGATACCGCAGTCACCGGAGTTGCAGCAGCGCATCCTGCAAGCGGAGCTTGACACGGTGGAGGAAAACCTCGAAGTCTTGCGGCAGCAGGGCAAGAACGTGTCGCGGGCGATGCTGAAAGGGCTGGAGAAGCGCAAGCACAACCTTGTGGCGAAGCTGGAGAAGGTGGAACACGCTATCAAGTCCCGCACGGATGATGTGGTGGACTTCAAGCAGATGGGCATCGACCACATCTTCATTGACGAGAGTCACCAGTTCAAGAACTTGACTTTCAACACCCGTCATGACCGTGTGGCGGGATTGGGAAACTCGGAAGGAAGCCAGAAGGCCCTGAATATGCTCTTTGCCATCCGTACCATACAGGAACGCACGGGCAAGGACTTGGGGGCTACGTTCCTTTCGGGCACGACCATTTCCAACAGTCTGACGGAACTGTACCTGCTCTTCAAATACCTGCGCCCCAACGAACTGGAACGGCAGGACATCCGCTGTTTCGATGCTTGGGCTGCCATCTTCGCCAAAAAGACGACCGACTTCGAGTTCAACGTGACAAACAACGTGGTGCAGAAGGAGCGTTTCCGCTACTTCATCAAAGTGCCGGAGCTTGCCGCCTTCTACAACGAAATCACCGACTACCGCACGGCGGAGGACGTGGGTGTGGATCGTCCGCACAAGAACGAGATACTGCACCACATACCGCCTACACCCGACCAAGAGTATTTCATCAAACAACTGATGGAATTTGCCAAGACAGGTGACGCGACGTTGTTGGGCAGGTTGCCGCTGTCTGAAACGGAAGAGAAGGCTAAGATGCTCATCGCTACCGACTACGCGCGGAAGATGGCTTTGGATATGCGCATGATAGACCCCAATTACGAAGACCACTCCGACAACAAGGCGAGCCACTGCGCCAAAATGATAGCGGAGTATTACCACAAATACGATGCGCACAAAGGAACGCAGTTCGTGTTCTCCGACTTGGGTACATATCAGCCGGGGGAAGGATGGAACGTGTACAGCGAGATAAAACGCAAGTTGGTGGAGGATTACGGCATACCGGCAAGTGAGGTGCGCTTCATTCAGGAGTGTAAGACGGATAAGGCTCGTAAGGCGGTGATAGATGCCATGAACGCCGGGACGGTGCGCGTGCTGTTCGGCTCCACAAGTATGCTCGGAACGGGCGTGAATGCGCAGAAAAGATGTGTCGCCATCCATCACCTTGATACACCGTGGCGACCGTCCGACCTGCAACAGCGTGACGGACGGGGTGTTAGAGCCGGGAACGAGATTGCCAAGCATTTTGCCGAGAATAACGTGGATGTCATCATCTACGCGGTGGAAAAGTCGCTGGACAGCTACAAGTTCAATCTGCTGCACTGCAAGCAGACGTTCATATCGCAGCTCAAAAGTGGAGCGATGGGCGCACGTACCATCGACGAGGGAGCAATGGACGAAAAATCGGGTATGAACTTCTCGGAGTATATGGCGTTGCTCTCCGGCAATACCGACCTTTTGGATAAGGCGAAATTAGAGAAGCGTATCGCCTCGCTCGAAGGGGAACGCAAGTCGTTCAACAAGGGCAAGCGCGATTCGGAGTTCAAGCTGGAATCCAAGACGGGAGAACTGCGCAACAACACGGCTTTCATCGAAGCCATGACGGAAGACTGGAACCGTTTTCTTTCCGTTGTGCAGACTGATAAGGAAGGCAGCCGCCTTAATCTTGTCAAGGTGGACGGCGTGGATTCAACGGATGAGAAGGTCATCGGTAAGCGTTTGCAGGAAATCGCCAAGAACGCCACGACTGGTGGACTGTACAAGGCTGTCGGGGAACTTTACGGCTTTCCGATAAAGGTGGTCAGCGAGAGGACACTCAAAGAAGGTCTGGAGTTCACTGACAACCGCTTCGTGGTGGAGGGTAACTACAAGTACACCTACAACAACGGGCATCTGGCGATGGCAGACCCGATTGCTGCCGCACGAAACTTTCTGAACGCATTGGAGAGGATTCCGACCATCATCGACCAGTACAAGTCTAAGAACGAAGTGCTGGAAAAGGAGATTCCGCAGTTGCAGGAGATAGCGGGCAAGGTGTGGAAGAAGGAGGACGAGCTGAAACAGCTGAAGTCCGAACTCGCCGCACTGGACCGCAAGATACAGCTTGAGCTGGCTCCGGCTCAGGAAAACACGGAAGAGAACCGGCAAGGCAACGAGAAAAAACAGACGGAACAACAGCCGGAAAGCCCGCACGTGGACTTTGTACGCAGTCATTTAATTATAGGGAGACCCGGTTTATCGGAATCCAAAGGTGTAAAACTTTAATATCGAAGTCTTGACAGAAAAAGCCAGTGGTTGAATTTTTCACCACTGGCTTTAATTCTAATAATTTTTCAATCTAATATGACCGAATCTATAACGTTAAATCATAGATTATGTGTCTATTTGTGAAGAAAAAGACGTAACTTTGTATCAAAATCAAATAAGCATAACAATGGAGCCATCTATATACAGTTTTTCACTTTATACCGCACTGCCGTTGATGTTATTCTTCGGCTTTTATTTTTTGTTTGCAAAGACTCCTGAAAAGAAAATTTTCAAGAATTATCTCCGCTCCCGACAGATTATGGGTATAGCTATGCTGCTGCTTTCGGCAAATTATTCGGTACATTTCTTCTTTGGTATCCGATTCAAAAATGCGGATTCTGCCATATTGATGAACATGTCCACATACTTCCTGTGCTATTCTCTGTTCAGTTCGGCATTGATAATGTTGCTTGATCGTTTTTACATTACCAAACGGCGTGTGTGGACACATATCATTTTATGGATTATATTTTCAACTCTTTCCGGAGTTGTGTTGTTCCTGTTGCCAAGCGGAATCATGCAAAAATTCTCTTTATTTGCTTTAGCTGTATGGTTAGTCGTTTTTGGAGTCGTTTTAGCTCGCAGAGTCATAATTGCATACCGTAGAGCCATTCGGATTTTCAATGAAACTCAGGCGGATGATATAGGTACATATATCGAATGGCTTTCCATATTCACTTATTGGGCTGTTATCTTCGGTGTCGGATGCGGATTGCTGACATTTCTGCCAGACAAATATGTTTTTATCTGGATTTTGTCGTCAATACCGTTCTACAGCTATCTTTTCTACAGCTATCAGAACTACCTGCTGTTCTATGAACAGGTGGAAAATGCTTTTGAGCAAGATATACAGTCTGAAGAAGAACTTCTGACAGATACAGAAACAGAACCTAAAATAGTTTCTGAGAAAGAAGTTCCAGTGTCCTATACAGAAATTATAGAGAAAGTGGCCAACTGGATAAAGACAGACGGCTATGTCCAGCAGGGACTTACCATAAAAGAACTGTCCGAAATACTTCATACGAACCGTACCTATCTTTCCGCTTATATCAAGACTACGTATAAAATGACATTCCGCGAATGGATAACCGGTCTCCGGTTGGAGTATGCGAAAAACATACTGAAGGAGCATCCGGAAATCAATATACAGAAGCTGGCTGAGTCTTCCGGTTTTCTTTCCCGCAGTAACTTTATCAAATTATTTACCGAGAAGGAAGGATGTACGCCTGCCAAGTGGAAAAAAGCAAATCTGAAGTGATTTGCGTGGTAAAAATCCGATGAAAAAGCTCTCAGAAACCCATTTTCCAAAAGTGCTCATACTACAAAAAGTGCTAATTCGACAGCCACAAAAGTGCTAATTCGACAACTCAAAAAGTGCCGATTTGACAAAATAAGTGCTCAGACGACAATGCGAAAAGTGCTCAAACGACAATTTTTATAAAACGCTGTGTTTTAGCAAAAAAAGTTTTTGTAATATTTTGGGCGCTGAATGGCATTTATTACCTTTGGAGATGACAAAGATAATGAATTCAAGTTTATATGAGCAGAAAAATCACTTTTCTTACCCTGTTTCTGTGGCTGATGACGGTAACTTTTCCTGTCATTGCGCAGCAGAAAGCAGACACGACCTACACCTTCCGGTTCGTTCCGCAGAAGGACATGTTCTACGTGCCTTGGAATGGCAATGACACGGAACTTGCCCGCCTGTTGGAATGTATCGAAAACAACAAAACCACAATTCTTGACGGCAAGCTGCCGCTATTGGTTGACGGCTACTGTAATTCACTGGGCAGTGAAGCCGAGAACCTTGCCACGGCGAAGATCCGTGCCAACCGTGTGAAATCCGAACTGATTATCCGTGCGGAAATAAAAGAGGAGAATTTCATTACCCGCAACCATGCGACTGAGGGTGATTTTGTCACCGTGCGCCTGACGGTACCGGTAAAGGGAACTGCCGCGACGGATGCGGAAGCACGACGCAAGGCGGAAGCCGAACGACTGGAAGCCGAGAAGCGTGCCGAACAGGAACGGCTTGCCGAAGAGCAGCGCAAGGCGGAAGAAGCCCGACTTGCCGCTGAAAAGGCAGAAGCCGAGAAAGCCGCTCAACAAAATACACTTGCCGACACGCCGTCGGAAACCAAAATCACAACTGATTATCATCTCTCCCTGCGTGCCAACCTGCTGCGCTGGGCTACCCTGACACCAGATCTTGGCGTGGAATGGCGCATCTGCCCGTCGTGGGGCATTGCCGTAAACGGCTCATGGACTTCTTGGACGTGGAGCGACAAGGACCGCCGCTATGCACTCTGGGAAGTGGTTCCGGAAATACGTTATTACATGGGTGAGAAGAAAGCCTGGTATCTGGGGGCGATGTTCAAGGCCGGACAGTTCAACTACAAGATCTCCGAAACAGGCAAGCAAGGCGACCTGATGGGTGGCGGCATCACCACCGGCTATCAGCTACGGCTGAACAAGGCACTGGCTCTTGATTTCAACCTCGGTCTGGGCTACCTGAATGCCGATTTCGAAAAATATGAAGTCATCGACGGTGTACGTGTACGCCGCGGCAACGAAACAAAGGACTGGTGGGGCCCCATCAATGCCGGTGTGACATTGGTATGGAAGTTATTCTAACACGGAGGAATAGAATATGAAAGCAAGACAATATATAAATATGATGGGAATGGCAGCCGCCGTGCTGCTCTCTTCCTGCGTGAAGGACACGCTTTATGACACGCCGCATCCCGACTACGGGAAAATTGCGGTGACAGCCGACTGGTCGGCCTGCGGTGAGGGTATCAACATACCTGCCACATGGACGGTCACCATGGGCGACTATACGGGTACGGAGACTTCCGCCACCCATGCCCCCGACCATCTGTTTGCTCCGGGCAGCTACACCCTTGCGGTGTGGAACCCGGCTGAAGGAATCACGGTGAACGGCACCACAGCCACCATTGCCGCAGCCACGGGAACCCGGGCAGGCACGGATGCCTTTGTGAACAATGCCCCGGGATGGTTCTTCACCTATACGGAACAGGTGACCATCGAGAAAGACAAGGACTATCCGCTGACCGCCGCAATGAAGCAGCAGGTACGCGAACTGACGCTTGTCGTCGAACCTACTGGTGATGCCGCCGGACGCATCACGGAGATTGTTGCCCATCTGACGGGTGCAGCCGGAACACTCGACTTCGCTACCGATACCTACGGAGCCGCTTCGAACGTCGTGCTGCTCTTCACCAAGATTACCGAAGGTGACGATGCCGGCAAGTGGAAAGCCACGGTGCGGCTGCTGGGTGTGACCGGCACGGAACAACTGCTGATGGGTGAAATCCGCTATGCTGACGGCAACCCGACCCCCACCACGCTGAAAAGCGACCTCACAGAAGCTCTCAAGGAGTTCAACACCAGAAAGGGCAAATCGCTGACCCTCGGCGGAACGCTGGTTGAGACTCCCGAAGGCATGGAAGTGGACGGAGCCGAAATCAACGGCTGGGAAGAAGTGAAAGGTGATGATGTAAATGCTGATTTGTAAATAATAAAATTATAGATATAATGAAGACGAGATTTTTTACACTTGCAACGCTCGCCCTCGCACTGGCAGCCTGCAACAACGACAACGAGAACCTGAACGGTGACCCCGTGGCCGCCCAGTTTACCGCCAACATCGCCCCCGCCACCCGCGCCAGCGGAACCACCTGGACTGGCGGCGACCGTATCGGCATCACCGACATCGGCAACGATTCCCAGTACGGCAACGTGCCTTTCATCCTGAAAAACGGGAAATTTGAGGCAGAAGGAAAGGTTATCTATATCGAAGATACAAAGACCCATACTTTCCGCGCCTACTATCCGTACAACGCGACGGGAGGCATCCTCACAGCCACGACCGATGCCACGGCGCAGCAGAACCAGCCTGCCATCGACTTCCTCTTTGCTTCAGGAGCCACGGGAGACAAAAACAACCCGGTAGTAAGCTTTACCGACAAAACCGCCAAAGGCGGTGAAGACAACTCCTTCCACCACCGCATGAGCCAGATAACCCTTACCTTCGAGGCGGGCGACGGCGTGAATTTCAGCGTGGTCAAGCCTGAACGTTACACGCTGGACGGATTGTTACTCACCGGTACGTTCAACACGGCCGACGGTATTGCCACCGCAGACAACGGAGTACAGACCGGAGAACTGGCCATGAATCTGGCAGACGGCAATCTCACGTCATCGATCATCCTCTTCCCGCAGACAGTTGCATCCCTGCCGTTGGTTGTGAATTACAAAGGTCAGGAATATCATGCCACACTCACCATGCCCGAAGGCGCACTGCTGGCGGGCAACAACTATACCTATACCGTCAAGGTACGCAACAAAGTCCTTGAAGTCAGCGAAGCCACCATTGCAAAGTGGAACGATATAGACGGTGGAGATGTGGGTGCTGACCTGTAGGATTTTAATAATTAATCGATTAGAATGAAGAATTATGAGACATAGATTATTTATCCCCGCAGCCACCGCACTGCTGTTCGCCCTCGCCGCCTGCACGCAGGACGAACTTGCTGATGATAACCGTCTGCCCGAAGGTGAATACCCCGTCGTCATCCGTGCCACCGGATTGTCCGTAGAGGCAACGCCGCTGGCAGCCCCTTCCACCCGTGCCTCTGTGGACGGCGACTGGCAGGGCGTCACTTCCGTGGCACTCAAGATGGGCGATGCGGTAAAGGAATACACCGTAACGGCTTCTACCGATTTCAAGAGTGCC
>ERZ1673696.2400-NODE-2400-length-13281-cov-6.684258_pt1 | contig 13281 bp, 10 predicted proteins | sample MGYA00580226_ERZ1673696 | MGnify/ENA primary metagenome ERZ1673696 (study PRJEB41218, sample SAMN15661743) | gut metagenome | host: Homo sapiens | place: Canada: London | collected 2015-08-20/2019-03-30 | study: EMG produced TPA metagenomics assembly of... | reverse complement strand
TGCTTCTTGGTGACCTTGCCGTCCTTGTCGGTGACCTTCTCGTAGAGGGTGCCGGAAACCTTGTAGGTCTTGCCGGGGGTCACGTTCATGTAATGGACGGTATCGACGATGGTGGCATTATCCTCACCGATGAGGTTCTTATCACCATCAAGGGCATCCGTTGCGGTAGTGGAGAGCTTGGGCTTCGTGATGATGACAGTCTGGCCGGAATCATTCACGTCGGCATGGGAAGCAATCTCATTGTCGTTGTAGGACAGGGACTCGAAGGCAACGAGAGAGGTACCTTCCTTGAGCGAACTGCCATCGAAGTAGAAGGTCACATCGACGTTTCCGTAGGAGTCCTCTGCGGTAAAGTTTGCTTCCGCAGTGACGGGGGTACCGTCCTTGTCTTTGAATACCTTCTTCGTGACCTTTCCGTTCTTGTCAAGAACCTTCTCGTAGAGGGTACCGATGACCTTGTAGGTCTTGCCGGGGGTCACGTTGTTGTAGTGGACGGTATCGCGGACAGCGACATTTTCCTCGCCCGTAACCGTCTTGTCACCGTCGGCAGCATCGACGGCGGTGGTGCCGATAACGGGAGCCTTCACGGTAACGGTCTGGTCAATGTCGTTGATATCCTTGTGGTCGGCAATCTCGATACCGTTCGTGGAAAGGGTCTCGAAGGCGATGAGCTTGGTGCCGGTCTTGATGCTGCTGGCATTGAAGGTGAAGGTCACGGTCGCGGTACCGCTTTCGGCTTCCGCCGTGAACTCAGCAGTCGCGGTGACGGGGTTGCCGTCGGCATCCACGAAAGCCTTCTTGGTGGACTTGTCCATAAGGGTTCCCGTGAGCGTGTAGGTCTGCCCGGCGGTAAGCCCGGTGTAACGGACATAATCGGTAACGGTAACATCACCCTCAGCGGTGACGGACTTGCTATTGTCCGCATCGCCCACAGCGCTTGTCGAGAGCTTCGGCGTGAGCACGGTCACCTGCTGGGAAACGTCGGATTTGTTCCTATGCTCGGCGAGCTTCGCACCCTTTGCATCGGTAAGCGTCTCATAGACCACGAGGGTCTTCCCCTTGAGGTCGTAGGAATCGAAAGCGTAGTCAAGCGTGACGGAACCTGCGGAGTCCTCAGCCGTGAAGGTCTTTTCAGCAGTGATAGCCTGACCGTTAACCGTGACAGCATCGCCGGTAGCGGCATCATGCAGTTCACCGATGACGGTGTAGGTCTTACCCGCGACGAGATGGCTGTACTCTACCTTGTCGGAAATCTTGACGGTGCCGACCCCAACGTAATGGTCGCTATCAGAAGCGTCGTAGGCGGTGGTGTGGATTTCCGGCTCCGGGTCATCGAAGGTGCCGAGGTCGATAGTCTTGGCATCACGGGTCACAGTAACAGTCGTGTTGATGAGCGCATAGCCCTCATTAGCGGAGCAGCGAAGCTCTTCAATGGAATAGGTGTCAAAGGGCAGGGCACCGAGCTTGTTGTCCGCCTTGACGGCATCGGAGGTGGAAGCGGTGCCGTTCCCATCGAGCGCGCTGTTGTTGCCGAACCAGAAACCGGCGTTAGCATCGAGCTTTGTGCTGTCGATGGTGTCGCTTGCGGTCAGCGCCCAATCGTTCGCGTTGGTGTTCGAGTCATGCGCGTTCCAAGAGGACGCGGAGCTGAAATAGCCGTTCTCATCGGTCACAGCGATATGGGACTCGCCGGTAGTGAGGGAGGTCACCTTGAAGGGCACGCCTGCAAGGTGCTCGGAACCGTTATCGGCCTTTTTCGTGAACTCGATATCGGAGCGGTAGACCTGCTCGGCAACCTCCGGGACGTTGTAAGTACGAACGGCACCTGTGGTCGGATTCTCCTGAATCTTCTGGAAGGATACATCGTCGGACTTCACATAGCCTGTGGGTGCCTTGGTCTCACGAATGACGACAGTGCCGCGTGGGATGCACGGGTCGTTGTTGGAGTTGTAGTAGAAGGCATCGCCGGAAACAAAATCGTCGGCCTTGAAGTTGGCGATTCCGTTTTCGTTCGTCTTGAACGTCCAAGAACGTGTCGGCTTCACGTCGGCGTTCTTAAGGTCATCGTAGCTCTTGTAGTCAAGGGTGGCGTAGTAATCGACGGTGAACTCGGCACCTGCAAGGGTGGCGGAACCCTGCGGGAGGTTACCAGCGCCGTTATAGGTCTTCTGGCCGTCGTATTTACCAAGGAGCATAGCCATAGGGTCATTTGCGGGATTGTCGCTGACTGAGAGCTTCACAGGCGAGGATTCGCGATTCGCACCGGAAACATCTGCGGTGTAAACCTGCGAATCGGTGAAATATCCATTGGGAGCCTTGGTCTCCTTCACATAGTAGCGTCCAGGGTTGAGCGAGACGGTGTTCGCGTACCCGCTTGCGTTCGTCGTAAGGGTCGCTACCTTGTTCGAGCAGTTGGAGTCAGTGTAGACCCCATATTCGGCACCTGCGAGGGAATAGCAGTCATTGGCATCGGTAAGGGTCTTATTTGAGGAGTCCTTATGCAGTGTCAGATATCCCTTGTGCAACGTCTTGATGACACGGTAGTAGCGAACGGGATACTTGGGCGTGATTTTGGAAATCACGTTGCCGCCTGCGGAGTTCGGGAAATAGCCCTTTACAATTCCGTCCGCGTGGCTGGAAGAGTGCCAGAAAAGGTCTTCCGAGCTGTTGCTGCCCCAGAAGAAGCCGATATGGCAGTCTGAATTGCTATGATTCCAGTCCGCCGGCTCCATGTAGATGATATCGCCCTTCTCAAGGATACCGGACGCGAGCATCTGCTCTTTGGAGCTGAATGTGTAGCTGACGGCATTGTTGTCGCGGCAATACTCATCCCATTTAGATGCGTTCGTCTCGTTACCCCTGTTGTAGCCGTCCATGGCGGTATAGTTCCCGATGATGGATGTGTTCGCTCCACAGGCGCGGAGGACGGCAACCACAAAACCGGCGCAGTTCATATAGGCACCGCTACCGTACTCGCCCTTCGGTTTCCAGCAGTCCCAAGTGTCGATTGCGCCGCCCTCGCCATGAGGGCCTTTGTTGCCGTATGGCGTGGTGAGGTAATACTCGTCGTTCTCGTGCTGGGAGAGCACGGACTCGACCGTCTTGGTGGCACCGAGTGCTTGGTCGATGGTCTGACCGGCAGCATAGGCGCTAACACCCGATTTCTGCGCGGCATAGGCAAGCCCGGTGGGGCAGGCCGATTGGAAGATGAGCACTGCGGTCATGACCGCAGTGAGCACCTTGGATTTCTTGATTCGTCCGAGAATCTTCATGTGTTCTTTTCTCCTTCCTTGTTTACGTGGTTTTCTGTAGCTTCGTTGGTGGTTCGTTTGAACTGCGTTTCTCGTTTCGTTCTATCTCTAACCGGAGTCATATCCGCCGATAGCCCCGGTGTTGTCTTCCTCGTTTTGACCTTCCCCGTCATCGTCCACGAAACCCTCGTCCTGAGAGATTTCTGCATCGCGGATGCGCTCGATGGCGGATTCGGTGTAGCCCATGATGCGGGCAATCTCATCATCCGAGTACGTCGGGTGCGCGTGCTTCAGATAGTCGAACACGGCGATGGCGCGGCGGTTGATGGATTGCACTGTGGCATCGGAGTAACACAGCTGCTCCATGGCGAAGAACCGCTCACCGTTTATCAGCTCATCGCCCTCCCGCCACAGGAGCTTTTCGCCGTCCTTCTTGAGCCAGACCACATCGTCCAGCTCATCTGGCGAGACGAGGAGCATGGCGCTCCCGACCTGACGGGTGGCGGCGGGAACCTTGGTGCCCTCAAGGGTCACCTGCCCGCCTGCGTGCTGCGGATTTCCGTCATACCAGTGCTCTGCGAGGATGATGCCGTTTTCCTCAAGGGCACCGAGGTAGAGGTTCCAGTCGGTAAGGATGTTCGTTCCCTTCGCGCGGAACGGCTCGGAGTTCGTCTGGGCAGACGAGTCGAACTTCTCGTAGCGGAAGGACTTGTAGAGCACCTCGATTACCATGGACTGTCACCTCTTTCCTCTGTACTACTGGGCAATATCCTGTCCGGTTCGCGACTTGGTGGACTTGGCGGGGTCATCGCCTGCGAGCGCGTCCTTCCCGGTCTCCATGTCGCGCGCTTCGCCCGCAAGGCTCACGCCGTCCTTTGCGGCGGCACGCTCTGCGGCTTTTTCGGCCTTATAGGAGTCCTGCGCCACCTTGAGTGCGTGGGTGAGGTCGGTGGCCTTCACCTCATAGCGCTGATACGGGTGCTCGGCATCGTTCTTCTTCCCCGTCCAGATGGGCACCGGCTCGCCCTTCTTGAACGAGACCGTGGCGCGTCCCTTCTCAAGCATGTCCTTCTTCATGTAGTCGGAGAGGAACACATCGGTCGAGAAGCCGCTCACGTCGATGCCGTTCACCTTCGTCCCCTTGGGGAAGGAAACGAAGCACTTCTCGAAGGTGCGCCCGTCACTTGTCTGAATGTCGTGGGGCGTGAGGAAGGCGGCGGGCATGTTGATTTTGGCGTAGTTGTCTGCCTTGGGAGCCTGCTCTGGCTCCGGTGTCTTCTTGGGCATGTTTTTTCATCCTTTCTGTCTGTGCGGAATAGGTAGTCCCGCGCGGTGTGTATACGGTACCCGATTTTAGCACAATGGTGTGTTTTGGCTGCTTGGGATAGCTGTCGGCGAACGGATGCAAGTCCGGTTCGAGTGAAAGCGGCTCATGCCTATCGCACCCCCTTCGCATGGTTCATAGGTTGTTCCGCACGGGTCGTATCGCAGGTTTCGAGGACTGCGCTCCCGGAAGCGCAGTCATGGGATTCGGCGTTCAGGTCGTAACCGCTTTCCAAGGCATCCGTGAACTCGCTGCCGTATACGTTTTCGAGTGCCGCGTGGCACGCGCCCCGCATCTCGGCAAGGCTGCTGTGGTCTGCCGATACAAACTCGTTTAAGTCGCGCATGTTGTCCATGACTTCGGTATCGAAGGTGAAGGCCGGGTAGGAGCAGAATCCCGAACGCATGAACTGGCCGGTGAAGGCTCCGAGCTGGGAGATTTTCGAGAGCATCGCTTCTCCCATGTTATTGGTGTCGAGGAAAACGGTCGCGTCCTGTTGCAGCGGGGAACCGAAGTTCACGGTGACGCTGCTCCAAGGCTGTCCGAACGATTCGTCGGTTGGGTCGGAGAGATAGGCGGTCACTGCAAGGTTTCCGTCCGCATAGGACTCCCTGACGAGTTCGACCTGCTGGGTGTATCCGAAGGCATCGAAGGAGAACTCGATGCCCGATTTCTCACTGTCGTTTCCTCGCAGGGTGCCGGAAAGCATGTCCGGGGAGAGCGGTATGGCAGGGCGGTCTGGTGCGGATGTGGTCGTATCGTAGGGCACTTCCGGGGTCTGGGCTTCTGGCGCGTGGGGCATGGAAGCCTGCCCGAAATCCATGTTCCGAATATCCTCGGGAAGCATATCCGGTGATAGGAGTGTTGCCATGTCATTCCTTCCTTTCTGCCGCTACCTGCGGCCTTTCTTCGTGGGTTTTCTCGGTGTGAAAATAGGTTCTACCGACCCGTCCTTTTGAAGAACGACTGTGCAATCGAAGGTCTTCCCGGCCTTGGACTTGCAGCCCCTTAGCGAGACCGCCTTCCCGTCAAGAAGGGATGCGGCCTGCTTCTCGGTGAACTTCTTGGTGCAGAAGCCGAACAGCTTGAACCCGCAGCCCGCGACCTCCTTCCAAGTGCCGTCCTCCTGCTTCTCGTTCTTGATGGAGGAGCAGGCGTAGATGGAGCCGGTCTTTATAACGTCCTTGCCGCACCTCGGACACTTGCCCACTACGGTCTTTCCGGCACCTGCGATGGATGCGCCCACGTAGGCGGTCTCGCGGTGGTGATTGAAGACCTCGATGACGGAATCTTGCAGGGCGTTCACGTCCGCCTTGCCGTCTGCGATATCCTGCTGGATGAGCCACCATCTTGCGGTCACGTCTGCACCGCGAATCTCCGGCGGGAGGAGTGCGTAGAACGCCTTGGCCTTATCGGTCGCTCGAACCTTTCCCTTTCGTTCCTCAAGGTAGCCACGGGTTTTCAGACCCTCGATGATGGAGGAGCGGGTGGCCGTCGTTCCGATACCGCCGTGTTCGCCCTTCTTGCCATCATCCTTACGCTTAAGGATTTCCCGGATTTCCGGGTCTTTGACGTACTTCGCGATGGATGCCATGTCTGTGATGAGGGTGCCCTCCGTATAGGGTGCGGGCGGAGTGGTCTCCCCTTCCGTGATTGAGCAGGAGATACCGGCAAGGGTGCGGCTTCCTGCGGGAACCCATGGGTTCCCCGTATCGGAATCCTCTCTGACGCGGCTGTTCGAGATGTTCGGGAAGACAGCCGTGAACCCCGCGTCCGAAAGGCGCTTCGCGGTGAGCTTAAGCGTTCCGCCGTCCACGCTTACCGTGCTCTCGCTCACGTCGTACACGGCGGGAGGAAGAAATTGCACCGCATAGCGCTCGCAGATGGCGGTGTAGACCTTGGCTTCGTCCGGTTCCATCGCGGACACGGGCGCATCCGCTTCCTGCGGGATGATGCCGTGATGGGCGGTCACGTTCCCATCGTTGAACGCCTTGGAGTGGAGCCGGTAATCCAAAGGCCAGCGCACGCCGAGGTTCTTCATCGCCTGCGCAAGGACTGCCGGTGCCTGCTCTCGGTGCTCCTCCTTGAGGTATTGGGAATCGGAGCGGTTGTAGGTGATGGCTTTGTACTTATCACGCAAATCCTGCGTGATTTGCTGAGTCTCGGCGGCAGTGAAGCCGAAGCGCTCGCTCATGTCGGAAAGCAGCACGGTCAAGTTGTAGGGAAGCGGCGGGTTCTCCTGCTTTTTCGATACGGTCGTTTCAAAGTGCAGGTCGCGTCCGTCGAGCTTTTCCTTAAGGGCTTCCAGCGTATGCCGCTCGAACAGATGCTTCTCACCGGCAAGCAGCTCCTTTCCCGGCAGATACTTGAAGGTGAGTTCTCCGGCATCCGAATCACCGCTTGCAAACAGCTCGTAGAACTTTCGGGTGACGTGGCGGGCGATGGCTTCGTCGCGTTTCACCACAAGCCCCAGTGTCGGGGTCTGCACGCGTCCGACGGTGAACAGGCCGTCGAGACGCTTGGTGGCGAGTCTCGTCTCGTTCACGCCGAAGCACATATCCGCCATCTGTCGGGCATAGGCGGCATTCCCGGCACCACGGCAGGAGTCGTTGGGCACGAGCTTGTCGAATGCCTTCACGATGTTCTTCTCGATGTTGTCGTTCACGTAGACGCGCTCGACCTTACCGGCGTAGCCGAGGTAGTCCAAAAGCTCGTCCACGATAAGCTGCCCCTCATCGTCCGGGTCACCGGCGGCGATGACGGAATCGCAAGTTTTAAGGAGTCCCGCAATCTGGTCTATGAGGGGCTTCTTGCTCTCTCCGGTCTTCTTATCGACCGCCGGTTCCTTCGGCCAGTCGTGAACCTCGATAGGGAGTACATCAAGGCTCCAAGGCATTCCCCATTTTGGGTCGATGGCATCCGGTTTTACCAGTTCCAAAAGGTGGCCGGCGCAGGCACAGACCGTGTAGCCGTTTCCCGAGATGGGAAGGCGGGCGCTTTCGGACACCTCTTTCCCCGTGATGGCGCGGGCGATATCGCGGGCGAGCATCGGCTTTTCCGCGATGACTAATTTGCTCATATGGTTTCCTTCCTTTCTAGTTTGCTAGGCTTCTGGGAATGAAAAGGCGGGGATATCGTCATCGTCATCATCGAACTCATAGTCGAAGATATCGTTTGAAACTCCATGGGTATAGGCGGGCGCTTCGGCTTCGCGCAGGTACTTAAAGTCGATGAGACGGGAGGTCAGGCTCGCTTTGAGGGAGATGCGACGGATGGCCGGAAGATGATTTACCGAGTCCCAACAGAGCAGGGCGAAGTCCTCGTCGGCGAAAAGTCCCCCGCAGTCGGCGGGCTTCACGCCGTCGGAGTTTCGCTTGAACGTGCTCGGCACCCAAAGATACTGATGGTATTTCGCTACATAATTGTATGTTTTCCCTTTTTCAATTTGGACGAACATAAGGTCGAGGGCGGACTTGAAGTCCTCGTCGTTTTCACGCGCATCTGCAAGGGAGAGGAGTACGGCTAGGCTTTTCAAAGAGAGGTCTTTGCGCGGAAACCATTCCACGAGAAGCCCGACGAGCGCCATGAGATAGTTGCGTTCCGTACGGTCGGCAATCGCAAGCTCTGGCGAAAGCTCGTCCGTGATGCGCAGAAAATCGCGGCACCATTCGGCAACATCCTTATTGGTTCTAAGCTCTTCGATGGGCTTCATGCTAGGAACGACCTTCCTGTTCGAGGTTTTCGGTGTTTTCCCTTTTTTCTTCTTGAAGAACATGCTTTGAAATCTCCTGACCCTTATCTATCCAAGGCACTTCGGGCGTTGCAGAATCCTGTCAATATCGAGACCGGAGCAATTTCCCGCAAGCGGAAGCCCGGATAGGTCTTCGAGCGCTTCGATTTTCCTGCCGCTTACGAACACGAAGGCATCCATATCCCGTAACAGAGCGAAGTAACGGATGAAGTTCTGCCTGCTGTAGACGCTCAAGACCATATTCGTCTCCACTTCGCGCTCCCCGTAGTTTCCCGTGCCGTCCGGCTTGATGCCCGCGATGAGCGGGGTGTCGTAGGCATCGGTCGCGAGAAGGATGGCAAGCAGAACATCGTCCCTGGTCGGGCTGTTGGCGAGAACCACCGGGGAAGCAAGAAGCTAGGGAAAGCGCTTTACCTGTTCGATGGAGAAGCCGTGCCGGTGGGGGTTGTAATCGGATTTCGGCGTGAGAGCCTGAAAGAGATGCTTCTGCGTGTAGAGCATGGGGCGCTGCTCGAACCCGGTCTTTAAGAATATCTCCGGCGTGTCGCAGACTTTCAGGACATCGTAGGGGCTGTATGCGCCGCAGGCGGCAAGGTCAACTTCGTGTCCGAACCGCAGGTACTCGCTGCATCTGCTCGCATAGGCTTCTTGTGCTTTTACATTTCCGTTCCCATCCTTAAGGCGGGCGATGCCGCACGTGTCGAGATAGGTCAGGCGTTCATTATCCGGCATTGCCACGGAGTTCTCGTACTCGCAGATGGTCGTGATAATCTCGGAGCCTTTTTCTGCTTTCATCATTCGCACCTCCCGTTCTTTTTCGCATTTGTGAAGATGCCGCTCCCATACGGGATGCGGCATCCTGTCTTTCAATTTTTTGTCACTTCGGGTTCTATCCGATGTTCTGGTCATCCTTTCCGGGCGCATCCATTGCAGGTGCATCCGCCGCGAGCGCGTTCCTGCCGGATGTGCAGTCGTGGCTCTCCACGGAAATGTCGTAGCTGCCCGGAGTGATACCGTGCCGGATATCATCGACGGCCTTCGCCCCGCTTCCGGGTCTACTGATAACGGTGAAGTACCCTTCCACGCGGGCAGTCTCTCCATCCGTGAGCGACCGGCTCTCCCCTGTCTCTGGGTCGAACCCCACGGCTACGATATCGCCGTTTAGAACGGTGTAGAAATCCCCCATCTCCACGACCTTCGAGTAATCGAGCTGGGAGAGATACCCGGCTTTTGCCATCTCCTCGGTGGCGAAAATGGCGCGATTTGGCGGGCAGGTGAACAGACCCTCCTCGTTCACGTAAAGGGAAACCCCCTCGCCGAAAGCGATATCGAAAGTCTCGATATTTCCACCCACCAGCGCTTGCAACGGCTTTAAGGTGGAGCCGTTTTTATCCGGCAGAAGGGTCACCTCGCGCGGAGGTTCGCCGGTGGCGATGAGCATGGCACGGATACCCTGTTCTTCGGGAGTACCGAGCGCGTCTGCGAGAAGCGGTGCGCCGCCTTCGTTCTAGATAAAGGCGGAAAGCTCCACGCGGGCGCGGTTCATCGTCGAAAAATGGTTTGCGACCTCGTAGCGGCTTTCCAGCTGCTCCCGGAGCAGGACTTTCAGGAGAGGAATCCGGTATTCGTCACCGGCTGTCTCCTTGAAATCACCGATGGGGTCGTAATCCGGGTTGCCCCAATCGGAGCGGAATCCGCCGTCTTGCAGCACGCGGCGCACGTACTCCTCCGGCTGCTCATCGAGATTCAGGTATCCGGTGAGGGTTGCCCAAGTATCCCCCTCCGGCCAAGCGAAGGCATAGGTGAAGGATTCCTTATCCGTCTGTTTGGCGAAGCCTGCGCCCGCGCCTTCCCTGCCGAACAGGGAACCTATCTCCTTGAAAGTATCGGTCATCTATTTCACCTCCTTGTCCGCGTCAACTTCCGGCGCATCCTTGGTTTCCGTCTGGGTGTCGATTTCCTTCCGTCCAGAAGCCATTTCGTGTGCTTCCTCGTTGAGACCATATTCCTCATCGCCGCAGACAAAACCATCGAAGAAGTCCTTCGGCATGTGCGCATCCATGACCATGTTCATCATGTTCACGGCGGACTCGGAGTTGGGGCACTGTATCCATTGGTAATCGTCCTTCTCGATGCGCAGGCGCAGTAAAAGCTCGCCGAGGGCTTGCTGCCATGGGGTGTTATCGAATGCCCCGGTGTTGAACAACCGGAAATCGGTTATGGTCTCGCAGTCAAAGCCGGAAATCATGTCCGCGATATCGGAAAGCGGCACCTCGTCGAGGTCGATGGACTCGCAGGCCACCTTCCAAGCGCCGGTGGCATGTCCGGTCTCCGGGTCGCAGGCGGGAAATGCGGTAGCCAGTCTGACGATGGAACCGAAAAGCCCGCCGGTTTTTTCCATTTTCGAGAAAGTGAAGTTGTCGGCAATGTCCGTTCCGCCGTTGCCGAGATAGTCATCTTCCAAACGGCTCCAATTGCCGAACCATTTGGGATTAGATATGTTGTGAAACATCTATTCCATCTCCTTGTTCTGATTGATTTTTTGGGTGCCATCGAGTCCCGTCTGCTCCGCAAGCGCTTCCTTGCCGGATGCCATGTCACGGGACTCGGACTTGACACCGGTTTCGGCAACCAGTGCCTTTTCGGGTTCCGCCTGTGCCAGCAGATGCTCCTTCATGGATTCCAGAGCTGGAAACGGGGTGCCGTCCCTAGCTTCCGCGAGCAGATAGCGCATCTGCTGGGAGGTAAGGGCTGGGGTGTGCATAAGGATTGTGGAGACCTTTGCCATAGTGGCATCGGAAAACTCTGCCGCCGTTGCATCGAAGACGGCCATGAGCTGTTGCGCGTTCATGTCCGCGCACGCCTGCATGGTCATCATGAGAAGTGGCGTGTTATACCCGCACCGGTTCACGGCATAGGCACAGGCGCTCATCTGCTCTACGGAAAGGGAAGCCGGGAACAGCCCCGCAAAGTCCGCATCGCTCAGGTCTGCAACCGGGGTCTGCCCGCGCATGGCGGTAAGAAGCGCGATTTGCTGCTCCGGTCTGTATTCCGGGTTCATGATACGCGCCACCTGCGCTTCGGTCAGCGAGTGCTCACCGGTATAGGGGTCATGGCGTGCGTTTTCCATGGCGGCGGCGATGACCTCCATGCTCTCAGGGGTAAACGCGGGCTTCGCGATGGCGCGGACGGTCTCATAGGGGATATGGCCTTGCAGAAGGATGTTGTTGATGGTGAGCAGCTGGGAGCAGGAGAGACGTTCCACAGGCAAGTCGCTCCCACCGTGCGCCACGACCAGATAGGCGGCTTCCATGCGCCGTGCGTCCATCTGCGGGTCTAGGAAGCGTGCGAAGTCTCCGCCCCTGATGGCGATTTTCGCGATGGCCGTCATCTGCGCTGCGGTGTACTTGGGGGTCGCGAGAGCATCCAGCACGTCTTCTCCCACCGCCGGGTTCAGCGCGGCGGCGATGATGGCATTGGCCTGAAAGCCGTTGTACTCGTGTACGGTCAGGCGCATCGCGTCGGCTTCGGTTAGGCCACGGTCGATGGCCTGTTCGTACTGAACGAGCTGTTTGTCGGTAACGGTTTCCGGGTCGAATGTTTTTCCGTCAGGTGTCATAGGTGTCCTCCTTTCTGCCCATGAAACGGCTTTGTCACAGGGAGCCATCTGCCTTTTCCGCGCGTGTCGGGGCATCCTTTATCTCCGACTGGCTATCGAGTTCGGTGCGAGCGGCCTTCGCGTCGCGGGCTTCGGATGCGAGAGATGCGGCAGGCGCTTCCGGCTCGGCGGATGCAGACTTCTCGGCTGCACGCATGGCTTCGGCGGGGGAAGCCCCGTCCATCAGCGCGAGGTCTACCGAACGCAGCTGCGCAAGGTCAAGCTCCGTCACGGGGAGGTCTTTGCCGCCGTGGAACAGCACGGAAACAGCCACCTTAAGTGTCTGCTCGTCCATATTGCGAAAATCGAGGGGGTTCTTGCCGACAGAAGCGATATCCAGAAGACCGCGCATCTTACCGGACGAAAGGGTCTTGTCGGCTATCGTCTCAAGCGTCTCGGGCGAGACGTGCGGGCTGCGGGCGGCTTCCATGAGGATATCCGCCTGCCTGTGAGAGAAATCATGCGTAGCAATCTGCGTAGCGATGGGAAGCGGCACATGGCTCTCCATCGCTTCCGCGTAACGTGGGTAGTCTACGTTTTCAGGCACCGTCGCAACGCCATCCGGCACCGCTTCATAGGAGACGATATTTCCGTCGATGCAATAGCCGAGGTCGATGGGAAGATAGCTGTCAGCTTCCTTGGTCTCGGGGGAAAGTTCGCTCTCCTTAACGAGTCCCATGATGCGGTACACGTCCTCGGGGGTCGCACCGGAATCGAGAAGTTCGTGGAGGGTGTTCTCGATAGCACCGGAAACATCCTCCATCTCCGGGTCGAACTTGCGCTCACCGAGCGCGAAGCAGGGACGGGCGAAGTTGGTGTTCAGGGTATCGACGGTATAGACCCTGAGCGCATACTCCCCCGGAGCGTACCAGTAGTCCTCATCGTTGTGGTAGGTGAGCAGGAGGGAGAGGTCAACGGGAATCTGCTCCTGCCCAATCCAGAAGTCGTTATCTTGCATGGCAATCATCCTTTCTGTGTTTCTGGTTGTGCGGTTTGCTGGCTTTCTGGTGTTCTATCTAACGGGAGAGGTCGGGCTTTGCGACCAGATGCTCGCGGGAAGGTGCGGTAGAACCGCCTGCAAGCTGTTTGGAAGCTGCCATCATGTCCTTGGCTTCCCCGGAGAGGGAGATACCGCCACCGCCCTTTCCTCCGATGCCCGCACCCTTTGTCACGACGGCCTGAACGACCTCTTTTGCGGCCTGCCCTGCGGTATTCACAAGGCCGCTTCCCGTGCTGTCACCGAAATCTTCTGCCATGTTCATTTCTCCTTTCTTGCAAAAAACGCCTAAAGGGCGTT
>ERZ1673696.2388-NODE-2388-length-13321-cov-5.251621_pt1 | contig 13321 bp, 13 predicted proteins | sample MGYA00580226_ERZ1673696 | MGnify/ENA primary metagenome ERZ1673696 (study PRJEB41218, sample SAMN15661743) | gut metagenome | host: Homo sapiens | place: Canada: London | collected 2015-08-20/2019-03-30 | study: EMG produced TPA metagenomics assembly of... | reverse complement strand
TCTCTTAGTACAGTGAAACCGTTCTTTGGTGATACAGCGTGTTAAAGAAACGGCATATTACTGTTGCGAACGCCCTGAAATTTTAACACTTGCTCAGGCTGCTATTAAAAATCCCCGCAAGTAATCGCGTGAGGGCTTGAGAAAGCACGAATAAAGCATAATGAACCGCCCCGGTTTCCGTAACAGGAAGCTGGGGCGGTTTTTCTGTACAAAAAACGGCCGGAAGTTTTATGCGTTTCTACAAACATGTAGGAAAATATTGACAACATAAAATTAGTATGGTATCTTGATGCCGGATAAAGTGAACAGTTCAATAGAAAATAAAACTCCTGGCAATAATCAGCAATAGAATTATAGAGCTGTCCCTTTATCCATTCTTCGCTTGGCGGAGGTGCTCCAAGTTCGATAGAGAAATCAACTTCGTGAGCTCATGTTCCCCGCATACGCGGGGGTAGAGGGAGCTTCGACTCCCTCTTTCTTTAAAAATGCCACTTAAAGTCCAATTTATTGGACGATAGAAAAGCTATATCTATCTCGGAAAGTAACACACACCGGACGAACAGGAGGTGCGGCATGAAACTGACCTACGCAAGGCTTCTGGCGGGCAAAACCGATTCGAATGACACGAGCCTCTGGCTGCCACTCTGGATGCATTTGCGGGATACGGCAGAGATCATGGAATTGCTGGTGCGGAAGTGGCTGCCGGAAAGCGTGAAGAAAGCAACCGACCTGGACGAAGAAGCCCTGATCGCGCTGGCACGCTTTTTGGGCTGGACACATGATCTTGGTAAGAGCATTGTTGCCTTTCAGAGCGTCCTGATGCCGCTGCTGCCAGAGGCAAGGCAGCGAATTGAGCGCTTTACCACCTTGACCTGCCCGGAGCAGGATCGGAAGAAAACACCTCACGCCCGGGCGAGCGAAGCGATTCTGATAGAGCTGAAGTGTCCGCCAGGAATCGCCTCCGTTGCGGGGGCCCACCACGGCAAGCCGCAGGAGCAGGAAGAAGTGGAAGCTCAGCTGGTGAGCTGGACATGCAACTACTACCCCAAGGGAGAAAAGGCATTTTGGGAAAGCTGCTGGGATGAGTTGTTTGAGACAGCGCTGAAAGATTGCGGCTACGACGACCCGGCAGAGCTGCCGGACTTGACTCCGCCTACAGAAATTCTGCTGACAGGACTGCTTATCATGGCGGACTGGATCGCCAGCAATACCGAGTATTTTCCGTTGATCCCAGTAGAAGAACTGGGGAACGAAATGGCTTATCCGGAGCGTGCGGAACGGGCCTGGAATAAATGGGATGAGAAAGACCTGACGGCACCCTGGGAGGCACAGACTTCTATTGTGGACGAAGAGGAGTTCAAAGTGCGTTTTGGATTCCCACCCAACGCGGTACAGGCTGCTGCCGTGGAAGCAGCCAACAGTGTGAGCGCCCCGGGAATTTTGATTTTAGAGGCCCAGATGGGTGTAGGCAAGACGGAGGCTGCGCTGGCAGCCGCGGAAATTCTGGCGGCGCGGTTTGGCGCGGGTGGAATCTTCTTTGGCTTGCCTACGCAGGCAACGGCAAACGGGATTTTGGGGCGGCTGGTGCAGTGGGCGGACAACCAGCCGGACAGGCTGCTAAAATGCATCCGGCTGGCCCACGGCATGGCAGAGCTGAACGAAGAGTATATCCGCTTACAGGAACAGACCGTTCCGATAGAAGACGACTGGGACGATTCCGAGACAAACGAGCACCGGGTGCAGGTGCACCAGTGGTTCCGGGGCAGCAAGCAGGCGCTGCTGGCCTGCTTTGTCATTGGCACGGTGGACCAGCTGCTCATGGCGGCGCTCAAACAAAAGCATGTGATGCTGCGCCACCTCGGCCTTGCGGGCAAGGTGGTGATCATCGACGAGTGCCATGCCTATGATGCCTACATGAACTGCTACCTTGACCGGGCGCTGGAATGGCTGGGCTGGTATCGGGTGCCGGTGATCTTACTTTCAGCCACGCTGCCGGCCCGGCGGCGGGCAGAGCTGGTGGAAGCCTACCAGCAGAAGCGCACCTCCGCACCAGACGCACCGTGGAAGACCAGCTGCGGCTATCCGCTCCTGACCTGGACGGATGGGGAGGAAGTCCGCCAGACGACCATTCCGCTGGATACGCCCAGCCGGACGGTACAGACGGTTCCGCTGACGGAAGAGGGCCTGCCCGGTTTCCTGCGCGAAAAGATGCAGGCGGGCGGCTGTGGGGGTGTCATCGTCAACACCGTTAAAAAGGCACAGGCCGTGGCCCGGATGCTGCGGGAAGCTCTGCCGGAAAAAGAAGTGCAGGTGTTCCACGCACAATTCCTGATGCCGGACCGCGCCGCGCGGGAGCAGGAGCTCATGGAGCGGATCGGCAAGCACTCGACTCCGGCCCGGCGGGATGGACTCATTGTGGTGGGCACGCAGGTGCTCGAACAGTCGTTGGACATTGATTTTGACGTTATGGTGACGGAACTTTGCCCGATGGACCTACTGCTACAGCGCATTGGCCGTCTGCACCGCCACACCTGGCGCTGCCGCCCACAGCCGATGCAGGCAGCCGTCTGCGCGGTGCTGGATACCGGAGAGGATGCTTTTGATGAGGGCAGCGCAGCAGTCTACGGCAAGTGGCTGCTCTGGCGGACACGGGAACTGCTGCCTCAGACCATCCGCCTGCCGGAAGAGATCTCCCCGCTGGTACAGCAGGTGTATGGCTGGGCGGCGGAGGACAAACTGCCCGAAGATGCCGCCAGTGAGAAGCTGTGCCATAACTATGAACTGGAACAGGGAAAGCGAAAGGACCGGGCAGAGGCTTATCTGGTGCATCACCCGAAGGCGTATAAAAAAATCCCCCAGCTCAATACGCTGGACGGCTGGATGGCAGACGAGGGTGCCTGTTCTGACCCGGCGGCCCGGGCGGCTGTCCGTGACGGCGACCCGTCTGTTGAGGTGCTGGTCATGGTGCAGGGGCGGGATGGCAGCATCCATTTCCTGCCGTGGCAGGAGGGAGGCCGGACGGTAGCGTCTGACTGCCCGCCGCAGCCGGAGGAGGCGCTGAAAATCGCACGGCAGAAACTGCGGCTCCCGGCAGTGTTTGGCAAGGAAAGGGACGTGAAACGCGTCATTGACGAGCTGGAAGCGGACAACCGCCGTCTGCTGGCCCAATGGCAGCTCTCCCCGATGCTGCGCGGGGAGCTGGTGCTGCTGCTGGATGAAACGCTGACGGCCCATCTGGCGGGGATGACGCTCCATTATGATCGTGAGAATGGTCTGATTTATGAAAAGGAGGAAGCTGATGCAGGAAATTGAGTTTAACCTGTTGACGGAACCCTGGGTCCGTGTCCGTCTGCCGGACAATACCGTGCAGGAAGTTTCTCTGACGGATGCACTGGTCCATGCGCAGGAGTACATGGACCTGGCAGGAGAGATGCCTACCCAGGACGCGGCCATGCTGCGGCTGCTGCTGGCGGTGTTGTTTACGGTCTTTTCCCGCGTGAACGAAGTGGGGGAGCCGGAGCCGCTGGAAGACGAAGAAACCGCTCTGGAGCGCTGGGGAGCGCTGTGGGAACTGAAACATTTCCCGGAGCAGCCCATCCGGGACTATCTGGAGCAGTGGAAAGACCGCTTCTGGCTCTTCCACCCGGAGCGGCCATTCTGGCAGGTGCCGGAAGCAAAAATTGGAAGCCCATTTAAAGGCGGAAAATTAAACGGAGAAGTGTTTGAAAGCGAAAACAAAAACAATATGTTTGCATCTTATGCTGGTGTGGAAAAGAATGCACTGACATATGCACAAGCAGCAAGGTGGCTGGTATTTCTCAATAACTATGACGATGCAGCCGCAAAGAAAAAAGCAAAGGACAGACCCAGCATGAGCCCGGGATGGCTGGGGCAACTGGGTCTTGTATATGTGAAAGGTGTAAATCTGTTTGAAACACTGATGCGAAATCTGATGTTTTTAAACGACAGGGCAGAGCTTTGGGAAAAAGGAAGACCCAATTGGGAACTGGAAGAACCAAGAAGCGAAGAGCGGACGGAAATCGTCTGCCCGGGTAATTATGCAGAACTTCTAACAATGCAGTGCCGACGGATCTGGTTGGAACGAGAAAATGAAAAAGTGGTCCGGTATACATTGTTGGGTGGAGATTTCTTTGATAAGAAAAACGCATTTGCAGAACCCATGACACTATGGGGACTCCGGAAGCAAACGAAAGAGAGCCCAGAATGCTATCTTCCGCAAAAACACGATATGGAGAAAATGCTCTGGCGAGAATTTTCCTCGATTATAGGTGACGGAAAGCATATTCCGGGCGTGGTGCAGTGGAATGGTTATTTACAAAGATGTGGTTTTTTAAAGAAAAAAGAAATCCTGCAAATATGTGCTGTTGGTGTTGAATATGGAGCGCAAAGTGCATCCATGAAAGGGGTCTATGCAGACCAGATTGCAATGAGCCTTTCTCTGTTAAATGAGCTGGGCCGTGGTTGGCAGAACCGCATCACTGATGAAATTAGCCGGTGCGAGCAGGCAGCCTCTCTGGTGGGGCACTTGGCGCAGAACATTGCTACTGCCGCGGGCGATAAAAACGGAAATGCCAGCGTCCCGGCCCGTTCCCAGTTCTATTTTGCAGTAGATCAGCCGTTCCGGCAGTGGCTGCGGAGCATCGACCCGGAAGAAGACAACATGACCGAAACCACAGCCCGCTGGCAGGTGATCGCCCGCGGCATTGCAGAGCAGCTGGGCCAGCAGATGGTGCTGGAGGCTGGCAGCGCCGCGCTGATAGGACATTGGGTTGAAATTAAAACAGGCAGAAAAAAAGAAGATAAAAAGAAAATGCTGTATACAGCACCAGCTGCCTATAACAGCTTTTTAGGCAGGCTATATGGTCTTTATCCGAAAACAAACGATGAGGGAGGAACGGCATGAGTGAGAAAAACGAGAGCCGCACACAGGCCATCAGGGGCTATGTGGACGGCAAGATTCAATGGCTCTGGGGTCTGCCGGAGAACCAGCGGCGTGCAGAGCTGGCAAAGCTGCGCCGGGGCATCGGACATGCACCCGGGGAGCTTCCAGACCTGTGGGGCGGCCTTTTGCAGGGGATGCCTGCGAGCTTTTACGGCACAAATGGCCCCTCCCATGAAGAGTGGGCGGTCTATCTGGCACTGACCCTGTATGCCCTGCACCAGCAGAGCAACGATACTGTGTGCGTGAGCCAGCTCGGCTGCACGCTGGGCCGGGCCGTGCGCAGGCTGGCGGAGCAGACCGTGGCCAGTGGGCAGGACTGGACCGAGAGCAGCATTCTGCGGCGGTTCAACGCGCTGGCTACCGCCGAAGAAATTACCGAGATCAGCCATCATCTGCGGGGCATGATTCAGCTGCTGAGGGCCGCAAAGCCGGACAGCATCCCGCTGGATTACCCGCGGTTGGCTGTTGACCTGTACGGGCTGCAGTGCGATGCCCCGCAGCTGGCACAGCTGCCCGCCAACATCCGCCTGCGGTGGGGGCAGGACCTCTACCGCTACGAGAAGAACGAATCGTCCGAGACGCAGGAAAAGGAGAACTGACTTATGAAAAAGCGTTTGTATGTTGACTTTCATGTGCTGCAGACGGTGCCGCCCAGCTGCATCAACCGGGACGATACGGGCAGCCCCAAAACGGCCATTTACGGCGGCGTGACCCGCGCCCGGGTCTCCTCTCAGGCGTGGAAGCACGCCATGCGGCAGGCCTTTGTAGAGGAAAGCCTGCTGGACGAAGAGGATGTGGGCAAGCGCACCAAAAAGGTGACGGAGCTGGTGGAAAAGGAGATCGCCGCCCTTGCCCCGGAAAAAGATGCTGCCAAGCTGGCCAAGAAGACGCTGGACAATGCAGGCATCAAGAACGATGAGAAAGGCACCAAGGCCCTGTTCTTCATCAGCCAGGCACAGATCAAGGCGCTGGCAACATTGGCGGTGGCCGATGATATTGAAGACAAGAAAACATACAAAGAAGCTCTGCAAAAGGCGCTGAGAAAGAATCCGTCGGTAGACATTGCCTTGTTTGGCCGGATGGTGGCGGATGACCCCTCTCTGAACTTTGATGCCGCTGCACAGGTGGCCCACAGCATTTCTACCCATGCAGTGCAAAACGAATACGACTACTTTACCGCCGTGGATGACTGTCAGGCAGAGGACAACGCGGGCGCAGGCCATCTGGGCACTGTGGAGTACAACTCTGCAACCCTGTACCGCTATGCAACTGTCAATGTGATGGAGCTTGAACGCCATCTGGACGCGAAAAAAGCAGCCGAAGTGGTGCGGAGTTTTGGTGAGGCGTTCATCCGCTCCATGCCCACGGGTAAGCAGAACACCTTTGCCAACCGCACTCTGCCGGATGCCGTCTATGTGACCATCCGGGAGGACCAGCCCGTGAACCTCTGTGGTGCCTTTGAGCGGGCGGTGCGGAAGAGCTTGGAGGGCTACGCAGAGCCCTCCAAGAGCGCGTTGCAGGCCTATGCACAGCAGCTGTATCAGAGCTTTGCGGAGGCCCCTGCAAAGAGCTTTACCGTGGGCACCGGGCTGGAAGCACTGGCCCCGGCCCAGCCGCTGAACACCATGCTGGATGCACTGGAAGAAGCTGTTAAGGAGAACCTGACCGGAAACGAGGTGGAATGATGGCAACACTGTTGCTTCGGTTGGCAGCGCCTTTGCAGGCGTGGGGCGCGGATTCCAAATTCGAGACCCGGAAAACGGCCCGGGAACCTACCAAGAGCGGCGTCATCGGTCTGCTGGCGGCGGCGCTGGGCCTGCGGCGGGATGAGACCGAGCCATTGACCCGGCTGGCGCAGCTGCGCTTTGGCGTCCGGGTGGAGCGGGAGGGCCAGCTGTTGGTGGATTTCCACATGGCCCGCAACGAGGAGAAAGACCGCTCCTATGTCACCTACCGCCATTACCTCGAAGATGCTGTTTTTCTGGTGGGCCTGGAAAGTGAAGACACCGCTTTGCTGCAGGAACTGGCAGAGGCGCTGACCCACCCGGTGTTTCCGCTGTACCTGGGCCGCCGTGCCTGCCCGCCCACTCTGCCGCTCTGCCTGGGCCTGCGGGAGCAGGGCCTTGTGGAGGCCTTGCAGGCAGAGCCCGCGCTCTGCCCCGGCGGGCCCAAGCCGACCCGCATCGTGGCGGATGCCGCACCGCAGGAGCCGGGGGCTGTCCCGCAGCGGGATGTGCCTCTCTCCTACGACTCGCGGCACCGGCAGTACGGTTACCGCTCGGCCCGGGAGATCTCCCTCCGGCAGCCTGCAGGGGCCCCGGAGCCGACCGCCCATGACCCATTCTGTGAATTGTGAGGTGAAGTGCAGATGTATTTATCCCGTGTAGAGCTTGACCCCACCCGCCGCAGCACCATGACGGCGCTGGCGGCACCACAGAAATTCCATGGCGCGGTGGAATGTGCCTTTTCCGGGGAGCGCCGCCGTCGGTTGTGGCGGCTGGACCGGCTGGGCGAAAAGCTGTATCTGCTCCTCCTCAGCGAGGAGATGCCGGACCTCTCCGGCGTTGTGGAGCAGTTTGGCACCGGAGCGGCACCAGAGTCCCGGAATTATGACCCGCTGCTGGCGCGGATCACACAGGGCAGCCGCTGGCAGTTTCGGTTGGCGGCCAACCCCACCAAAAGCTGCAAAGACGCCCAAAAACCCGCAGCGCGGGGAACCGTGACCGCACACTGCACGATACAGTACCAGAAGCAGTGGCTGTTGGATCGCGCTGCAAAGCACGGCTTTGCCCTGACGGAGGATTCCTTTACCGTGACCCGGGTGCAGTGGCACCACTTTGCCAAGCGCGGCACCCGCCCGGTGTCGCTGCTGGCGGTGACGTATGAGGGCGTTTTGCAGGTGACGGACCCCGAGGCGTTCCGGAACCTGCTGTGTCAGGGCATGGGGCGCGGCAAGGCCTACGGCCTTGGCCTGCTGACCGTGATGCGTGGAGGATAAGACCATGGCGGAGATGCCGGGCATGATCCGGCCAGACCTGCAGGCGCTGCCGCAGGTGCGGGACCGGATGACCTTTTTGTACCTCGAACTCGCCCAAACTTGCGGTCAGATGCTGGATGGAACTTTTCCCCGCATACGCGGGGGTGATCCCGCCGGACAGCTGCCGCAGCCTTTCTGGCTCGGCTTTTCCTCGCACACGCGAGGGTGATCCTGATTTCCGTTATCATAATACCACCTCTTTCAGCTTTTCCCCGCACATGCGGGGGTGATCCCATACTCGGCGGTGGTAGCTCTATCACTGGTTCCTTTTCCCCGCATACGCGGGGGTGATCCCAAGTTCAAGAATATGCACCGCACCGTCACGGGCTTTTCCCCGCACATGCGGGGGTGATCCCTGCCTCGTTGAACTTTCTCGCATCTATTTCGACTTTTCCCCGCACACGCGGGGGTGATCCCGGGACCGGCACGGAGCTGTATAACCGGGCCAACTTTTCCCCGCACACGCAGGGGTGATCCCCGGGACGGGAACCGTGGGTCGGAACGCTCAAGCTTTTCCCCGCATAAGCGGGGGTGATCCCATCAGGATACCGCCAGCGGGAACAGGCTTGGTCTTTTCCCCGCACACGCGGGGGTAATCCCGACAGTCTGACCGGGTACGTCAAGACCGAGGTCTTTTCCCCGCACACGCGGGGGTGATCCCCGCATGATGTGGGCGCTGCTCACCGTGATGGCCTTTTCCCCGCATACGCGGGGGTGATCCTGGTTCCCGGTCAAGGAATTGTTTGGTCCTGCCCTTTTCCCCGCACACGCGGGGGTGATCCTAATGGTCTGACCAAGACCAAGTTCATCACCTTCTTTTCCCCGCATACGCGAGGGTGATCCTATGCTCTGTGCGCTCCCGTTCAAAGACAAGAGCTTTTCTCCGCAAAGCAAAAGCAGCGACCTTGTTCATTCAATCGAACCAGGTCACTGCTTTTTGCATGTGTGAAATTTTAACGATTTACAGCGATGTTTTGCGACTTTTCCTGGAGCTCGGCTTGGATATCGGTGAGGCATTCCAACAAAAGGGGATTGAACGCGCCGCATTCCCCGTTCAGGATCATCCGCATGGCGGTCTCGTGGGAGAACGCCTTTTTGTAGCAGCGCTCACTGGTCAGGGCGTCGTACACATCGGCCAGGGAGACGATCTGCGCACTGATGGGAATGTCATTGCCCTTGAGGCCGTCCGGGTAGCCCCGGCCATCCCAGCGCTCATGGTGCCAGCGGGCGATGTCGTAGGCGGTTTGCAGCAGGGGTTCATCCTCAAAGTTTTCCAGCCGCCGCAGCATGTTGGCACCCTGCATACAGTGGGTCTTGATGACCTCGAACTCCTCTTTACTAGAAATCGTTTTCGGCTTCTGTGCAACAATTTTCTGCGGGGTGGGGGTAAAATGGGCAAAAGATTGCAATAAAATCAAAAATCTGGTATAATAAAAAGACGTTTCGCATTGTATCTGTATAGGAGGGAAAAGCCATGCTGATTCCGGTTGTTTTATTTATCATCGGCCTGCTCTGCCTGATCAAGGGCGGCGACTGGTTTGTGGATGGTGCTTCGGCGCTGGCCCGGCGGTTCCACCTGCCGGAGCTGCTCATTGGTGCCACGGTGGTGTCCATCGGCACCACCCTGCCCGAGGTGATGGTCTCCACCATGTCGGCGGTGTCCGGCCATGGTGAGATCGCCTACGGCAACGCCATTGGTTCTGTCATCTGCAACGCGGCGCTCATTGCGGCCATTACCATCGCCGTCCGCCCGGGCAAGGTGGACCGTAAGACGCTGGGGATGCCAGTGGCGTTCTTCTTTGCGGCGGCAGCCATCTACTGCGTGGCAGCCTACGGCTTTGGCAAGTTCACCCGGCCTATGGGCCTCATCATGCTGGCCCTGTTCGTGGCCTATATGGTGGCCAACGTGCTCCAGATGAAAAACACCCCGGCGGGCGCTGAGGCCGAGGCCGAAGCAGAGGCTGCCGAGGAAGAAATGACCCTGACCAAAACGCTGGTGCTTCTGGTGGCGGGTGCCGTGCTCATCGCCGTGGGTGCCAACCTGCTGGTGGACAACGGTACCCTCATTGCCCAGGCGCTGGGCGTGCCAGAGTCCGTCATTGCACTGACCTTTGTGGCCCTGGGCACCTCGCTGCCCGAGCTGGTCACGGCCATCACGTCCCTCGTCAAGGGCTGCAGCGACCTCTCGCTGGGCAACATCGTGGGTGCCAACGTCTTCAATCTGGTGCTGGTCAGCGGCGCGTCCGTGACCATTGCGCCGTTCACCATCCCCCAGAGCTCCACCCTGTTTGGCATCAATTCCAGTCTGGTGCTGGACCTGCCCGTGATGCTGGCCGTCATGGTGCTCATGTGTGTCCCGGCGCTGGTGCGGGGCAAGCTCTCCCGGGTGCAGGGCGTGCTGCTGCTCTGCATCTATGCGGCGTTCTGCGCCATCCAGTTCACCATGTGAGCTGGGACTGAAACGGAATCAAAACCACAAAAACGTCCCGCAGGGCCTGAACCCTGCGGGACGTTTTGTTGTATCATGACGAAAGATTACTTTGAATAAGACTCCCAGCGAACAGAGGCGTCCAGCTGAGCGGGGGTCAGGTTGAACACAGCGTCAATGAGGTCGGTGCGGAACGTGGCGTTGCCGGTGCCGTGGGCAAGGCGGCGGGCCTCGGCCAGCTCTCCCGCAACCCCCATCGTCGCCGCCGCCGCGCAGGCCGCCGCAAAGGGCTGGCCGGGCATGGCCCCGCAGAACGCGCCCATGAGGGCGGTGAGCATACAGCCGCTGCCCGTGACGCGGGACATGGTGGCGCAGCCGTTGTGGAGCAGAATGGTTTCTCTGCCGTCCGTCAGCACGTCGATGGGGCCGGAAACGGCCACCACGGCCCCGGTCTGCACGGCCAGCGCTCTGGCAGAAGCCACGGTGCGGGGGAGGGTCTTCTCCGTGATCTGGTCGGCGTCGCTCACGTCCACGCCGCTGCCCGCCGCCCGGCGCTGGGCCAGAGCACGAATCTCCGACGCGTTGCCCCGGATGACCGCAAACTGCACGGCGTCCAGCAGCCGGGCCGATTCCGCCCGGCGGAGGCTGGTGTTGCCGGCACCCACAGGGTCAAAGACCACGGGCTTGCCTGCCCGGTTGGCCGCCTGCCCGCCCAAAATCATGGACTCCACTTTGTCGATGGCGCCCAGATTGCACAGCAGAGCGCTGGCGGCGGCAGCGGTCTCCTGCACTTCCCGGATGTCCGAGGCCATGGTGGGGGAGCCGCCCACGGCCAGAAGGATGTTGGCGCAATCGTTGACGGTGACAAAGTTGGTGATGCAGTCCACCAGCGGGGCGCGGCGGTGCACCTGTTCCAGAGCAGAACCAAAGTTCATGGAGAAAAGCCTCCTTGTGTTATAAAAAAGATGAGGTCTTGCCGGGGTCAATAAAGCCCTCGCCGTACACTTCGCCCGCCTCCGTGACCATGACCATGCAGCCGGGGTCGATGCGGTAGGCGGCGGTGCGGATGCGGTAGACCTGGGGCCGGGCGCAGACGCAGAGGAGCATCTGCCGCTCGGTGTGGGTGTAGGTGCCAATGGCCTTGAGCATGGTGGAGCCGCGCTCGCACTCGCGGGAGATCTCGTCGGCGATCTCCTGCCCTTTTGTGGTGATGATGGTGAGCATCTTGCTGGAAGAGCTGCCGTACATGACCTTATCAATGACCAGCGAGGTGATGACCGTGGTGACGAGGCCGTACAGAACGGAATCCACCGTGCCGAACACGGGCCAGCCCAGCAGGATGACGACCAGATCAATGCCGCCCGTGACCGCCCCGATGGAGAGGTGGGGCCGCAGCACCTTGATGGACATGGTGAGGAAATCCGTGCCGCCGCTGGAAGAGCCCCGCATGTAGAGCAGGGCCAGCGCAAAGCCCCAGGTGACGCCTGCAAACAGGGCTGCCACCAGCGGGTCGCCGGTATAGCAGCCCACCCGGGCAAAGACGACATCCTGAAAAACGGTGCACCACACCATGCTCACCAGCGACTTTGCCAGAAAGGCCCGGCCCACAAAGCGGATGCTCAGGGCCACGAGAGGCAGGTTGAACACCAGTGTGGTGATGCCCACGGGCAGGTGCCACAGGTAGTTGACGATGAGGGCCAGGCCCGAGATGCCGCCGGGGGCAAAGTCTGAGCCGCGGGCAAAGTAGCAGATGCTGAGGGCATACAGGAACCCGGCGGCCAGATTGTACAGCTGGTCCACCACGAGGGTGCGCTTGTTCATAAAAATCGCCTCCCGGTATCAAAACAAAAAGAAATTACTGGATGGAAGCCGCCAGAGCGGGGATCTCGCTCAGATTCCCGATGTGGAAGCGGGCCGCGCTCTGGTCAAAGGGGAAGCGCTCGTCCCGCAGGGCGGCCACAAGGCCCCCGGCGGCCGCGCCCGCCTGCACGCCGTAGGTGGAGTCTTCCACGATAAGGCATTCCTCCGGGCGGCGGCCAAGCCGCGCCATGGTGTGGAGATAAATTTCAGGGTCGGGTTTGCTGGCTTCAAACTGCTCCCCGCTGACGATGACGGGGAAAAACTCCATCAGCCCGCACTCGCCCAGCACCTGCCGGATGTTGCTCATGGGGCTGGAGCTGGCCAACGCCAGCTGCAAGCCCATGGCCCGCAGCTGCTCCAGCATGGGGCGGGCTTCCGGGCGGAGGATATCGGGGAAGTGGATGGGCTCGTTTTCGTCGGCCTGCATCAGCTCTTTTTCAAACTCCGGGGAAAAGGGCACCCGGCAGAGCCTGGCCATAAAGCGGGGGTACTCCTGGCTGGACATGCCCACGGTGGGGTACATGCTTTCCAGAGTGACCCAGGGGTATTTTGTTTGCAGGTTGCGGGCCTGCATCCCGAGGTAGACGGGTTCGCTGTCGATGAGCACACCGTCCATATCAAAGATCACGGCCCGGATGGGGGATGGCATGAGAACGCTCCTTTCCGGCGAAAACAGGACATACGATCCATCTTATTATATCATGAAAATGGAGCTTGCCAAGGGGAAGAGAAAACGTGATGGTCCTGTTCGAGCCCTGTACCGCCCACCACAAACAAAAAATCCTCAGACGAAAGTCTGAGGATTTTTGTGATGGAGCATTGTCCACAGCAGTCGAATCTGAATTTATTCCAGATACTGTGGCAAATTCCAAGCACCGCGCAACACACGGTGGACTTCCACAGTCTTTATTTCATCGTTAACGCGGTAGAACACAAGATACTGGTCAACGACTATCCTACGATAAGCAGGGTCAAGGTGGTAGACCTCGCACATTTTCGGGGTATCGCCTAATTTTGTGATCTTCTCCCGCAG
>ERZ1673696.2376-NODE-2376-length-13367-cov-4.587515_pt1 | contig 13367 bp, 10 predicted proteins | sample MGYA00580226_ERZ1673696 | MGnify/ENA primary metagenome ERZ1673696 (study PRJEB41218, sample SAMN15661743) | gut metagenome | host: Homo sapiens | place: Canada: London | collected 2015-08-20/2019-03-30 | study: EMG produced TPA metagenomics assembly of... | reverse complement strand
ATTACGGTAAATAATAAAACAATAACTAGATATGAAAACAATCTGTCTTTATTTTGAAATACATCAAATCATTCATCTGAAACGTTATCGCTGCTTTGATATAGGTACCGATCATTACTACTATGATGATTATGAAAATGAACGCAGTATCAGTGATATTGCAGCACGTTCGTATATTCCTGCTCTGACAACATTGCTTGAAATGGCAAAAGAGAATGGTGGGGCATTTAAAGTTGCATTTTCAATCTCTGGTGTGGCCATGGAGCAATTGGAGGTATATGCCCCCAGAGTGATCGAACTGTTGCATCAGTTGAATGATACCGGTTGCTGTGAGTTCTTGTGTGAACCTTATTCGCACGGTTTGTCTTCATTGGCTAATGAAGAGTGTTTCCGGGAAGAGGTAGACCGTATGAAGAAAAAGATCAAACAGGTATTCGGACAAACTCCGAAAGTGTTCCGTAATTCAAGCTTGATCTATTCGAATGAAATCGGTGCTTTGGTTGCCAGCATGGGATTTAAAGGTATGTTGACGGAAGGTGCTAAGCATGTTTTAGGTTGGAAGAGCGCTCATTATTTATATCATTGTGCATATAACCCGAATCTGAAGTTGTTGCTTCGTGATTTCAAATTGTCGGATGATATTAGTTTGCGTTTTTCTAATTCAAGTTGGAGTGAGTATCCATTGTTTGCTGATAAGTATATGGATTGGATTGCTGCATTTCCTGAAGAAGAGCAGGTTATCAATATATTTATGGAACTTGGGGCTTTGGGAATTGCCCAACCGTTATCTTCTAATATCTTGAGTTTTATCAAAGCATTGCCTGCTTGTGCAAAAGAAAGAGGTATTACGTTCTCTACACCGACAGATATTGTGACTAAATTGAAATCAGTGGATCAGGTTGATGTCCCTTATCCGATGTCGTGGATAGATGAAGAAAGAGATATCAGTTGTTGGTTGGGTAATGTGATGCAGCGTGAAGCATTCAATAAGCTTTATAGTGTGGCAGAACGTGTTCATTTGTGTGATGACCGTCGTATCAAGCAGGACTGGGATTATTTGCAGGCAAGTAATAATTTCCGTTTCATGACTACAAAGAATACGGGGATTTGGTTGAATCGTGGTATCTATGATTCTCCTTATGATGCATTTACAAACTATATGAATATCCTGGGAGATTTTATTAGTCGTGTGAATGCTTTGTACCCAATTGATGTGGATAATGAAGAATTAAATTCATTATTGACTACAATTAAGAATCAGGGTATTGAGATTGAGACACTTCAGAAAGAAGTCGATAAGTTGAAAAAGAAGGCTGCAAAGAAGAAATAATATAATAGCCTTTCATAAAAAAAAGCGGATAATTTTTTTTGATTATCCGCTTTTTTATGAATTTAAAATTATTACTTATATTCCGTTGTTGTTATGACAATTTTTGTCGCTTCTTTTGTTTTGAGCAACTTGACTCCGGAAGGAAGTAAATAATTATTTATTGCCGTAGTGTATGTTTGGGATTGTCCGTAGTAGCTGTTTGATTGACCTGTAAGACGTTCAACCGGAACCAAAAGCAATACCATATCCTTGTCAGGATTATTCTTTATATGTTCCTGCATCAGATTGGAGATATTATCATACGAATAAGATCGACTACTAGTACTGTAACTAGCAAGGAATGATGTTTTTTTATCTTCTATCTTATTATTCACAAAGAAAGTAGCCAAGGAATCTTTAGGCAGCAACAGTAAATTTGAAGGAGCAGAAAGAGCCCATTGCCAGTTTTCCTGCGGCAGTGCTTTTATTGTCAGAGGTATATTGTTGATAACACGGTCTCCGATTCTTTCAACTATATCCTGGGCAGGAATTGTTAATTGTGTATATACACCTGCCGGTGTTTTCAAATAAGCAATTGAATCATTTTCCTCTAACAACGAAGTCAAATCTGTATTTTTGAAACGGTTCAATTGCAATACTTCTTTGGTTACATTGAACGTTTCATTGGAATATGCGGTGGAATCCTGACCCTGGCTGCCTTTCAAATTGTACTTATAGTAGATCGAGAAAGTTGAATAGGTAATTTGCAGAATATTACCGCTACCATATGTATTTGTTATATACAATCCGGGGAAGAATTTATTAAAGTTCTCCTGGCTGCTGAAAGTACTTGGATTTTTGATTGATTCATCGTAGAACTTCTGACCGAACTCCTTAGGCATCCGGATTGTAACGGTCGGAATATAAGTGCGATCACCATTAGAATCAATGGCATTACGAATGCTGTCAGGCACAGAATTATCATATGCAGTATATGTTTGCATGCCCAATGAATTCTGCATGTCACAATACTCCAACGGATCGAAGTTCGTATAAAAATCTCTTTCCAGTTCTTTGTCTACCAAATATATCTGGGCACGCATAGGTGCTAAAGAATCACCTACCCAGGCACCGTTCTGATACATGATTTTAAAATCGATAGAGTCAATCTGTCCATTAATAGGTTCATGCTTAAACTTGAAGTCATCCGGACAGTAAAACTGGCAGATGTAATCAGATTTCACGTTACCATATAACGGATCATAGAACTCCCCGAGAAGTCCATTAGTAGTTCTTGCATATACCGAATCCATCAGCAAAGTTGTCGCTTGCATCTGGAAAGTATCTACATATACGGGCATTTTGTCTCCGTCAGGCTGAATTGTCGAGCCAACCAGATTCAAATCATCACTACACCCACTCAGGATTGTTACTCCTAAGCCCAGGCCAATTAATAAAGGCTTGATCTTCATCATTTTCTCTCACTTATTTAGAATCTAATACGACATCGTAAAATTCGTTGAATGCATCCATATAAGTTTCCGGCGACTGATAAGGAAGGAACGGAGTATCTTTCTTGGTTGCAATATAGTCCAGTACATCCTGGTTGATCGTTTCACTACCTTGTATCACACCGTCAGCCATATCGATAGCCAGTTTCGTCAAGCCGACAAAGCTGGTATCAGCCTTAATACCTTTCAGGTCGCTGTCTTTGGCTCCGTCTGTTTTCAGCTTCTGAGCCAGTTCTTTTCTTAACGGTGTTTTAAAATCATCATTATAAATAGAATAGACTATTTTTGCATTTTTAAGACATGGATCGTCTGCATACATTCTTTTTATGTATAATGCAGTCAGTGCAGATATCCATCCGTGGCAGTGGATCACATCTGGTATCCAGCGAAGTTTCTTCACTGTTTCCAGTACTCCACGTACATAGAAAATAGAACGGTCGTCGTTATCTTCGTATTCGTTTCCCTCTTCATCGCTGACAGTATGTTTACGCTGGAAGAAGTCTTCATTATCAATGAAGTACACCTGCATGCGTGCGGCCTGAATGGATGCTACCTTAATGATTAGCGGATGATCCGTATCATCAATGATAAGGTTCATACCTGACAGGCGGATCACTTCGTGCAACTGATTGCGTCGCTCGTTGATATTTCCGAATTTAGGCATGAAAGTTCTGATTTCGCGACCACGCTCCTGAATGCCTTGCGGCAGATTCCTGCATATTGTTGCAATCTCAGATTCGGGAAGGTAGGGTGTTATTTCTTGAGCTATAAACAAGATTTTTTTTGCATCCATTCTGTAAACTAGTTTTATAAAGACGGCACAAAGATAATAAATTTCTTTCATTTACCGTAATTATTTATTTGCTTTGCACCGTCAATAAGCATCTAAAAAGATGAAAATAGTAAACAGCATTCAAGAATTGAAGCGTTATCTTGCCGAAGAAAGGCAGCATAACAAGCAAATAGGCTTTGTTCCCACCATGGGAGCATTACACAACGGACACCTGAGCCTGGTTAAGCGTTGCGTGGAAGAAAACGATGTGTGCGTTGTCAGCGTTTTCGTAAATCCGACCCAGTTTAACGACAAAAATGATTTGGCGACTTATCCTCGCACGTTGGATAAGGACTGTGCATTATTGGAACCGGCCGGTTGTGATTATGTTTTTGCTCCGACAGAGGCGGAGATGTATCCTGAACCGGATACCCGCACATTTGATTTCGGAACAGTCTCGGCCGTGATGGAAGGGGCGCGCCGTCCGGGACATTTTAACGGGGTGGCCCAGATTGTCAGCAAGCTGTTTTATGCCGTAGAGCCGGATAATGCCTACTTCGGAGAAAAAGACTTCCAGCAGATCGCTGTCATCCGTGCCATGGTAAAACAGTTGAATATCCCTGTAAAGAATAACGCCTGCCCGATTTTGCGTGAGGACGACGGGTTGGCTTTAAGCAGTCGTAACGTTCGTTTAACACCGGAACAACGTCAAAAAGCACCGTTAATAGCACGTACGTTAAAAGAAAGTACTAACTTTGCAGCCGGAAAAAGCGTACAGGAGGTTATTGATTATGTTGTGAATACGATTAATGCCGACCCTGTTATGCGGGTGGAATATTATGAAATCGTAGACGGAAACACCATGGAGTCGATCAAAAACTGGTCGGATACCGATTATGCAGTCGGCTGTATCACGGTCTATTGCGGTGAAGTTCGCCTGATTGATAATACAAAGTATAAGTAGCTGATAAATAAGGTGATTACCTTTTCGAAAAAAAGTCAGGACTTTTGAGTTTAAAAGTCCCTTATTTTGAAAACAAAAGTCCCTTATTTTAAATGCAAAAGACCCTACTTTCGTTTGAGGGACATTTAATGGTAATCAAATTATACAGAAAACGATGTTTATAGAGGTAGTTAAATCAAAGATTCACCGGGTGACGGTAACGGAAGCTAATCTGAATTATATCGGTAGTATCACTATCGACGAAGATTTGTTGGATGCCGCCAACCTGATTGCCAATGAGAAGGTGGCTATTGTGAACAACAATAACGGTGAACGTTTTGAAACGTATATCATTAAAGGCGAACGCGGTTCGGGCGTGATTTGTCTGAACGGTGCAGCAGCCCGCAAGGCACAGCCTGGCGATATCATCATTATCATGTCGTATGCCATGATGGATTTTGAAGAAGCCAAAACATTTAAACCGGCTGTTGTGTTTCCCGATACAGCAACAAATAGACTGATATAGAGCATCGGTAGCAGCATTTAGAATGTTTTTAAACAACAATAAAGAAGCTCGCCGGTTGCCGGCGGGCTTTTTTTATGGTCTTGTGTTTCCCCATTTAGAAAATAATAAGAGTAGAATATGTATACGAACAAACAAATCTGGAATGTAAGTTATCCTATTTTTCTGAGTTTGTTGGCGCAGAACATTATTAATGTGACCGACACGGCTTTCCTGGGAAGGGTAGGGGAAGTTGAATTGGGAGCCTCCGCGATGGGTGGGCTCTATTATATTTGTGTGTTTACGATTGCTTTCGGATTCAGTACGGGGTCTCAGATTGTGATGGCCCGCAGAAATGGTGAACGGCGGTACAGTGATGTAGGACCGGTCATGATACAGGGGGTATTTTTTCTGTTGGCACTGGCGGCTGTGATGTTTTCTTTCTCCCGTCTCTTTGCTAAAGATATTATGCGGTTCATGATTTCTTCCGATACGATTTTGGGAGCAACGGAAGAGTTCCTCGACTGGCGTGTGTTCGGATTCTTTTTCTCTTTCGTCAATGTGATGTTCCGGGCGCTGTTTATCGGTATAACCCGGACAAAGGTATTGACCTTGAACGCTGTTGTGATGGCATTGACGAATGTGCTGCTCGACTACCTGCTGATATTCGGGAAAGGTGGTTTTCCTGAAATGGGTATCAAAGGGGCGGCTATCGCCTCGGTGATAGCAGAGGGGGTGTCGATTGTTTTCTTTTTGGTTTATACCCGTCTGACGGTGGATATAAAGAAATATGCATTGAATCAATTCCGGTCGTTCGACATCAGGCTGCTGAAACGGGTGTTAAGTATTTCTATATTTACCATGTTACAGTATTTTATATCGTTGAGCACTTATTTCATGCTTTTTGTAGCCGTGGAGCATCTGGGGCAACGGGAGTTAGCGATTGCCAATATTGTGCGCAGTGTGTATATCGTTCTGTTGATTCCGGTTAATTCTTTATCCACGGCAACCAACTCTTTTGTCAGTAATAGCATTGGTGCCGGGCATACCGACCAGGTTATCCCGATTATCCGGCGGCTTTCTTATATCTCATTGGGTATTGTGGCTGTATGTGTTTTTATCACTTGTATTTTCCCATCGGCTATCTTGTCGGTTTATACGAATGACGCCTCTTTGATACATGCTTCGATACCTTCGCTTTATGTGATTGCCGGAGCCTTGCTGATAGCGGCTGTCGCTAATATCGTATTTAATGGTGTGACAGGTACGGGAAATACCCGTTCTGCCTTTGCGATGGAGTTGGTGACACTTGTCTTTTATACATTGTTTATCTATGTGGCAGGGATGCGTTTACATCTTCCGGTTGCTATTTGTTTTCTGACCGAAGTTGTTTATTACACCGGACTGCTGCTGGCAAGTGTAATTTATTTGAAAAAAGCAGCTTGGCAGAATAAAAAGATTTAGAGGTTTACATCCTTTTTCTTACCTTTGCACCCTATTACGTTAGAAATTAGAAAGAAAAAAATAAATACACATACGAATATGTTTGAAAATTTAAGCGAAAGGTTAGACAGATCGTTTAAACTGCTGAAAGGTGAAGGCAAGATCACCGAGATTAATGTGGCTGAAACACTGAAAGATGTGCGCAAAGCCCTTCTTGATGCCGACGTAAACTATAAAGTAGCCAAGTCATTTACCGATACGGTAAAAGAAAAAGCGTTAGGACAAAATGTACTTACTTCCGTTAAACCCAGCCAGTTGATGGTTAAGATCGTTCACGACGAACTTGCCAGCCTGATGGGAGGAACGGCTATCGATATTAACCTGAGTGGAAATCCGGCTATTATCCTGATGTCGGGTTTACAGGGTTCCGGTAAGACCACTTTCTCCGGAAAGCTGGCCAATATGTTGAAAACCAAAAGAAACAAGAAGCCGTTGCTGGCTGCCTGCGACGTTTACCGTCCGGCGGCTATCGAACAGTTGCGTGTTGTCGGTGAGCAGGTAGGTGTTCCTGTTTATATGGAGCTGGAAAACAAGAATCCGGTAGAGATTGCGATGAACGCTATCCGCGAAGCCCGTGCCAAGGGTAACGACGTAGTGATTGTCGATACGGCCGGTCGTCTGGCGATCGACGAGCAGATGATGAAAGAGATTGCCGCTATCAAAAGTGCCATCCAACCGGACGAAACATTGTTCGTTGTCGACTCTATGACCGGACAGGATGCGGTGAACACAGCTAAAGAATTTAACGAACGTCTTGACTTCGACGGCGTAGTTCTGACTAAGCTGGATGGTGATACCCGTGGTGGTGCCGCTCTTTCTATCCGTACGGTAGTTGATAAACCGATCAAGTTTGTCGGAACCGGTGAGAAGATGGATGCACTGGATACTTTCCACCCGGAACGTATGGCTGACCGTATCCTCGGTATGGGTGATATCGTTTCTTTGGTAGAACGTGCTCAGGAACAATACGATGAAGAAGAAGCAAAACGCTTGCAGAAGAAGATTGCTAAGAACCAGTTCGACTTCAACGACTTCATTTCCCAAATCCAGCAGATCAAGAAGATGGGTAACCTGAAAGAACTAGCTTCTATGATTCCGGGTGTTGGTAAAGCCTTGAAAGATATCGATATCGACGATAATGCCTTTAAGAGCATCGAAGCGATTATCTATTCCATGACGCCGGACGAACGTGTTAATCCGGCTATCCTGAACGGTTCACGCCGTCAGCGTATCGCCAAAGGTAGCGGAACGACTATCCAGGAGGTAAACAAGCTAATCAAGCAGTTTGATGAAACCCGTAAGATGATGCGCATGCTTACCGCTGCCAAACCGGGAAGTAAGAAATTCCCATCGTTTAGAAGATAAAAACTAAAGAGATATATTATGGAAGACAATCATTATCAATTACTGGACGGAAAAGCCGTCTCTGCTCAGATGAAGAAAGAGATGGCGGAAGAAGTCGCCCAGATCAAAGCTGCAGGAGGTAAGATTCCCCACTTGGCAGCTATTCTGGTAGGTCATGATGGAGGAAGTGAAACCTACGTGGCCAGTAAAGTAAAAACTTGTGAAGAAATCGGTTTCAAATCGACGCTGATTCGCTATGAGGACGATGTGACCGAAGAAGAGTTGCTTCGCCGGGTAGACGAACTGAACAACGATCCGGATGTAGACGGTTTCATTGTGCAGCTTCCGCTTCCGAAACATATTTCAGAGCAAAAGATTATTGAGGCGATCGATTACCGTAAAGATGTTGACGGATTTCATCCGATCAACGTGGGACGTATGTCGATCGGTCTTCCTTGTTTTGTTTCTGCCACTCCGGCCGGTATTCTGGAATTGCTGAAACGTTATGAAATCGAAACGAGCGGCAAACATTGCGTAGTCCTGGGACGCAGCAATATTGTCGGTAAACCGATGGCAACCCTGATGATGCAGAAAAATTACCCGGGAAACTGCACTGTAACTGTTTGTCACAGCCGTTCAAAGAATCTGAAAGAAATGTGCCTGAACGCTGACATCATCATTGTTGCTTTGGGTGTTCCTGAATTCCTGAAAGCCGATATGGTGAAAGAAGGTGCCGTAATAGTTGACGTTGGCACTACCCGTATGCCGAGTAGTGTAACCAAGAGCGGTTATAAGCTGACCGGTGATGTAAAGTTCGACGAAGTCGCTCCTAAATGTTCTTATATTACGCCGGTTCCGGGAGGTGTTGGTCCTATGACAATCATTTCTTTGATGCGTAACACGCTGTTAGCCGGGAAGAAAGCGATTTACAAGTAAAATATTTGTATAATTTTCTTTGAAAACGCTTGCGGAATCAGAAAAAACATCTATCTTTGCACCGTCTTAAAGAGAAATACTCAACGAGACTGAAATGGTGAGCGTAGCTCAGTTGGTTAGAGCATCGGATTGTGGTTCCGAGGGTCGTGGGTTCGAGTCCCATCGTTCACCCCAAGATAGAAAAAAAAGCCATCCTGTTACAGGGTGGCTTTTTTTATGTCCATTTAGTAAAAAACTTACCCAGTATCCTATTATTTCCGGATCATACCGAACTTTTTCCAAAATATGAATAACATTTGTTGTAATATTCATGTGTCAATATTGTAGGCATAAATGTCAGATTTGTGAATTGATAGAAATAAAGGAGTCCTATTTTTGTTGTGTAATATTCAAATTAATTAAATTTTTAAATTATGAGAAGCACAATTGTAAAATGGATTTTAAATTTGTTTGTGGGAATTACCTTGATAACCAGTTCTGTTGAGGCACAAACAATTATTCTGACAAGTGATCAACAACTAAACGATTTAACAGATCCTGATAAAAAAATAGATAATTCGTTGGGGTATGATTCTCGTTTGGAAAGTCTTCGTGATGTTTGTAAACGAGGAAAGAGTTATGGATCGAAAGAACTGATTATTGCGTTTGATGAATTTTTCCGTCAATATCGTACAGATAAAAATACGGAACGAAATTTGACTCCTGATATGGATGAATATGTTGATAAAATAAAAGTTGTCAGCGATTTTGTCTCAAAACAGGATATGGGACTTTGTTTGAGCCTGCTTAGTCCGCTTGAATTGGGTTTGGCATATAAAAATCAAACGGGTAACAGCGCTCGTTGGCTTGCTTATAAAGTCGGATTGAGGAATCCCCGTACAGGACAATTCAGCTTGCAGATGTGGCAGCAGTTGTTTTGGACGAATAATAAGGGACAAACTCCGGTAAAACTTAAAGGTGTAAAGGCTTATGCTTTTAAAGAAAAGGTGGTATCTACATCTATGCGATCTGTAAATCCGGATGATATTGTTTTATTGGAAAATGTGAAATATGAGGAGATTGATTCTATCAATGGATCTGATCAGGGAACAATTCCGATGAAGCGCTTACGTATCTATGGTGATGGAATCCAATGTGCAGGTTTTGATCGGGTTATGGTTATGTTAGAATATGAAACTCAGGAAATGGATTACTTTGATCCGGAAGCTCCGGCTTTCTTGAGTAACTTGTTAAAGAAGTACCATGATAAAAAAGTAAATCTGACTTCCCTGTATTCTGATGAAATGCATATTCAACAAGATTGGTTTTATTTTGGACATCACGAAGAAGGTCAGTTTGCAGAACGTTATCTGACTAAAAATATGGCATGTCGGTATGAAGAGAAGTATAACCAGAAATTTGATGATCGCTACATGCTCTATTTTGCGTACGGAGCTCCGATGTTCCGTCCTACAACTGATGCTGTTGTCAATATTCAATATGTTTTGGGAGAAACACCGGATGCAATACATCGTACATTTTTATTACGTGACCGTTATTATCGAATGTTGAATGATGATGTAGTCAACTTATTCAAAAATGCGAAAGATTATGGTGAAAAGCTGTTTGGGCATGAATTGAGTACGTCGGCGCATGCATCATGGGCACAGAGTCCTACGATAGACTATTGGAATTGTGAGAAACTATATGGCAATCGTTATAAATATGAATATACATCCAATTTTATCTGGGGTAATACGGTACATCAGGCGTCTGCTGCTTGTTATGATTATTTTAAATGGAGTGAATATCTGCAACCGACCGGTAATGATTTTGCTGAAGGTGGTTGGAGTGACCGTAATTATTACGGGGCGGCAATGGCTGCATCCATAGGTGTTATCAATAAATATCCGAATGCCTATGCAGCAGCTTGGGGAATGCCGGATAAAGCTCTGGAACGTAAAATGGCTATAAATTATGCGTATGGTGCCAGTCCGAGTGAGCCAATCCGCTTAATGACAGGAAATGTGCACCGCGATACTGAAGTGTTGATTCTTTATCCGATGAATTTGGTTGCTGTGGAACCGCGTTTTGGAAGTTGGATGACGCAATATGGATATGCAAATTATCTGACAACTGATAAATTGCTTGAAATGGGAACTGTACAATCGGACGGACATATCCAGGTCGCAGAAAAAAAGTACGGAACATTGGTTGTTATGTTTGAGCCGTTACCGGAAAAAGGATTACTGGATATGATGGAACGTTTTGTTAAAGCTGGTGGAAAGGTTGTCTGGTTCAGTACTCCGCCTCTGATCGATAAAAGTGGGGAAAATTGTACTAGGCAGTGGCAGAAACTGTTTGGAGCTCAGTATAACCATGATTGTTATATGGGGGAAATTGCATCCGGGAAAATGATTGATTTTTCCGGGAGTTTGTCTGATGTTCCGGATCAGTCAATCCTGACAGATTTTATTGTGGACCGGATTTATCCGGTAACTCCCGTTTCTAATGCGGAGATTATAGCTTATTCAGACAAGAAAGTGGTTGGGACAATGCTTAAATATCCTGATGGAGGAATTGCTTGTTATTGTGGTTTCCGTCCACGTGATGACCAATCGGCAAGCCTGGGGTATGAAACCCGTACTTTGTTTGAAATACTAAATGCTTGTAATGCTTATCCTTCTACCGGAAAGTTTGTGGTAAATGATAATCCGTCGTATCTTTCAAGGACTGGTGAATATTTTGTTTCTTCTTTCCCGAATTCAACAACCATGGTAGTAGCACATTATCGTACACATGCTGAAAGTTGGTTTGGAGGTTTCTCAAGAAATCAGGAAGATGATGAAAAAGTATTGCTTGAAAATCCTCTTCCATCAGATCGGATAGAATTGAAACAGGCAAAAATTAACGGGCATGAGGTATCATATGTAGGACGTTTATCTTTAGGCTTTCGTTTAGACGGTCAACAGCTGATTGCATTTTCAGGACAGCAGTGTAATGAAATTACTCTTGACGGAACTCATTATAAATTTGCAGATACCCCCGTGGATTTAACATTTTCGCCTGTAGATAATGATATGTCCCGCTATCAGATGTATGTTGCCGGTGAGGGTAAAATAAGCATACCTCTTCCTGCACATGTGAAAAAAGCTGAAGTCCGTTTTAATGGTAAAAAAATTAATTGTTCGGTGGCTGACCATCGTCTTACCCTGATGATTTTACCAGTTTATGCAGGAAAAAGGTTGGATCTTAGTTTGAAATGAGAAGGATAATTAGTAAAAAATATTTTATGAAACATTATTTCGTATTGGGAATGATCTTTTTATTGTTACTGTTTACAAGAATAGGACAAGCACAGGAAAGATTGGATTTATCAGCACAGATACCCATAGTAGCCTGGTATGGCATAAGGGCAAATGAAGCGACCGTTGAGCGTTTCAAGGAACTGAAAGAGGCTGGATTTACTATAAACTTTAGTGAGTATTCAAGTTTGGAAGAAGTGGAAAAAGCGCTTGACGCCGCACATAAAGTAGGTGTGCAGCTAATAATAGCTTGTCCTGAGTTACGTAAAGAACCAGAAAAAACTGTTCGGAAATTTATGGAACATCCGGCGGTTGCAGGTTATTTTTTACGGGATGAGCCTGTTGTTGCAGATTTTGCAGCGCTAGGTGATTGGGCTAAAAGAATACAAGCTGTAGATAATCGCAAATTTTGCTATCTGAACTTATTTCCGACAGGAGGTGAGGAGCATTTGAGGTTTTTGGGTGTTCAGAATTATCGTGATTATATTACCCGTTTTAATAAAGAGGTTCCTCTACCATTTCTTTCTTTCGACCATTATCCGGTTCTTGGAGATAATGTTTTGAAAGCTGAATGGTATGAAAATCTGGAAGATTTCTCAGATGAAGCAAGAAAAATCGGTAAGGATTTCTGGGCGTTTGCTCTTGCTACCAAACATGGACCATATCCTGTTCCGACACGCGCTTCTTTACGGTTACAACTATATAGTAATCTGGTTTATGGAGCCCAAGGGTTACAGTATTTTACTTATTGGACACCGGCTGGTGATTCTTTTTATGATTATCAACACGGACCGATTGGTTTGGATGGTAAGCGAACGGAAGTTTATGATTTGGTGAAAGATATGAATGCCGAGATCAGATCAATTGCCGGAATCTTTTTGGGGGCAAAAGTTTTGTCGGTCAGACATACAGGAAGTGTTATACCGAGAGGTACGACACGTTTGACCACTCTTCCTGAAAAGGTGAAGGTTTTGGATACACATGGATATGGAGCCATTATTTCATTGCTGGAAAATGGAGGTAAGAAATATCTTGCTATTGTAAACAGAAGTCTGATGGATACAATGGAGCTTACCTTTTATGCAGATCCCTCCGTGAAACGTGTATTAAAAGACGGAAGTCTTGTTTCTGCTGAATCGTATACAGCTACTTTATTAATCTCTCCCGGAGATATATTGATTTATTTGTTGGAAAAATAGAAATTGGGAATGCATTTGAAATAAGAAATATTTATATCAGATGTATTTGTCAAAAATGAAACTT
>ERZ1673696.2374-NODE-2374-length-13369-cov-16.993240_pt1 | contig 13369 bp, 22 predicted proteins | sample MGYA00580226_ERZ1673696 | MGnify/ENA primary metagenome ERZ1673696 (study PRJEB41218, sample SAMN15661743) | gut metagenome | host: Homo sapiens | place: Canada: London | collected 2015-08-20/2019-03-30 | study: EMG produced TPA metagenomics assembly of... | reverse complement strand
CGCATTATCGACGATGATGTGTTTGAAAAGGTGCAGGAGATCCGCCAGCAGCGTCACCGAATGATCCGCACGGGAAGAAGCAGCATTTTCTCCGGACTTGTTTACTGTGCGGACTGCGGTTCCAAAATGCTGTACGGTTCATCCAACAACGGTGATCTCGATCAGGACTTTTTTGACTGCTCTCTGCACCGCAAAAGCAAAGAAAAGTGTAATGGGCATTTCATTCGCGTCAAAGTCTTGGAGCGGCTGGTTCTCAAACACATTCAGACAGTCATGGGCTACATCCTGCGGCATGAGGATTATTTCCGCACGATCATGGAGGAACAGCTCCGCGTGGAAAGCTATGAGCAAGTCCGTATCCGCAGAAAGCGCCTGGACAGCAATGAGCGGCGCATTGTCGAGCTGAAAAGGCTGTTCATCAAGATTTACGAGGACAACGCCAGCGGGCGGCTGAGTGATGACCGCTTCGATATGCTGAGCCTGACCTATGAAACGGAGCAGAAGCAGTTGGAGAACGAGTGCGTCACCTTGCGGCAGGAAATTGAAGTACAGGAACGACAGAACGAAAACATTGAGAAGTTCATTCAGACGGCGCACAAGTATGTGGGAATCGACGAGCTGGACGGCTACGCTCTGCGGGAACTGGTGTCCGCCATCTATGTGGACGCACCGGACAAATCCAGCGGGAAGCGTGTGCAGCACATTCACATCCAGTACGATGGGCTGGGCTTCATCCCGCTGAATGAGCTGATGAAAGAGGAAACGGCGTGCCCGAAGTCACGCCGCACCCTTTGACAACTCAAGGTTTTCACCATTTTTTCATTTTACTGTTTTACGACCACCCGCCAGTGCAGCGGGTGTTTTGCTTTCTCGCGTCCCAGCGTCGTCAATACGCTGTGGTTTCGTCCTGGGACGGGCGGAGGCTTGCCTGCGGTCTTAACGTCTGAAACGTCGCACAGCTGGCTAACGCGTTGGTATCTGTGCTTGGAGTGGGTGTTCGGCAAGACCAACAAAAACGCCGGTCGAAATTCTACATTTTGCCGAGAGCAAAAACGAGCCGCTTTCCCGAAAAAACTCCGGAAAAGCGGCCCAAAATCGCGTGCGTAAAGGTTCAAGTCCACTGATTTTGCCAAAACCCTTTTTGATATCTTTTTTTCCGACTTCAAAAATTGGGCGCAAAAAAACCCGGAAGTCGTTGAAACTTCTGGGCTTTTCGCGCTGATATCTTTTTTGGTTCAGCTTGATGGTTGCGGGAGAGGGATTTGAACCCCCGACCTCCGGGTTATGAGTTCTAAAAATGCCGTTCTTTATCGTGTTACATCGTGTGAAAAAGCCTTGAAAACACTAGCTTTTTTGAATTCTGCGTTTGGTATCGTTTTGTAACTTTGTTGAACTTTTCGTAATGGAGTTGAATTTTTGTTGAACTCAAAGCAGCGAAAAGTTTTGTATGAGAAAATGGCCTCCGGGAAAGCTCGGAGACCATTTGTTATTTCGCTTATGCGTGTTTCAGCTCTTCGATTTCCCGGCTGTGCTGGCGGATGATCGAGCGCAGAAATGCAACCTCTTCCTCCAGCTCATCAACCCGGCTCTTCGGTGCAAGTGTCTCCATCATGGTCTGCTGATTCTCAAACAGCAGCTTGAACTTCGGACCGAAATAAGATTCCATCAGAACCGAAGCGCCCTGCATCGCGTCCTTCAGGGTCTGGCTTGCAGATTCCTGAATCATGTCCTGGATAGCCTGCAAATCCTTTTCATCAAGCATAGTTTCATCCCTCCTGCTTTCATTATACGGCGTTTCCCGCCGTTGTCAATCCGTTTTCGGCTTCCCGTCCCGCTCCATCGTCTCCGAGATCGCGCGGTTGATAAAGCCGTTCGTGCTTTCGCCCTGCGCTTCGGCGTGGGCTTGAATCAAATCTTTCTGGCCCTTCGGCATTCTAACAAGAATCTTGTCATATGCTTTGTCTTCGTATCTCTTTATACTTTCGTAGCTATTTTTTCCGCCCAAGAGAACACCTCCCTACACCGATAGTATAAACTTGTTGGCATTAGATATCTATATGCAATTTGAACAATTTTATATCGATATCGTTGTGCATTATTCCATCTTGCATAACGATATCGGTATGCTATAATGAAGCCAGTCGAGGGGAACAAACGAAAACAGTTCAGACACCGGCAGAAGATGGGCGAAGAACATCTACAAGAGTTGGGAAGGAACAGCAAAGTGCAGCAAGGCTCACGAGATCAGTTGAAAGCCCCCAGCCGCCGGAGTTCCCCAAGACAAAGAAAAGCGCTCCCGGAGGCCGTGGAAAGCAAACCGGAAGCGCAGCCGAAAAGGGCTGATTGCAGTATAGCACAGCCCGCCGAAAAAGGAAAGGGGTTTCCACATGAGCAACACAGAAATTCAGAGCAAGGTCAACGAGCTTCGCGAGCTGCGCCGCATGGCCGACGAATTGACTGCCGAAATCGAGAGCATTCAGGATGCGATCAAGGCGCACATGACTGCCATCGACGCCGACACGCTGACGGGTGCGGATTACAAGATCACCTGGAAGACCGTGACGAGCAGCCGGTTCGACAGCACGGCGTTCAAGAAGGCCATGCCGGAGCTTGCCGAACGCTTCACCAAGTCCAGCACCAGCCGCCGGTTCACTGTGGCGTGAGGGGGCGGCAATGGCGAAAGAAAAACGTGCAACATGGTGGAAGATGTTCTACCACCAGCGGGCCGTGATCGAATCTGTATCTGACGAAGATGCAGGAATCGGCCTCAAGGCTGCATTCCGATATTTTGACGGCGAAGATATTGATGCTGCGGATCTGACGCCTGTTGCATTCACAGTGTTCTGTGTAATGCGGCCTTATATCGACGAATCCCGGCAGGACTATGAAGCTGCTGTGGCAAGAGGAAAGCAAGGTGCAGACACACGCTGGTCGAAAAAGTGATAGACCCCCTATAGGCCCTCTATAGGGTATCTTAGAGAAGCAGAAGCAATAAGCAGAAGCAGATACGGTAAAAGGGTATAAGGGAACGGAGCCGCTTCCGCGCTCCGCTCCATCCACCCCGACAAAGGAGGCAGATACTTGCTGTTTGATTTTGACAAATTCGCGGATATCACAGCTTCGGTATTCCCCGGTGGGCCGTACACGCTGGATGAGGCGCTCGGCGTGTTCCGGTACTACTTCGAGCAATACGAGGCACACACCGGCAGATCGCACCCGCCGATCTGCGCAAGTCAGATCGTGCGCATCGTCCGGGAAATGCCGTGGATCGAGCAGGCCGACCGGGGCAGCGCATACGCCGACATTCCGCCGGAGAGCTACCCGCCCATGATCGACCAGCATTTCCGGACAAGATACCGCCGCTGCGATTACAACATCAACCACTTTTTCAGCGGGCGCATTCGGGAATTGCGCTTTTATGAAACATGCTACTAAGGAGGACTTTATGACAGATATATCCGCAAGCGAAGTTGAATTGCTTCGTGCCAGATTGAAGGCCATTGTCTTGGCGCTCTCTACTAAAGAGCAGAAGGAACTTTTGAGAATGATCAAGGAGGGCAGGGCAGCGAAAGCAGAGAACTGTACAGCAAAGACAGAATGTAGCAATGGGAGGGATTGAAAATGAGCGATATCAAAGACAATCTGCGCAGGCTGGTGCTTTCTCTTAGCGAGGATGAAGTGCATGCCGTGCTTGCCATCGTGCAGAGTTCAAGGGTTGAAGAAACTGGCGACGTAACATGTGGAACCGTGCCAGACGGACTGACAAAAGCCGATTGCAAACGGCTTATCAAAACAATGCGCGAAAAACAATCCGCTGCCCCTGCATCTGTGCAGCAAACTGGACAACGCGCAATTACCCATATACGCAATGTATGGATTCCGCAGATCATGCAGGTCAAGAGCAATGACACAAAAGCAGGCTGAGGTCATGCGGCTGTACCGGCAGGGGCTCAGCACCTGCGAGATCGCCCGGCGGCTCGGCGTGACAAAGGCAAACGTCCGCTACTTACGCGCCGCAGCCAACGGCAAGAAGCCCAAGTCAACGTACCGGTATCGAAAGCCCCGCACGGTCTGTCCCTACAGCGCCAGCTGCTTCACCTGTCCGCTCCCGGATTGTGTAATTCCTGCCTGCCAGATCGTCAACCTTCTGACAGATGACTTTGTGTATCGCCCAGACGATTAAAAATCATATACCGCTGTGAGGCCGTACAAGCCCCACAGCGGCGTTTTTTATTCTCCCGCATAAAACGGAGCTGGTATATGGCTTCTGGCGGCGTGTGCGGCGTTATAACAGCCGCACAGCAAACGAACGTTCGTGTTTCGCTTGCCGTTATGCTTTTGCGCCTGCCAGACGCACGCCGACACGCTGCGTCTCCTCGTTGTTGAGCTGGTAAACGGCGCGGCCAAGCTCCCGGCGGTCAAGCTGGAGGATAACCGTCATCTGTCTGCTTCCCGCTACGCCGGTCTCGTTCATGGCCTGCTTGAATGCCTGCACCATCGTGGAAAGCGGCGTCTCGATGTTCGTCCCGCTCTTCTGGTCGCCGAGAACGGCCATAAACTCCCGGTTCGGCGGAATGACCGCGCCGGAGGCAAGCCGGGGAAGCTGGACAGACGCAAGCGTCGGAATATTGAATCCAAAGGTCTTTCCCCCGAGACCTTTTGTCACGCTCAATTTGTTCAGCCATTCCGGCGTTGTAATGCTGAACGTGTTCAGCTTCGAGATCATCCAGTTTATACCGTCAATGATAAGGTTGACGGCGTCCTCCAGGAAGCCGATAATGCCGTTCCATGCGTCCTTGAAGATATCCGTTATCCCGCTCCACGCATCTTTCCAGTCCCCTGCGAATACATTGCTGACAAACTCCGAGATCTTTTTCAGGATATTTTCTATCTTCTCCTTCAGCTTCGCAAACAGGTCTATGATCGGCTGGATTCCCTTCTTGATGCCGTTCAGCAGGCCGGTGATGATATACCCGCCCTGTTCGGTCATGGCCTTAGACGGCGAAGCGATCCCGAAAGCTTTCTTGAAGCCGTCAATAAACGGCTGGAAGATATGCTCTTTGATCCACTGCCCGATGCTTTTAAGCGCATCGGCAATGCCGTTCAAAAGTCCCTTGATCGTGAATTTTCCGTCTTCATAGGCCACCTCATGCCACCAGTCGACCACGCTGTTCCACGCATCCTCGATCAGCCCCCACAGGAACGCCGCAAGACCGCCGAGCGCGGAACCTATCGCTTCAAAGAAAGAATCTGCCACGCCTGCCCAGTCGATATTCGCGAGGAACTCCGCAATCTGATGGCCCAGTGCCTGCCAGTCAATACTCCGGATCGTGTCCGACATGGAATCGAAGAACCCAATAATCAGCTGACTGGCTGCGTGCGCAAGCTCCTTCATATCCACGTTAAGCAGGAACCCGGCCAGTGTTTCCAGCGCGATCTTGAACTTTGCCCACAGAAGCATACCGACGCTATACCAGTCGATTTCAGAGACCATCGCGTTGAACATCGCCGCTAATTTCGCACCGAGCTTCATCCAGTCAAACGTATAGATAAAGTTCACCAAAAATGCGATTGCAAGATTTAACCCAGCCCCAAGCGCCGCGCCGAGACTTGTCCAGTTGATCTGATCGACAAGGCCATTGAACGCATTTGCAAGGTCACGTCCGAGCTGCGACACCTTTTCCAAAACGCCTGGGAAGGTGAATGCTTCGTAAAGCTTTGAAGAAAAACCGTTCAGCCAGTCCGCAAAGGAAGCGAATGCTTCTTTCAGTTTCGGGATCCCGTCGACAAGGATCTTATCGAGCATGGCGGAAAAAGCTTCGCCCCACGAAGCGAAGTCAAGCGGTTCGATCGCGACCGTCTCAAACATATCCGCCGGTGAGGTCTCGGAGCTTCCGCCTCCACCGCTGGAAGTGTCCTTCGTCGTGATCTGGTTGATCTCGTCGAATTTCGCCATGCTCTTGCTGGCGTCTTCCGCTGCTGCGCCGGTTCCTTCGATGCTCTTTGCGTAATCCTCCTGCACTTTGGTTGCGCGCGTGTAGGAGGATTTACCAGTCAGGGCCGCTGTGAACCGCGCGATATAATCCGCCGCTTTGGACAGCATATTGATAAACCGCGTCAGGATCGGCTCGATTGTCTGTAAGATCGGCGCAAATGCCGTTGCAAGCGCGTTTTTCAGCTGCGTCAGCGAGGATTTGAGGTTTGACAGGCTTTTGTTTGTGCCGGAAGAAAACTGCGCCAGATTTTTGAAGCCCTCTGTCATTGCGGCCCGCAGCTTTCCGAAAAGGGCGTATAGGCCGCGAAGCCCCAGCGCATACCGGAGCATATTCTTTATCCCGCCGCCGAACGCGCCGTTTGTCTTTCCTGCCGTTTTGAATAGGTTCAGAAACGCCTTTCCGGCGCGGCCCGCAAGCGACACGAGCTTTTTCAGGCCGTTGCCTGCCGCAGATAAAAAGCCCTTCGTGACCGTTTTCCCCGCTGACAGGGCGGCGGAAGCGATCTCCTTGAATCCTGCTGCAAGGCCGCTTAAAACAGTTTGCAGCTTCGGCACGTCCGCGCCGCCCGTGAAGCTTTGCAGAACCGACGCAAGCTTTCCCTTCGCCGTATCTTCCGCACCGCCGCGTTCTGCCGCTGCCAGCTCCTGCGCCTTCTGCGAGACCTCACCATAGCGGAGCTTTACGCCGTCCAGCTCCATCTGCGTGTTTTTCAGCGATTGATTCTGCTTTTCAATCGCCGCCTGCACAGATGTGATCTTCTCCTGCATGGCGGAGATCTTCGTCACATTTTCGGGCGATATGATCGCCTTGCCGCCCTCGATCTTTGTCTGTGCCTGAAGCTCCGCAAGCGCTTTCTGTGCCTGCTCCAGCTCCGCCGTCAGCGCGCCCTTTTTGCTTTTGCCGACGGTCAGATCCTCTTGCAGCTTGAGAACCTTCTGTTCCAGCCGCTGAAGCTCCTTGTCGGCCTTTCCCGTATTCAGGTTCACACCAACGGATACGGAAGCATCGTCTTTCATGGAATCACCACTCTTTCAGATTCTTCATTCTGCGGGGATATTCCATCCGGAACATCCCCGCAGTCTTTTACTTTTTCGCCCAGCGCTCCGTGTATTTCTGAATGCGCGGATTCGTGCGCAGCTTTTCCCGCGTCATTGTCGCATCGACCTGATCCAGAATAGCCAGCATAAGGTTCGCCCAGACCGGCAGACCGTCGGCCAGCGCATAGACGTTCATAGAGCCGAACAGTGCCGCACAGACGGGCGCTTCAAACAGCCCGTCGATCATTTCCCGCATTTTTTCGTCATGCTGGCGGGCAATGTCGAATATCTTCCGCTTGTCCGCGCAGGCGTCCATTTCGCTCCGGTAGGTCTGCTGTTCTGCGTCCAGCTTTTCAAAAACATCGTAGATCCGCTCCACAAAGGCCGCGTCGGTCGGATTGAACGAAACACTGACCTGATCATTGAGCCGAAATTCCTGTTTGCCGGTACTGAATTTGATTTCTTCCATGTAAATTCCTCCTTTTTGTGTTTTCAAGAGATCTTTTTCCGGGCGTCCCGCTTTGTCCGGTATTTCATAATGACCGCATCGCAGTCCTTCGGGCGGTCTGTCGGATCCATGCTGGAATACAGCCCCTCCACGAGATTGAACCACAGCGGTGCGTGATCCGCCAAAGCCATGACCGGCGTCGTGCCGAAAATCGCCTCGCAGATCCCCCTGCCCAGAAGCGCGTCCAGCTTCACACGCATTTCTGTATCCATACTGGTGAAGACCTCATACGATTTGCGGCCTGCATTGCGTCTGCCGGGCCGGCACTTTTTCTGCGTCCGGTACAGCCCTTCCTGCATCGCGTCCAGCTCACAGACCAGCGTCCCGAATGCTTCCCGGTAAGCGCGATCCTCCGGCGTGAAAATGACCTCTACATCGTTTACTGTGAATGCCATATGCCACTCCTTCAATCAAGCTCCTGCTTCAGCGCTTTCGCGGCAACCTCGCGCCACTCTTTGAGATTCTGCGCTTTGGACGCCTCGAACCAGTGGGACTGCGCATGATTGTGAAAATATTTGGTGAACACAAGATTTTTGTCGGTCAGCACCTTTGTTCCGCCCTTCGGCGCGTAGGTGCTGCCTGTCTCCGGGTTCACCATAACTTTCCCGTAGTAAAGATACCGCGCATATGGCCCCGGATAGATGATCGTATTGCCGGATACGCGAGTTCTCTCGTCAAGAGAACCGGTCAAAAACGGCACATACGGGCTTGTATCCTTTGCCGCCTGAACAGCGACGATATGTTCCGCCCTTGTCGCGGCCTTGCCGATTGCGGCGGCCAGCGCTTCTGAAAGATTTGTCTGGACTTTGAATGTCAGCATATCACAGCTGCCCGCGCAGCATAGCATTGAAAAGAGCGTTGCTGGCCTTACTGTCCTTTGCTTTTTCCGTCAGCTCTGCCGCGTACTTCTCAATGGTCGCGCCCAGATCGGACGCGGCAATACGATTTGCGGAAAGATCGCGGCGGGCAAGTGCGGCGGCTTCTTCGTCGATATTGTGCTTGTCTACGCTGTCAAGGCTCACGCTGCTGCGGATTGCTTTATAGTTTTCGCTCTGTGCCTTGCGCTCCTGTTCCTCTCGCCGTGCATGGTATTCCGCTTTTAGGCGGCTTCTGGCGGCTCTGTATTCAGGGCTGCTACGCTCCAGCTCGGCGCGGGTGCAAGCGTCCAGATACGCCTCGTCGCTGTCATAGTCGCCGCGCTTTACAAGGTCAAGGGCACTGCTCAGGTCAAAGCCAAAGGCGGCCTTTGCCTTTTCCTTCACGCTCTCGGCGGTTTCGATATTTGCGTTCAAATTCATGTGTAAAAGTCCTTTCTTTTATATGTCGATGATGATAACCGGGGTATCCTGTGGCGTATTCCGGTGAATATGCGCTGTCGCCTGCGCCTGCGTCTTAAAGACGTCCGTCCGGGGCGGATCTCTGTATTGTGCGATCCATGCACCGTCTCCGTCCGGGAAAACCAACGCAACCCCGTTCGGTGAGGAACGCACAGCGGCCAGCACGCGCCTTTTCAATTGCTCATAGTGCATCGCGTTCCTCCAACAGTTTCAGAATGTCGTTAAATTCTGTGAATTTCAGGCTGTATTCCAGCAGCGTCCGCGCCGCCGTAATCTGATTTGCGGTTGCCTCATGATTGCTCGATACGATCATTTGCAGCCGTGTGACCGCACTTGAAAGACTTTGCTGCAGCTGCTTTGTCGCGCTGTCGACCATATCCGCCGCTGCTTTTTTGTAGGCAGTTGAAAAGTCTTCGTCCTTCAAATACCGCTGCAAGGTCTTTACGTTGATTCCAGCTTTGCGGGCGGCAGCTTCCTTTGTCGGACTGCTCAAAAGCGCTGCAAGCGCCCGCTGTTTCTTTGCGTCGATGAAAATCCCCCCCTTTTGTGTGGACAATTTCGGACTTTTCAGTCCAACGTTGCAGCAATATCCTGCATGAGTTTCACTGCGCCAGGAGATTCTTTGAGCGCCCGAATATCAAGCACCACAGTTTTCCCGCGCCGTTCATTTTCGTCTTCATCTGTCCATGCAGGACGCGATACGGCCAGCCGCTGTGCGCGCTCAAAATACTCCATTGTGTTCCGTGCTGTTACGGCGACAATTGTTTTTCATTTTCCCAGAATTTCATTTTTTTACCTCGTCTTTCAGAAATAGTTTCGCAATGGTCTGCTGATTGCAGGGCTTCGCAGCGCCCTGAACGCTGCTCGTCGAATAGCCGGGTCTGCGGTCTTGCTTTGCCAGAACTCACCGTAAATCGCTGCCTGCTGCTGCTCTGGCAGTTTTGCGAGCGCACTCTGTACGGCCTCGCGAAGTTCCTGCTGTTCAACTGCTTCAAAGGCCCGCGCTGCCGCTACGTCTGGAATAATATCGCGCAGAATACAGTCCTCGTCCGCACCAGCGGGCGGTACGTCCAACGAGGTTGCATCGTTGAGCGGATCTTTTAACTCATGATTCGTGCGCACCCGATAAGCTGCTGCAAACGCTGATTTCAGGTGAAATGTAAGCCATGTGGAAAACGCGCTGCTTTCCGGCTTCCACGTCTCAACGGCCTTTGCAAGCGCGAGAAAGCCTGCCTGCTCCAGATCCTCCAGGGCGACGCCGCGCCTCCCCTCAAAGGCCCTGTACCATCTTCGCGCCTGCTGCATCACGTACTGACGGCAGGCCAGCCACAGCACCAGAATATCCTCTTTTCCGTCCTGAACGGCTCGTGCGGCTGCGTTTGTTTCCGTGCTCTGCTGTGTCACTTGCATTTTGCGTCCTCCTGCAGTAAAATGAATTTGTAAAACTGATTCGTTCACCACAGGAGCCGCCCGAAAGGGCGGTTTTTATGTACGCGCAGACGGTTTCAGAAGATCGTTCGCAACCGCAAGCCGCTGCTGTGCATTCTGTGTGCGTCGGCTCTCGCCCTCCAACTTGATCCGCACGGGGCAAAGTTCCAGCACGCGGTCGTAGATGCGCTTTAGCTGCATGGAATCCGCCTGCTGCATCTCGGCGAGAGACAGATTGGTAGTCACGATGAGCGGCAAGCCGGTCTGCACACGGGCATCAACGACGTTAAAAACCTGCTCCGCAGCATACGCCGTATCACGCTCCGCGCCGAGATCATCCAGCACCAGCAGCGAATAACGCTGCATTCGGTCAAGCAGCGCCTGTTTGTCCTGCGTGGATTGCAGCAGATTCAGAATCCGCGGGAAGCTGGTAACAACAGCAGAATCGAGCTGTGCCAGGACCGCGTTCGCAATCGCGCAGGCGTAGAAACTTTTTCCTGCGCCGACAGCGCCAAACAGCAGAACGCCGATATTTTCCTGCTTCATCTTCGACCACTGCGCCGCGTACCGGAGGCAGACTTCCGAAACGTTTGCCACGTGCCGGTCGTCAGCGTCAAAGGTTTTACGCAGACAATTCGGGATTTGCAACTGACCCGCTGCCCACATCTGTTCCACCGAGGACATAAACTGATCGCGCCGGTCTTTCTGCTTTGCGGCCTCGTCCTTTGCCCGAACACAGGCGCAGGAGATAGGTACAAGGCGTTCAACGAAACCGCCCTTGCCGTCCGGCAGCTGCTTGCGTGCCTGCTTCGGCTCGCCGCAAACGGCACAATGCACGATGCCGTTCTCCCGGTAATCTCCGGGGGTGTCCATCTTTTGGACATCCCCTGCAAGTCGGTTCACCATTCCTGATACGTTCATATCGTTGCCCCCTCACACAAAGGATTCGTCTGCGTCGTAGCTGCGAATCCTGTCTTTGTCCTGCGCCTTCTGCTGTGAATCTGACCGCTCCCACGACCGCACAGCCGCCCGCCAATCCTTCATCCTCGTCTTGCCGACAAGCCAACCTTTTGAAGCGTAGAAGTCTACGAACCGTTCCGGGTCAACACTGTTCCCACGTTCTTGGCAATAAGCCCTGACCTCATCAACGGTGGGAGGTGTGAAGCGCGAAGCGCGCGGCGGCTTGTCCGCCGTCTCTCTCCCAACACTTGTGTTGGGAGTATTAACGTTTACGGGTACGGGAACGCTTACGCTTACGGGTACGGGTACGGCTAAATTTGCTACGTTTTGCTTGGAGCTGCTAGCATTTGCTGCTTTTGCTAGACCTCCGCTCCGCCCCGCCTCCGCCCGCTTTGCCCGCTTTTCTGCCCACGCCTCCGCATCACGATCAAGTGACGTTCGAATAAAGGCAAATGCCATTAACAACTCCCCGTCGAAGTCTGGAAGCTCACCGTACTCGGAATAGTTCAGAAGGGCGATAAACAACTTTCCACGCTGTTCGTCCGTCAGCAGCTCCAGAGGCGTTCTGATATCATGGTACAGAACAAAGGACTTTTTTCCCGCCGCCATCACACCCATCCTTCCATGTGTTCCTGCCCGGCCATATCCGCAAGCGCTGCTTCTGCTGCGCGGCTGACAGCAGCGATTTCAGCTGCACGGCCGCTCATGGATCGAATAAAACGCCGCGCTTCCTGCTCGGATGCTGGCAGAAAATAGCCATGCAAGCAGTCCGACAAAATCAGCTTGCCTGCCTTGCGCTCTGCTTGAATCCGCCGACGTACAATTCGTTCCTCCTGACCGGTCAGCTTTACAAGTTCCGGCAGCTTGATCCCGTTCTCTGCGCCGGGATGGAGCAAATCAGAAATATGTAGCACTTTTCCTGTGCTTGTGGTAAAATTCTTTGTGGGATACATGGTCGGCAAACCGTCTCCCGCTGCCCTTGTCGGTGTTCCAGCACCGGCAGGGGCTTTTTTATTCGTAGTCATTCTGCATCACCTGCTTTCGCCCGGCGGCTTTCTTTGTCAAGGTACTCGCGTAACGCTTCCACATGAACAAGGAACCTATTGCCAGAATAAACGCCTGGACAAGTCCCCTGCGCCACCATACATCGGATTAAGTGTTCTGGAACATTGAGAGTGTTGGAAACTTGGCGGATGGTCTGAAACATCGAATCACCTCACTGTTGATTTTTAAGAAACTTGACGTGTCGTTCCTTATCTGCTATAATCTTAATATATCAGCGTATATTTTTCAAACAGCTATTATGATTAAAGTGGATTGAATGAGGTGGGATAAATGGCAAGAAAACGGCAGCAAATCAATCCTGAAAGCGGGAAACGGTTGAAGAAATGGATGGATTACATAGGGATTACCTCGCAATCGCTTTGCACCGCAATCAATTATACTCCGCAATATATAAGCGACATTGTGACCGGTAAAAAGCGATTAACCCCAGATTTGGCAATATTGATTTCAAATATATCTTGCAGTTTTGTTCATAAGCGAACAGGTTCAAGAATCACGCTTGGGGTACGCGATAGGGTAAGAGCAGCGTACTTATTGCTAGAAGATGATTTTATGACCGAAGGTGACCGTTTTGATTCCGGCGCTGAAAATCGAACAAACCGAAAAGACCTGCTTGAATGCCTGCTGAAATTACATTTCTATGAAATTAAGGATGTAACTGACACAATGCCGATTGAATACGACGAAGAAGGGCGCGGATTCCGTCAACTGACCTATGCACTAGTTTCACCGCGCGGTTCAGTCCGTATTTTCTCCAATGCTCAATTGTCGGAGTTTCTTTCAAAACTTGATGATAGCATTGAGATGCAGTGCGCATTTCAATTCAGAAAATTGCTGGATGGAGTCAGAAACATTTACGACTGGGAGGTGTAACAATGGCTAACATCCAAGAACGCCGCGACAAGGCCGGGCGGTTGATCTCCTATTCCATCCGCGTTCATCGCGGGCGGGGGCCGGATGGGAAGCAGTTGAAGCCGTGGACAGCTACGTTCGAGGTTTCACCGACTTGGACGGAAAAGAGCGCAAGAAAAAAGGCCG
>ERZ1673696.2363-NODE-2363-length-13435-cov-10.487743_pt1 | contig 13435 bp, 12 predicted proteins | sample MGYA00580226_ERZ1673696 | MGnify/ENA primary metagenome ERZ1673696 (study PRJEB41218, sample SAMN15661743) | gut metagenome | host: Homo sapiens | place: Canada: London | collected 2015-08-20/2019-03-30 | study: EMG produced TPA metagenomics assembly of... | reverse complement strand
CACTGGTGTAAATTTTCTCTTTTTGACTAGTCCTATTTATATGCTAACATCACATTGTCGAAGAGTGAAGATGAAATTATGGAGTTGTTGAAATAGTCATTTTCTAGAAATGTAAAAGTGAAGATGATAACTGAGTCGCCTATAATATGGCGGGTTTTTTGGTGTATAATCAAAGAAAAGGAATTAGGTATATGGTTAGTAGAAGAAGAATATTAGGGTTTGCGATTGGTAAAATGTTGCGTCAGGATGGATGGGCTGAGAAGTATAATCCTAAGAATCAGTTTCATGTGAATCAATATGATTATTCGAGTTGTAAAGAATATTTGTCTGCTTTACGTGAAAAGTGGCAAGATTATGAGGATCCTGAATGTGAGTTTGAGGATTATGTGGATGTATCTAAATATTCAAATTATGAGGATTATGCCTATGATGTAGATACATATAGAACAAGGTTAGAGTGGCATGATGAATTGGATTGTGATTGTGAATTTGATGTAAATCCATGTGATTTTGAATATAAAGAATATTATGTTAAGGCATTAAAGAGGGCTTGGAAAAAGGAATTGGATCCTTATGATGAGTTTCAAAGTATTGATTTAGAATTAATTGATGATGTAAATGAGTATAAGGAAAGAATAGATGAGTGTAGAGAATGGAAGGATGAACATGATTCGAATGATGAATATAATGTGGATCCAAGTCAATTTGATGATGAAGATGAGTATGTGGATGCATTAAGAAAGTTATGGAAAGAGAAGCATGATTATTTTAATGAGTTTAGTTCGATAGATCCAAATCATTATTCAAATGAGGATGATTATTCAAATGCGATTGATAATAAGAAGAATTGGATGAATAAATACGATAAGCATAATGCATATAAATTAGATCCAAGTGATTATGATTTAGAAGAAGAGTATTTGGATGATTTAAGGTGTTGTTGGCAAGATAAATATGATCCGAATACAAAGACAAATGTATGTGTAGATGATTATGATACAGAAGCAGACTATAGAGAATCTTTAGTAAACAATTGGCAAGAAACGTATGATCCACAACATAGGTTCAATGGCTTTCAATTTGAGAGATTTACAACTGTCGATGATTATTTAGTTGAATTAAATGATCGGTTAGATTGGATAAAGAAGTGTGATCCAGATGGAGTTTATAGTAAGATAGATCCATCTAAGTATGACAATATGTTTCAATATCAGCATGTCCTTGATTTAAGAAAGGCATGGAAGAAAAAGTATGATCCAAATAACATGCATAATGAAATAGATCCTTATGACTATAGTAGTGTAGAAGAGTATCATAAGGCGTTAATGGATGAATAGTAGTAATTGCAGAGCAAGACTCTGCTTTTATTTTGGTTATTTTATCAAAGATTTGGAAGTACTTAATCTAACTTAATCTTAATCTTATCTTTTGTTGACAAAATATTCATAAAAGTGAATATTTATTATTTAATACTGTAAGCGTTTCACGTATAATAGAAAGGTAAGCGAGGATCGATTTATGCAAATAAGTTATAATAAGCTATTTAAATTATTAATTGATAAAGGCATGAAAAAAACAGATTTGGCTAAAGAAGCTAAGTTAACACCAGCTACACTTGCAAAGCTTTCTAAACAGGAAACTGTATCTATGGATACGTTGATTCGTATTTGCGATTGTTTGGATTGTTCATTTGATGATGTAGTGGAATTGATTAAGTAGGAGAGAGTTATGGTTACAGGTGAAATTAAAAATAAAATTGATGCGCTTTGGGATGTTTTTGCAGCAGGTGGATTAACGAATCCATTAGAGGTTATTGAGCAAATAACATATTTAATGTTTATTCGTGATTTGGATGTTGCAGACAATAAAAAGGCAAAGGAATCCAATATGCTTGGAATACCTTATACAAGTATATTCGCGGATGAAGTAAAAATTGGGGAGCGTAGTATTGATGGGAATCAATTGAAATGGTCTACGTTCCATGACTATCCTGCAAATAAACAGTATGAAATTATGCAGGAATGGGTTTTTCCGTTTATAAAGAATTTACATAGTGATAAGGATAGTGCATATTCTAAATATATGGATGATGCAATTTTTAAAATTCCAACAGCATTAGTATTATCTAAGGTCATCGATTCTTTGGATGAGATTTATAGCTTAATGGATAAAACTACAAGTATGGATATTCGTGGTGATGTCTATGAATACTTATTGTCTAAGATTGCTTCAGCAGGACGTAATGGACAGTTCAGAACGCCTCGTCATATTATTCGTATGATGGTTGAATTAATGAATCCAACGCCTCAAGAATTAATTTGTGATCCGGCATGTGGTACAAGTGGATTCTTAGTTGTTGCGAGTGATTATTTAATAGAAAAATATAGAAATGACATTTTGATGAATAAACAGAATCGTGATCATTTTATGAATCATATGTTCAATGGTTTTGATATGGATAGAACTATGCTTCGTATTGGAGCAATGAATATGATGACGCATGGTGTTGAATCTCCAAATATTGAATATCGTGATAGTTTATCAGATCAAAATACAGATAACAATAAGTACTCTATGATTTTAGCCAATCCTCCTTTTAAAGGGTCTTTAGATTATGATTCTGTTTCGACAGACTTATTAAAGATTGCGAAAACTAAAAAAACTGAATTATTATTCTTAGCATTGTTTATTCGTATGTTAAAAGTCGGGGGAAGATGTGCATGTATTGTTCCAGATGGAGTTTTATTTGGATCAAGTAAAGCACATAAAGCTATTAGACAAGCTATTGTTGATGATAATCGTCTAGAAGCGGTTATTTCTATGCCATCAGGTGTATTTAAACCATATGCTGGTGTATCTACAGGTATTTTGATTTTCACAAAGACTGGTCATGGTGGAACTGATAAAGTTTGGTTCTATGATATGAAAGCTGATGGATTCTCGTTAGATGATAAACGTTCTCCAGTAAAAGAAAATGATATTCCAGATATTTTAGAAAGATTCAATAATTTAGATAAAGAAGTAGAAAGAAAGCGTACTGAACAAAGTTTCTTGGTTGATAAGCAAGAGATTATTGATAACGATTATGATCTATCTATCAATAAATATAAAGAAGTTGTCTATGAAAAGGTAGAATATCCACCAACAAGTGAAATTTTAGCTGATATTGAAGCTTTAAATAGAGAAATTGATAAGAATTTGGCAGAGTTAAAGGCTTTGTTGAATGATGGAAAGGAGGAAGAATCTGAATGATAAATTCGGATTTGTAGAGATTATGGAAGTAAGTTTAAATGAAATTGGCGAAATAATTACTGGCAACACTCCAAGTAAAAGTGACACTAATTTTTGGAACTCTCCTGACATTTGTTTTATTAAGCCAGATGTAATTGAAGAAGATGAAATTACAGAACTATTAGATTCAAATGAATATATTTCTGAAAGCGCAAGAAATAAAGCTAGAATTGTAAATGAAAACTCCATCCTGGTAACTTGCATAGGTAGTATAGCTAAGATAGGAATTGTAAAAATTAGGGAATGTGCCTTTAATCAACAAATAAATGCAATTATTCCTAATAAAAACATAGATACAAAATATTTGTGTTGTGCTATTGTTTGCAAAACTCTAAAGTTAAACTAAAAGCAATTGCTAATGCTCCGGTTGTGCCAATAATAAATAAAAAGCAATTTGGTGAGTTTGTCATTAAAATTGTTGGTGACATTTCAACACAGAAAAAAATAGTGAATCGTTTAGATTACATACAATCAGTAATTACGTTGTACAAAATACAACTCCAAAAATTTGATGATTTAATCAAAGCCCGATTTATAGAGATGTTTGGGGATTTACGTACTAATAATAAAAATTGGCAAGTTGTTAGTTTTAACGAATGTGCTAGTATCGATACGAATATGATTAGAGATTTTGAAGGGTATGAAGGTTATCCACATATTGGAATTGATAGTATTGAAAAAGATACTGGTCGTATATTTGGTTATAGAACAATTTCAGAGGATGGAGTAATTAGTGGAAAATACTTATTTACACCTAAGCACATTATATATAGTAAAATTCGTCCAAATCTAAATAAAGTTGCTTTGCCAGATTTTATAGGCTTATGTTCAGCAGATGCATATCCGATTTTAGTTAAAGATACTGTCTGTACACGTGAATATTTTGGCTATACTTTAAGAAGCAGAATTTTTTTGGATTATATTTTAGCCTTTAGCAGTCGTACAAATTTACCAAAGGTCAACAAGAGTCAAGTAGAAGGATTTAAACTTCCACTTCCACCAATAGAACTTCAGAATCAGTTTGCTGACTTTGTACAACAAGTCGATAAATCAAGAAAAGAAGTTAAGAAGTCATTAGAAAAAACACAACAATTATATGATAGTTTGATGCAAGAATATTTTGGATAAGATAGATAAAATTTATGGTTGTAGAGATGTTGGTAATGGAGGTTAGTAACATGAAAAATACAATCATACAAGAAATAGAACAATCTTTGTTGAATTATTTAGATAATTCGCAATTGGATGCTTTACATATGGTATTGTGTCGATGCTTAGATAGAGTAGAAATAAAATTGGTTGAAGATACGGATATCCATATTTGTGAATTTACGAATATGGAACTAATAAATAAATTTATTGCTGCTAAAGAAATAGAAGGTTGTAGTGAAAGAACTACAAAATATTATTATGCTACTTTAATTAAAATGGATTCAATGATAACTAAGAATGTTACTCATTTAACAACAGATGATTTAAGAATGTATTTGACTGAATATCAAAAGATTAATAATTGTTCTAAAGCAAGTATTGATAACATTAGAAGAAATTTAAGTAGTTTCTTTTCTTGGCTAGAAGAAGAAAATTATATTTTGAAAAGTCCAATGAAAAGAATTCATAAAATAAAAACGGATAAAGTTATTAAAGAAACATATTCAGATGAAACCTTAGAATTGTTAAGAGATAATTGTGATAATCTTAGAGATTTAGCGATTATTGATCTGCTTTCATCTACTGGTATGCGTGTTGGAGAACTTGTTAGGTTAAATATTAATGATATTGATTTTGAAAATAGAGAGTGTGTTGTCTTTGGTAAAGGTAATAAAGAAAGACCGGTTTATTTTGATGCCAGAACAAAGATTCATTTAAGGAATTAAGAAAATTCTAGAAATGATGATAATGCAGCATTATTTGTTTCATTAGATGCACCACATGATAGATTAAATATCAGTGGAGTCGAGATAAGACTTCGTCAATTAGGTCGAAAACTAGGAATCAATAAAGTTCATCCACATAAATTTAGACGAACAGTTGCGACTAAGGCTATCGATAAAGGGATGCCTATAGAACAAGTTCAAAGTTTATTAGGGCATTCTCAAATAGATACTACAATGCATTATGCAATGGTTAATCAAAATAATGTTAAAGAATCTCATAGAAAATTTGTTGCTTAAATACAACATATGATAATCCACGCTAAGCTAAATTCGGATTTATATGATTAGTTAGCATGAGAAAATTGACTGATTTATGTGATATACAATATGGTTATGCATTTGATTCCTCGTATTTTACTGAAGATAGTTCTTATATTCCAATTGTTAGAATACGAGATGTGAAAAGGGGCTTTTCAAAAACGCATTATTCAAGTATTTTTCCTGTTGAGTATGTGATACATAAAGGTGATTTGTTGGTTGGTATGGACGGTGAATTTAATATAGCAAAATGGCAAAGCTCTGATGCACTATTAAATCAACGAGTATGTAAATTGACAGCTAAAGAAGGCATGAATAAGGAGTATTTACGTTATGCAATGATTAAAGCCCTTAAAGATTTAGAAAACAAAACTTCCTTTGTTACAGTGAAGCATCTTACAGCAAAAGAATTAAATCGTCTTGAATTAAATGTTCCTTCAGTTGCTATACAAAACCAAAGAGAGAATACTTTATCTGCACTTGAAAAAATTATGCATTTCAGAAGTAAACAATTAAAATCATTAGACGATTTAATCAAAGCCCGATTTATAGAGATGTTTGGTAGACCTTTTATAAATAACCTGAACTGGGAATCTAAACAAATTAAAAATGTAGTGAATGAAGTTAAATATGGGACCAGTAAACCATCTGTAGAGAATGGTGAATATAAATATTTACGTATGAACAATTTAACATATGATGGGCGATTTGATTTAACGGATTTAAAGTTTATCAGTTTAGATAATGATGAATTAGAAAAATGTGTTGTAAGAAAAGGTGATGTATTGTTCAATAGAACCAATAGTTTAGATTTAATTGGAAAAACAGCAGATTTTGATTTTGATGAAGATATGGTTATTGCTGGATATATAATTAGAATTAGATTAAAAGAGACCATAGTTCCAAAATTTTTTTCAATGTATATGAATACTGATGAAATGAAATTACATCTACGAACAATAGCAAAAGGCGCAGTAAACCAGGCAAATATAAATGCTCAAGAGTTACAAGAAATACCAATTTATTTACCACCAATAGAACTTCAGAATCAATTTGCTGACTTTGTACGACATGTCGATAAATCAAGGTTTGATATTAAGAAGAGTATTATAGAACTAGAAAGAGAGGTAGTATATGACTAACTTCGATTATTTAAAGAAAGAAAAAGATTTTGATAGCTTTGTAGATATAGCTATTGTTGCAGAGAAGACGTATAAGATTGATGTTAGTACGTGTATTATCAACTGTAGACGTGCATTAGAGGCAGGTATTAAATGGATGTATTCAGTAGATGCAGATTTAGATGTTCCATATCAGGATAATTTGCATACACTAATGAATACACGAGCTTTTAAATCAATCATGGACGATGATATTTGGAAACGAATTGAGTTTATCCGTCGATATGGGAATGAAGCGGTTCATACTTCAACGAAAAAAACGGCTAGTATTGCCAAAATATGTTTACGTAACTTGTTCTATTTTACTGATTTTATAGCGTATTGTTATGGTGATAATTATGAAGAAAGGGAATTTGACGAATCATTATTAGAACAAGAGGAAGTGGCTCCTGTTAAAGTGGTTCCTGATGTTGATTTAGAGGCTTTGATTGCTGAAAATAAATCTTTGAAAGAGGAATTGAGTTCTCGTCGTGCTCAACAGCAAGAGACTTATGTTTCAAAACCATTAGATTTATCTGAGTTTAATACACGTAAATTATATATTGATGCGATGTTGATGGATGCTGGATGGGTTGAAGGTAAAGACTGGATTAATGAAGTTGAACTTGAAGGTATGCCTAACAAGTCTGAAGTTGGGTATGCAGATTATGTTTTATATGATGATATGAACATTCCATTAGCGGTAATTGAGGCTAAGAGAAGTTGTAAAGATCCTGCGGTAGGAAGACAACAGGCAAAATTGTATGCGGATTTATTAGAGAAGAAGTATAAAAGAAGACCTGTGATTTTCATTACGAATGGCTTTGAAACACGCATAATAGATAATGATTATCCTGAAAGAAGAGTATCGAGTATTTATTCAAAACGTGATTTAGAAAAGTATTTTAATTTGAGAAAAACAAAATCTCATTTGAACTATATTGCGATTAATAAGAATATAGCTGGTCGTTATTATCAGGAAGCTGCAGTTCGTGCTGTATGTGAAGCTTTTGATAAAGGGAATAGAAGAAAAGCTTTATTAGTCATGGCTACTGGATCAGGTAAAACTAGAACGGTTATTAGTTTAGTTGATGTGCTATTAAATAATGGTTGGATTAAGAATATTTTATTCTTGGCAGACCGTAACTCATTAGTTACACAGGCTAAGCGTAGTTTTGTGAATTTATTACCTGATCTTTCGGCTACAAATTTAGTGGAAGATAAAGAAAATTATAATGCTCATGCAGTATTTTCGACTTACCAAACAATGATTGGTTGTATAGATACGATTAAGGATGAAGGCAAGAAATTATTTACTTGCGGGCATTTTGATTTGATTATTTGTGATGAAGCGCATAGATCTATTTATAACAAATATAGAGATATATTTTCATATTTTGATGCGCCTTTAGTTGGCTTAACTGCAACGCCTAAGGATGAAATTGATAAGAATACATATGAGGCTTTTGAATTAGAAAACGGAATTCCGACATATGGTTATGAATTAGCTCAGGCTGTAAAAGATGAATTTTTAGTTGATTATAAATCTATAGAATGTTCTACAGAATTTATGAAGAATGGAATTCATTGGGATGAATTGGATAATGATGAAAAAGAAGAGTATGAAGAAACATTTGTCGATGAAGAGGGGAATGTTCCTGAAGCGATTAGTGCTTCAGCTATAAACCAATATGTTTTTAATAAAGATACAGTGCGTAAGGTATTAGCAACTTTATTTAAGTATGGTATTCGTATTGATTATGGACAAAAAATTGGTAAAACAATAATTTTTGCGAAAAATCATAAGCATGCAGAATTTATTCTAGAAATTTTTAATAAGGATTATCCTGAATTAAAAGGTTATGCAGAGGTCATTGATAATAAAATTAACTATTCTCAGACTTTAATTGACCAGTTTTCTGATCCAAGAAAATTACCTCAAATTGCGATTTCAGTTGATATGTTAGACACAGGTATTGATGTGCCTGAATGTGTGAATTTGATTTTCTTTAAGAAAGTAATGAGTAAAGCTAAATTTTGGCAAATGATTGGTCGTGGAACAAGACTATGTCCTGGACTTTTAGATGGAAAAGATAAAGATAAGTTCTTGATTTTTGATTTCTGTGGCAATTTTGAATTTTTCAGAATGAAGACTGGAAGTGCAACACCAAACATGCTTGCAGTACAAGGAGCTGTTTTTGCATTGAAGTTTGAGATTGCTTATAAATTACAAGCTTTGAATTATCAAACGGATGAATTAAAAAAATGGCGTAAAGAACTTGTCAATTATATGGTTAGTAAAGTAAAAGAATTGGATCGTAATCGTTTTGATGTTAGACAACATTTAAAATGTGTGGATCTCTATTCGAATCCAGATCATTATCAAATGCTTACATATGAAGATTGTTTGATGGTGCGCCAAGAATTAGCACCACTAATCTTGCCGGATGAAGATGAGGTAAGTGCTGTGCGATTTGATGCTTTAATGTATGGTATTGAATTAGCTCATTTGGCTGAGAAACAGAGTAAACGTAGAATTAAAGATTTATTAAAAAAGGTAACAGGTTTATCTAAAGTATCGAATATTCCTGCAATAGAAAAGGAAAGTGAAATTATTCATGCTATCTTAAATACGAATTATTTAGAATATAGTGGTATAGATGAATTTGAAAATATTCGTTTAAGATTAAGAGATTTAATTAAATATATTCCAAGACAAGGATTATCTTATGAAACTAATTTTGAAGATGATATTTTAGATGTTCAATTTAATGATTCAGAATTAGAGAATGATGATTTAATGAATTATAAATCTAAAATTGAGTATTATATTCGCCAACATCAAAAAGATGATCCTGTTATTTTGAAAATCAAAGAAAACAAACCATTAAGTAGTACAGATTTAGTTTCTTTAGAAAATATTTTATGGAAAGAATTAGGTTCTAAGAAAGACTATTATTCAGAAGTAGGAGAAAAGCCTATCTGCGAATTTGTTCGAGAAATTGTTGGCTTGGATATGAATGCTGCCAAAGATGCTTTCTCTAAATACTTAGATGAAAGAAATCTTAATTCTGAACAGATCTATTTTGTAAACCAAATTGTAGAATACATTGTAAGAAATGGTTTAATGAAAGACATGAGTGTTTTACAACAATCTCCATTTACAGATAAAGGTTCTGTTGCAGATTTGTTTGGAAATGACATTCAAACTTGGATGGAGATTAAGAGCGTTATAGATAATATTAATAATAATGCGAATTATAATTAGTGTTCATTAAATGACTTTATAGGAGGAGTAGCAATGAAAGGGCAAGAAATTCAATTTATCTGTATATAAGTGGACCCACAAAACGATTTGTGATTCCAGTTTATCAACGTAATTATGATTGGAAAATAGAAAATTGTAAGCAATTATATGACGACTTAATCAAAGTGATACGAAATAATCGAAAAAGTCATTTCTTTGGAAGTGTTGTTTCTGTATATGAACCTAGTAGTGCTAGAAATATCGAATTTCTAGTTATAGATGGACAACAGCGATTAACAACTATCACTCTTTTATTGCTAGCTATGTACAACTTAATACAAGAGGGTAAGGTTTCTTATAAAACTCCTATGTTGAATGATATGATTTATGAGCAGTTTTTAGTTGATAAATACCAAGAAAAAGATAAGCGTATTAAATTAAAGCCTATTAAAAATGATAAGAATGCATTTGATAAATTATTTGATGATCAAGATGATTATATTCTAGATTCCAATATTACAGTGAACTACAGATATTTCTATGATCGCATTCAAAAAATGGAATTAACTATTGATGAATCTGTTATGGAAATTTTTATAAGTGATGGAGAATATACAATGACGAGCCGTTTTTATGATAATGAAAAGGATCTGTTTATTCGTTTTGAAGGCATTAATGAGATTGAAACATATAAAATGAAAGGTTTTAAAACAGAATGAAAAAGTTATTAGCTTTTGGGGAGCGTTGATTGATATGATTCCATCAAATACAGGTCGTATTATGGATGTGAATAATTTTACACCTAAAGTTGGAGGAGCACCTCTAAATGTCTGTGGGGCCTATACAAAATTAGGTGGTTCAAGCAATATAATCACGATGCTTGGTAAAGATCCATTTGGAGATAAGATTGTTAATGAATTAATAGGATTTGGAATAAATACAGACTATGTGAAGCGTACGAATGCTGCAAATACTTCACTTGCATTTGTTGCATTAGATGAAAATGCCAATCGAGAATTTTCTTTCTATAGAAATATGGGTGCTGATATGTTGATGTCTGAAGATGATGTTGATAAAAATTGGTTTATGGATGCATATGCTTTACATTTCTGCTCTGTTTCATTAGGAAATTTTCCAATGCGAAAGGCACATAATAAGGCAATTAAATATGCCAAAGAAAATGGATTGATTGTTTCATTTGATCCTAATGTGAGATTGCCATTATTTGATGATCATGAATATTTAAAAAATGTAATACATGAATATATTCAGTATGCAGATATTTTGAAAATTAGTGATGAAGAAGTTGAATTTATTTTTGGAAACAAAAATATTGAAGAAAATCTAGATTATATATTTGATCAAGGTGTCAAATTGTTAGTTTTTACTTCAGGAAAAGATGGAGCCGTAGCATACACAAAAAATGTGGTTGCAAACTCAAAAGGAATTAAAGTGAATGCAGTAGATACAACAGGTGCAGGAGATGGTTTTATTGGTTGTTTGTTGTATCAAATGGCAAAAGAAAATGTGGATTTAGAACAAATAAATATTTTAACAGAAGAACAATTAAAAACGTATTTAGATTTATCTAATAAATTTTGCTCTATTTCAGTAACAAAAGAAGGAGCCATTGCAAGTTATCCGACAATGGAAGAATTAAGATAACTTATATATAGGAATCAGTATGAATAAAATGCTGATTCTTTTTTATTTAAAAGTCAAGATAAATCTATCTAATTCGATGAAAATAATACGATTTAGATAAGATAGGATTATTCGCAACAACATGCTTGGAGTTAATAATGTTTTCACATTGGACATTTATAATAAGAATTGGCTACTGGATGTAGTAACGGTGAACCCTCTGAATTAAAAGGATGATTTCTTGAGTTCTCGATGATTCCGATTATGTAGGAGGACGTGTTTTATGTATATTTATCTGTACATTGATGTTGCCATGAGTATATTGGCTTTAGTAGAATTGCTAAAAATCGCATTGATTATTATAGAAAAATGTAAAAGACACTAGTTCACCCTCTCCAATGGATTACTAGTGTCTTTATACTAAAATAATTCAGAGGAACCACTGTATCCAGTGGTCTTTCTGTATGATTATTAAACAATTGATATATATAAAAGTCAAGGCTAACTTTATCTAAAATTAGTCGTTTTAGATAAAATAGGAACAATAGAAATTGTAACCGGATGTAGTAACGGCTACCCTTGGAATAAAAAGGATAACATCTTGAATTCTCAAAGATTCTGATTTTGTACAAGGACGTGTTCTATGTATATTTATCTGTACATTGATGTTGCTTTTGTGTTTAATGGCTTTAGTTGAATTGTTAAAATCGCATTGATTATTATAGAAAAATGTAAAAGACACTAGTTCACCCTCTCCAATGGATTACTAGTGTCTATACATTAGAATAATTCAGAGGAACCACTGTATCCAGTCGTCTTTCTGTATTTGTATTATAGTTGTTAAATTGATTTCATGCAAATGAATGGATTATGTTGTAATAATCATCTGGATGTATGGGTTGTTTTGATAAGCTTGCATACACCATCGCTTAATAGTTCGATATTTTCTTCATTGAAAATTATATCTCTAGAAGTATGTATTCGATCAAGATAATAGAACAAACCTTTCTTAAGGCTGCAAACTCCATATGCATATTTAAAGCTAAAGTTGTCGGATGGATAGAATCCAAATCCTTTGTTGATGTGAACTCTTATATAATCTGTTGATGCAAATGCATTTATAATATTTTCATGTTTTGATTGATCATTTTTAATTTGTTTCGTTGGAAAGAAAAATATATCATTGCCGTCGGATACACAATCAAAATTAATGATAAGTTTATTCTTTAGATATTCTTTATATTCTTTCGCAAAAGCAGAAGAGCCTAATAAACCTAGTTCTTCGTTGTCAAATAACACAAAACATACTTCATCTCTTAAATCTTCTGGTAATTTGATGGCTGATTCAATGATTGTAATGATACCACTTGTATTATCATTTGCAGTATGTTTATTTGCTTTTCCAAGCAACATCCAAATCATTATAATTAACCATGAAATAGAAGAAGCAATATTAAGCTCAATATTCTTAAATAGACCTATCCAAACAAACAATTGAATAAGAACGATGTTCATAAAGAATATAAGAATTAATACACAAATAATAATGGCTAATTGTGATAAAATCAGACCAAACAAATTATTAGGCACAATTAAATTGGGAAATGGTAAGACCGCCTGTGTATCATAGTGAGCTGTACAAAATATCTTAGCTTTCTCTATATTACCGATAATTATATTATTATTTATCCCTTTATGTTGAATACTAGGGCAATACCCATATTGATTAAGTTCATGAATTATATATTTACGAAATTCCTCTTTTTGTTTTTTTGTTTTTCGAACTTGAAAGTGATCAAGAATTCTGCGACTCGTTTCATTCATTCTTATTTCTCCCTTAGTTGTATGATGTTAGCATATAAATAGGACTAGTCAAAAAGAGAAAATTTACACCAGTG
>ERZ1673696.2356-NODE-2356-length-13461-cov-3.597195_pt1 | contig 13461 bp, 7 predicted proteins | sample MGYA00580226_ERZ1673696 | MGnify/ENA primary metagenome ERZ1673696 (study PRJEB41218, sample SAMN15661743) | gut metagenome | host: Homo sapiens | place: Canada: London | collected 2015-08-20/2019-03-30 | study: EMG produced TPA metagenomics assembly of... | reverse complement strand
CAGTCGCAGTAGTTGAACGCCATTTTGTTCATACCCTCCATGAAGAGAATCCATTTGCCGGTCTTTTTGAAACCGTCGACGGCCGAAAGGCCGTTGTCGGTCCCCGTGCACGACTCCATCGCCGCGAGCATGATGCACTCGAAGGCCGTTCCGTAACCCCAGTAGCCGTAGCCTTCGGGGTAGTTGCCGTCGGGGTTGTACATCTCGGGCATGACCGAGGCGTTGCTTTCGATCGCCTTGTCGATGATGCTCCGCGCGTCGTCCTGACAGGTCTCGTAGACGGCCAGCGCCGCCACCACCAGTCCGCCGTTGCAGACCTGGTTCCAGTTGGTCGCCGAGGTGTAGAAGTTGAGGTTCCACTTGCCGTTGAGCGCGCAGTAGAACGCGTAGTCCCGAATGGCCTTCTCGGCGCTCTTCTTCGTCGCGTCGCTCAACCGGCCGTAGAGCCAGTCGTAGCCGATGCCCACGCCGTGGGCCATCTCGGCTCCGTCGAGGAAGTGGGTCGCGGAGTTCCAGTCCTTGAAGGCGCAGACCGTCTGCATGTCCTTCTCCGCCTTTTCGAGGTATTTGTCCTCCCCGGTCAGACGGTAGGCGTAGGAGCAGGAGATGATCCGGTTGGCCGCCTCGGTCGAGACCGACAGCAGCCGCTTGCCGGTGACTTCGTAAACCAGATCCTTGGCCGTGAGCGCCTTGTCGGCGTAGGCCATGATGCACTCGTGGAGTTTCTTCAGGTTGGCGTCGGACCCGGCGGCCAGTTTCGCCTTGATGGCCGTCACGTCGTCCTCGGACATGATGATCCGCGGGTGGTTGGCCGCCGTGAGTTTCGAATAGTCGCCCGGACCGGACGGCTGCTCTCCGCCGCCGCCGTTTCCGCCGTTCCCGGACCCGCTTCCGGGTTTGTAGATCATTCTGTCGTCGGCGCATCCGGAGAGGACGCATGCCGCCGCGACGAACCAAAGCAGTTTTTTCAATATCTTCATGGCTGTAAAGTTTTTTGTTCGCAAACCGGGGAGTGTCCGGCCCGACGGCCGGGCGCTCCTCCGGATTCCGGTTGTCAACGGTTTTCGGTGTCCTGCATGCAGCGTACCGACATGCCGGCCGCACGGCCGCCGCCGTCGTTCCACGTGCCCTGCGACGTGCGGTAGTAGAGCTGGTAGACGTTGTGGTCCGAGGCTTCGTATCCGTGGTAGGACGAATTGGACCAGACGCCCAGAATGTCGTTCTGGTTGTTGTTCGGGTTTCCGCCCGACGAGGCCCATTTCAGGCCGCTGAAGTGCCAGTAAGCCTTGTTCGTGCCGTCGTATTTGTAGATCATCGACTGTACCGAGTTGTTCTTTTCGAAGGCGTCGTCCTTGCCGGCGAGCACCTCCTTGTAGACTGCCGGGGAGGCCACCATCCAGCCTTTGGGGCAGGGATCGAAGATCGACTTGGTGCCGTTCGCGGGCGATCCGGCCTCCGCCGTGCCGTTCGGGTTGCCCCAGAAGTCGTCCTTGCGGTCGGTGCGCTTGCCGGTCCAGTCGCCGAGCCACCAGTCGCCGTTGTGCTTCGAGACGCCGTCGGTCTTGAAGAAGACGCCCGGATTGCTCGCCGAAATCTTGAGGTCCGTCGCGTTGGTCGAGGCGACCGTGTAGGTGATGCTGCCCCAGGAGAAGCTGAACGGGCGGCCCCACTGGAAGTAGGCTCCCACGCCGTGCCAGTTGTTGTAGTTCGGGGCGTAGCTGTCGCCGATGTAGCGGTCCATGACCACTCCGCTCTTGTAGGGGTGTCCTGTGACGCCTCCCGGCAGATACCAGACGGTGAAGGCCCAGATGAATTTCTTTTCGGCGTTCAGGAGGCCCACCTTGCCGAACCATCCCAGATAGCTGCCCTTCGTGGTCTTGAGCGTCAGTTTGCAGTCGCTTCCGATCTCCACCTCCTCGGCATAGTCGGCCGGGGAGTCGGGGTTGTTCCGCTTGCCGTTGATTGCCAGCGTGTAGTTGGTTCCCGAGAGGTTGTTGGCGAAGATGATTTTGGCGTATTTCGGCTCTTCGCAGCCGTTGAAGAAGCCGCGCGCCCTGACATCGACCGTGATCTCCTCGCCGTCGGCGCTCGTGACGAAGGTGTTGGCCTCGCCGTAGGCCCAGCCCTCGGCGAGATAGCGCGTCTCTTCGGGCTGATACCAGGCGAACCGGTTGTCGGCCGGGGAGACGTTCGCCACGGTGATCGTGTTGACGGCGTTCGCCTTCAGCTCCTTCACGTCGACCTTGACGGGGATGGTCACGTTTTTCGTGCCGTCGGTCATGGCCACGGAGACGTAAACCTCCTTGCCGGTCAGGTTCACGGGCAGCGTCACGAGCCAAAGTTCCTGCGCCGAGGAGAGTGCCTGCGGCTCCTCCACGACGACGGTGGCGTAGTTGCGCGGGGTCTCGGTCCGGGTTTCGCCCGTGGCGACGTTGACCGAGATGTCGCCGGAGACAGCCTCGCCGTCACACCACAGCGACGCGCCGTTGAGTTTGTAGCCGGCGTATTCCGTGCTCGAAATCACGAGCCGGACGTACGCCACGGCGTGCCGCAGCGAGAACGACGCCGAGGGGGACTTGCCCGGGGCCGCGGCGGCGGGGTCGATCGTGGTCTTGTCGTAGGCCAGGGTGTATTTTCCCGTGTGGGAGGAGTCGCCCGGGCGCGCCTGACGCTGTTCCATGGGAACGGACGCATGAAGAGCGCCGTCGCCGTAGGTCGTGTAGGAACTGTACGGATAGTAGACGATCAGGTCCATGCTGCTCTCCACGGCGGTTTCGGTCTCGAGGACGAAAATGCCGCTGTTCTTGCCGGCGTCGCTGGCGTTCAGCGTCGCGCTGGCGTTTTGGAAAAGGGTTTCGACCGGGGAGATGATGCCGATCCGGTCGCCCGACGACCAGAGGACCGGGTAGGAGTTGCCGTCCTTCACGCCGATTTCGGTCCGGGTCTCGGGGAAGGTCCTGCCGACGAACGTGATCATGTTCCCGCCCTTGCCCGGTTCGGCCTCCAGCGACGGGTCTTCCGTGTTGCAGGAGAGGAGAAGCAGGGCCGTTGAGACGCTATAAAGTAGCTTTTTCATATCGTTTGCTCGTTTTGGGTTTTACTGCGGGTTGTCTTCGAGGTTTCCGGCCGAATTGTCGTTGCTGATTCCCTCCGGATCGCCCTCGGCCGTGAAGGTGAGGTAGGCGGAGTGGCAGGCGCGGCCCGTGCGGTCGTAGACGATGACGGCGCAGAAGTAGTCCTGCTCGAAGATCAGGTCGGTGAGCTGTGTCGTGAAGGGCAGTTCGGCCGCCGTGCCGTTCGCCTCGACGTACTTGATCAGCGGGATTTCCCGCGTGTAGTCGAGCGTGAGCGTGGAGACGCGGACGCCCGTCACGATCTTGGCCCCGTAGAAGTTGCCTTTTTCCAGCGCCGCGGTGACGGTCGCCTTGTTGTCGGCGATGTCTCCGACCTCGATCTTCACGGCGGGCATGTTGGGGTCGTCTTCGGGTTCCGACGAGGAGTCCCCGCAGGAGAGGGCGAAAAAGCCGGTGAGGAGCGCGGCCGAGAGTATGAGAATCTTTTTCATTTCGATAAACGGATTGAGGTTAAACAATCAATAGACCCAGCCCGGGCGGGTGGTGAGCGAAGCGTTCCGCTGCAACTCGCCCTGCGGTACGGACCACGGCCAGAGGCAGTCGTCCCAGTACCAGGCGTATTCGACCGTGTTGTCGCCCCACCACGACTGGCCGCCGTGGACGTCCTGTCCCTGGAACTTGGTCTCCTTATAGGTTCCCCAGCGCACTTCGTCGAAGAAGTTCACCGCCTCGACCGGAAATTCCACGCGGCGCTCGTAGCGTACGGCCTCGCGCATGGCGTCGAGACCGCCGATCGTGATGCCCGGCATGTGGGCGCGGGCGCGCACCTGGTCGATGAGGTTCTTCGCCGGGGTGAACTCGTTCAGCTCGATCAGCGCCTCGGCCCATTGCAGGATGACGTCGGTGTAGCGGATGAGCGGGAAGTCCGTGTAGCAGCGCTGCCGGTCGATCAGTTCGCCCTTGAGGAAACGCACGTACTTGCGGTAGCAGTAGTAGGCCGAGGTGCGCTTGTCGAGCCAGAAGTCGCCGCCGCTGGTTCCTTGCAGGTAGAGCGGCCAGCGGAGCTGCTTGCCGATCATGTTCTCGTCGCCGTTGAGTCCCGCCGTGAAGCAGTCCACCGGTTCGTAGGGGGTGACGATCGTCTGCTTGAGCCGCGGGTCGCGCTTGTCGTAGGCGGCCTTGATCCGGGCCTCGTTGCCGTTGTCGAGGTAGTAGCGGTCGAAGATGTCCTGCCCGCAGATGCCGATCGCCTGGGTCTTCTGCGACGCCAGCTTCGCGTTGCTTTTCAGCCCGTCGCGGCAGAAGAACACGGCCCGCTGTCTGGGCGTCAGCTGGTCCCAGTTCTCAAGCCCGGTCACCTGGCTCCATTTGAACTCCGTGCCGTCGTCGTTCTGGTAGTAGTCGACGAAATCCGACGCCGGTTTCACCTCGTCCCAGCCGCCGTAGGTGTCGCGGGCGCCCACGGCCTGCTGGATGTTGTCGCAGTAGCCGGACTCCTCGTCGTACTGGATGGCGAAGATCATCTCGTTGTCGCGCTCGTTGTCGGGGCTGAAGAAGTCGATGTACTCTCCCCGCCAGAGGTCGTAGCCGCACTGGCCGACCTGCTCGAAATCGTTGGCGGCGTTCTGCCACTCCTTGAGCCACATGTAGGCCATGCCGCGCAGGGCGTAGGCGGCGCCTTTCGACGGGCGGCCGAAGTTGCTCTCCCCGAGGGTGTTGTCGGGGAACGACGCGTTGTCGATGCAGTATTTCAGGTCGGGCAGTACCACTTCGCGCCACACGTATTCGGCGCTCTCCTGCGTCCGCGTGCACTGCTCGTTGGAGATAGGCTCGAGGTAGACCGGGACGCCCTGCCAGAATTTGTTCAAGCGGGAGTAGGCCCAGGCCCGGAGGAACCGGGCCTCGCAGAGGTAACGCTCGTAGGTCGGGGCGTCCAGTCCGGCCTTGTGCAGGTTCGTGACGGCGTCGTTGGCGGCGTGCACGATCGTGTAGCAGAACCTCCATTCGTGCGCCAGCTGCCAGTCGTTGGCGCGCTTCGCCTGATTGTAGAGCAGGTAGATCGGGTAGTTGTTGGCGTAGTAGTCGGTGCAGAATCCCAGGGCTTCGATGCCGTACTTGTTGAGTCCGTCGAGGTTCTCCGAGCGGACCTGCGTGCCGTTGCTCTGTTTGCGGTTGTAGAACGTCTCGTAGAGTCCGTTCATGCCCTTCAGGGCGAGTTCGGGCGTGGTCCACATGTTCTCGCTGGCGATCTGGTTTTCAGGGGCCGTGTTGAGCAGGTCCACGCATGAAGCGGTCGTCAGGGCCGCTGCGGTGGCAAGGATCGTATAATATAGCTTTTTCATAGTCGTTAGAATGTTATCTGTGCTCCGAATGTGACCGAACGCATGAGGGGATAGCCGATGGCGGAGCCTTTCTCCGGGTCGAGGCCCGGGTAGTCGGTGATGGTGAGCAGGTTCTCTCCCGATACGAAGAACCGCAGCTGCTGGACGTAGAATTTCTTCGTGATCCGGGAGGGGAGCGTGTAGCCGATCTGGACGTTCTTCAGCTTCAGGTAGTCGCCCTTGTATTCGTAGAACTCGCTGGCCTGACGGTTGTCGCCGGGAGTGCCGAAGGTCAGCCGCGGATAGGCTCCCTTGAGATTGGTTCTCGCGTCTGCGGGATTCTCCGGATCGAAGAAGTAGTGGTTGTCGGCCACCCGTTCGCTGATGCCGTGTCCGTTCGTGGTCTGGGTCCCGTTGTAGTAGAGGGCGTTCCAGATGATGTAGTAGTCGAACGCGCCCGACCATGTCATGTTGAAATCGAGCCCTTTCCAGGCGAATCCGAGGTTGACCCCGAGGTTGTACGAGGGCGTGCTCGTGCGGCCGTTGAAGTCCATGTCGTTGTCATCGCCGTAGTTGCCGTCGCCGTTCCGGTCGACGTAGATCAGGTCGCCGTACCAGAGCTGGTCCTTGCTGAGGGCCGTCACGCCGTTGAACGTGTAGCCCGTTTCGAGCATGGCCTGCACCCATTCGAAATCCTGCTGCGTGCGGATCATGCCGTCCTTCGGTCCGGCGTTGACGTCGACGGCGCCGCCCCTGTAACCGCGTCCGTTGCCCTTGTAGAGCCTCCGGAGGTAGTGCTCGCCCAGAGCGTGCCCCTCGCACAGCTTGCCGCTGCCGTAGCCGGCCGTGACGTCGGAGAGGTTGTTGGTGTAGACCCCGTCGGTCCACGTTTTGACCAGATCGCCCTTGAACCTGGTGACCCGGTTTTTGTTGTACGAGAAATTCACCCCGGCATAGTAGCTGAAATCCTTGCCGATGCGGCTTTTCCAGTTCAGCGCCAGCTCGACGCCCTTGTTCACCACGCTGCCCAGGTTCGAGGGCACGCCCGACACCTCGCCCATCGTCATGTAGATCGTCGGGGTGTAGAGGATGTCCGTGGTGTTCTTGCGGTAGTAGTCGATCTCCGCCGTGAGCCGGTTGTCGAAGAAGCCCATGTCGAGGCCGATGTCGGTCGTGGCGGTGGTTTCCCACTTGAGGTCGGCGTTGCTCAGCGAGGAGATGTAAAGCCCTTTCGAGCCGGACCCGTCCACCACGACGTTCTGCGTGGCGTAGACCGCCTGCCAGGCATAGTTGCCGATGCCCTGGTTGTTGCCGGCCTTGCCCCACGATGCGCGCAGCTTGAGGTTCGAGAGCCAGTCTTCGGTCCCCTCCATGAAACGTTCCTCGTGGATTTTCCATCCGGCCGAGAACGAGGGGAAGATGCCGTAGCGGTTGTTGCTGCCGAAGCGCGAGGAGCCGTCGGCGCGGAGATTCGCCTCGAACAGGTAGCGGTTTTTGTAGGCGTAGTTGACACGTCCGAAGTAGGAGCGCAGGCCCCAGCCGTTTTTGGCCGTGCTCGACGATCCCGAAAGCGTTTCGTAGGTTCCCAGGTCGTTCAGCGTCCAGTCCGTGGCTCCCTGCTTGCTCACGCCCCAGCCCCAGGTCCGGTATTCCATGGCCGAATAGCCGAACAGCACGCCGAAGTCGTGGTCGCCGATGGCGGCCGTGTAGCGGGCGAGGATCTCCGAGGAGAGGTAGTAGTTCCGCGAGGTGGTGTTCGAAACCCCGGCGTTCGAGAGGTCGGAACTGGAATAGCGCGTGTCGGTGGTGTAGTCCCAGTAGCCGTTTTCGCGGCCGTAGGAGTGCCGTTCGCCGAAGGTCGGGGAGTAGTTCACCGTGGCCTCGACGCTCACGCCCTTGTACGGGCGGATCGTAGCGTAGACCGAGCCGTTGACGCGGGTGGAGTTGTTGTAGCCGCCCGAGCCGTACATCATTCCGAAGATGTTGTTGGCGTTCGAGGACTCCTCGGCGGCCAGGGCGGGACGGCCCCAGGCGTTGACGGAGCCGGGATAGACGCCCGGGGTGGTCTGGTACAGGGCGTTGAAGGCTCCCGAGATGTTGGCCAGCCCGTATTCCTGGCGTTGTCCGAACAGCCGGACGCCTGCCGTGAACCACTTCGTGACGTCCGCTTCGAGGTTGGTGCGGAAGTTCACCTTCTGGGTCGAGGAGTCGATGCCGAACCGCCCCATGACACCCTGATTGTCGAGGTAGCCCAGCGAGAGCAGGTAGCGGATCTTCTCCGACCCGCCCGAGATCGAGAGGTTGTGCTCCTGGGAGTAGCCGTTCTCGAAAATCTCGTCAAACCAGTCGGTGTTGGGGTAGAGCGCGAAGTTCGGGACGCCGTTTTCACCGACCCCGTAGGGATCGGCCGACTTCTCCCGCCAGAGGTCGATGTTCGACTGGGAGAAGATGCGCGAGGTCCCGATGTTGTCGCACGACTCGTTGATAAGCTCCATGTGCCGGGCGTAATCCGAAACGAAGTGCAGGTCGTTGTAGGGCATTTGCAGGATGCCCTTGTAGGAGTAGCTGATCTGGGCTTTCCCGGACGAGCCGTTTTTCGTGGTGATGAGGATGACGCCGTTGGCGGCGCGCGTTCCGTAGATCGAGGCCGAGGCGGCGTCCTTGAGCACCGAGATCGACGCGATGTCGTTCGGGTTCACGTTGTCCATGCTCCACTCCACGCCGTCCACGAGCACCAGCGGGCCGTTGGCGCCGGAGGTGAACGAGCCGTCGCCGCGGATGCGGATCGTCGCGTTGTCCGAACCCGGCTGGCCGGAACTTTGCGTGACGTTCATACCGGCCGCCAGGCCCGCCAGCGCCGCCGAGGTGCTGATGATCGAGCGGCTCTCACTGGTCTTCGAGAAGTCGATCGACGCGACGGAACCTGTCAGGTTGACCTTCTTCTGGACGCCGTAGCCTACCACCACGACATCTTCGAGCAGTTGGTTGTCGGTCTCCAGCGAGACGTCGACGACGGTGCGGCCCGCTGTGTTTTCCGAACGGGGCCGGTAGCCCATGCAGGAGAATCGGAGAACTGCGTCGGGACTTTGTACGGCCAGCGTGTACCTGCCTTCGGAATTGGTCGTCGTGGCTTCGCGCTGCGACGCCATGACGACCGCGCCGATGATCGGCGCCCCCTCACTGTCGGTCACCTTTCCCGTAATGGTGCGGGTGCTGCTGCCTCCGGACGACTGGGCGATCGCAGGGATCGCAAAGGCAACGAGAAACACCGAACAAAGCAGTTTGGTCAGTTTTTGTTTCATAATTACACACGGTGGTAGTTGTTATTAGGGTTTGTTTGGGTTGTACGGCTGTATTTCAGCAGGGCTTCCAGGAAATTGTAGTCCGCGTAGGTCAGCGGCACGTCGATTTCGTGGTTGTCCGGACGGGACCCCACGCTGTGCATGAGCAGGAAGTTCCCGTACTCTCCGGGACGGGCGAGGTAGGCGTCGGAGGCGAGGGTGCGCAGTTGCTTTTCGGCCATTTTCAGGTATCTGCCCTTTTCCTCCGGCTTGTTGGTCAGCGAACTCAAGTCGACGAACGCCGAGGCCATGATCGCCGCGGCCGAAGCGTCGCGCAGGTAGTCGGGAATGCGGTCGGAGTCGAAGTCCCAGTAGGGAATGCCGTCGTCGGGAAGCCGCTCCAACAGCATGCCGGCGATGTTCTCGGCTTGGTTGAGGTAACATTCGTAGCCGCTCAGGCGGAACATCATCGTGTAGCCGTAGAGCGCCCAGGCCTGCCCCCGCGCCCAGGCGGATTCGTCGCTGAAGCCCTGCACGGTCTCCTTCCGGCGGACGCGGCCGTCGGCGGGGTCGTAGTCCACCAGGTGATAGCTCGTGAAGTCGGGCCGGAAATGGTTGCAGAGGGTCGTGTTGGCGTGCGTCACCGCGACGCTCTTCAGGGTGTCGTCCCCGAAGAGCAGGCCCGCGTTGTAGAGGTGTTCGAGGTTCATCATGTTGTCGATGATCACCGGGTATTTCCAGTCGCGGCCCTTGCGCACGAAGTCCCAGCTGCGGATGACGCCCGTCACGGGCGAGAACCTTCCGGCGAGGACCCGCGCCGAGGTGTGGATGGGTTCGAGGTATTTCTGCTCGCCGGTGATCCGGTAGGCGTTGCCGAAACTGCAATTCATCTGGAATCCCAGGTCGTGGTCCGTGCCTTTCTGTTTGAGGGGATAGAGTTTGAAGGTGTTTTTTTCGGCCAGTTCGCGGAATGTCTTGTCGCCGGTATACTCATATATATACCAGAGCGAGCCGGGATAGAATCCGCTGCACCACCAGCGGATGTTGGAAGGGATGAATTTTCCGTCGGAGGCCGCCGATCTCGGAAGCGTCTCGTCGGTCAGCCGGCCTTCGAGCTGTTCGTACTGGGCCGCGGCTACGGCGAAGACGCGATCGGTCAGTTCCGGCATTGTCTCCCGGGGAGTGCATCCCGCGAGAAGAAGGGTCGACAGCAATGCTGTGCGATAGGTTCGGGTTCTCATGTCAGACAGTAGTTTTTTCGGGTGGTTTTTCCGTCATTCAAAATTAGATTTTGTATTCTTCCGCGAAAGATTCGATCCGGTCAAAGGGGAACAGAATCCGGTCAAAGTCGCTTCTCCGGGGCGTCGTCGGGGGATATTTGGTTTAAAAAGACTTATATTTGTCATGCCGCTTTCCGCGTCGGGTCCCTCTCTTCGGAACGGCGGTGTTTCACAAGTTTCTGGTAACTGTTATGAATGGTTTACGTACGGCCTTTCTGGCCGCCCTGCTTTTTTTGACAACGGCCCGCGCCTGCCCGGCCGGTCCGCTCGACCGTGTGAGGCAAGCCTTTGTTGATGTGTCGGTGATGTCCTATGCCCCGGACGGTGAGGCGACCGAACGTTTCGTCCGCTATTCCGATTACGGGAGGGCGAACGACGTGCTGCTGCTCCAGCTCTACACGTCGGTCCACCTTCCGGACGGCGAGGTGCGACGCCTGCTCGGGCTTTTCGATGCGGGCGGATTCTGGTCCGACATCGACTACGACGACCGGACGAGGGGGCGGTGGCAGCCGTCGCTGCATCTGACGCGGATGTACGCCCTGGCGAAACTTTATGCCGACCCTGCGTCGGCGTGGCATGGCGACGGGCGTATCGGCGGCCTGCTGCACAAGGGGCTTGCCTACTGGTATGCGAAGAAACCGTCGTCGCTGAACTGGTGGCACGGGGAGATCGGGGTTCCCAAGAAACTCGCCGCGATTCTGCTGATGATCCGCGGCGAACTTTCCGGTCCGGAACTGGAGCAGGGGCTGCGGATCATCGAGCGTTCGCGCTTCGGCCGCACCGGGCAGAACAAGGTATGGCTGGCCGGGAACAACCTGATGCGCGGGCTGCTGACGGACGACGAGGCGCTCGTCGCCGAGGCCCGGGATCAGATCGCCGAGGAGATCGTCGTCACCGACGGCGAGGGCATTCAGGACGACTGGTCGTTTCACCAGCACGGACCCCAGATTCAGTTCGGGAACTACGGACTGGCCTATGCCGAGGGCCTTTCGTTCTGGCTCCGGGTTCTCGACGGGACGCCTTATATGTTCTCGGACGCGCAGTGCGCCGTCATCGAAAAGCTGATGCGGGAGGGTATTTGCCGGAGCATCTGGCGGGGTGTGATGGACCCGAGTTTCTGCGGCCGGCAGGTGTTTATCGACAGCGGTCCCGGAAAAGCCTCGTCGGCAGCCGTCGCCGCGGAGAACATCGCGGCGCTGAAAAGACCGGGACACCGGGTTTTCAGGCGGTTCGCCAAGAGGATACTGGAGCCGGAGAACCGCTCGGACGGATTGCGCGGGCCGCGTTATTACGACCGTTCGGACTGCGGCATCTACCGTACCGCCACATGGTATGCGTCGATCCGCATGCACTCCGACCGTACGATCGGCTTCGAGTTTACGAACCGGGAGAACACTCTGGCCAACTTCTCGGCCGACGGGGCGTTGCTGTTCATGCAGCACGGGCGGGAGTACGACAATATCTTCGCCCATTGGGACTGGCGGATGGTTCCCGGGACGACGGCTTACGACGACGGTGCGCCCCTGAAGTGCGACAACTCCGTCGAGGCCAGGAAAAACCGTTCCGGGCATGTGGGCGGCCTCGCTTCGGGCGATGTGCTGTGTACGACGATGGAGATCGAGCGCGACGGGCTTCACGCCCTCAAGTCGGCATTCTTTTTCGGGGACCTCGTCGTGGCGTTGGGTGCGGACATCCGCAGTTCCGACGCCCGGATTTTCCGGATCACCACGGCCCTGGATCAGACGCACCTTGCGGGTCCGGTAACCCGGGGCGGAGCGGCCGAGACCTCCGGCGGCCTGCCGTGGGTGCATCACGACGGCCGGGGATACGTATCGCTGGACGGCGCTCCGATTGCAGTCAGCACGGAGATTCAGGAGGGAAAATGGGACCTGATAGATCCTTTTTACAGGGACAGAACCCAGCGGGGGCCGGTTTTCAAGTGCTGGTTCGGGCATGATCCGGCCCGGACGGGCGGCTATGCCTACGCTTTTCTGCCGTGCCGCGACGCGAAACGGACCGAACGGTTTGCCCGGAATCCCTCCGTGCGGATACTTCGGAACGATACCGGATGTCAGGCCGTCGAATACGGGAAAACATGCTGCGTCGTGGTTCACCGGGCCGGAGAATACCGCCTCGGCGGGCGGACGATCACGGCGCCGGAACCGGCGATCTACCTCCTCCGCGGCGGCCGGACCGAGGTCCGCAGCCTCCCGCCCCTAAACGGCGCTGCCGACTGAACGCCGGACGCCGGAAAAAGCCCCCTATTTTACATTTCGGCGGACTTGTTTCGGTCGGGCGCGAATTTCGGCTCCTTATTGAATATGCATTTGGTCCTTGCGCTGTGACGATTCCCGGATATTGAGTTTTCCCTGCAAACTGATGGATTGATGCGGTCCGATGGTCTCCGAATAATTACGAATCTGTTCCAGCAACAGTTTTGCAGCGACGCGGCCCATTTCGAAAGTCGGCTGCGCTACACTCGTTAGATTGGGTTCAATTATTAAGGCGCTTTGAGATTCGGAGAATCCGACGAATGCAATTTCATCGGGGATTCGGATTCCGGCTTTTTGTAAGGTTTTCATCATCCCGATCGCTGCCGGATCGTTGACGGCAAAAACGGCATCGGGACGGGGATGCATTTTTAGCAGTTCCGCCGCCGCCTTTTGTCCGCTTTCCATCGAGATGCCTCCCGGAATGACCAGCTCTTCGATTGCCGAAACCCCGTGAGCCTGCAAAGCATTCCTGTATCCCCGTTCCCGCTCTTGCGAAAGCAGCAGTCTTTTAGGTCCTGCAAGGTGTGCGATCCGTTTGTAGCCTTGCCGGATTAGGTGCTCCACGGCATTGAACGCCCATTTATAATCGTCAAATATAACATGAGGAGCCTCGACCCCCGGACAAAGCCGATTGAAAAAGACGAGCGGAACGCGTTTTTCCTGTAATTGTGTCAGGAAATCGGCGCTTTCCGAATCCTGTGTTACGGAGATAATGATTCCGTCGACCATTTTGGCATCCATGGCCAGCAGGTTTTTCAGTTCCGTTGCTGCGATTTCGTTTGACTGGCTGATCAGGATATGGTATCCTTGCGGCTCCATCACTTCCTGAATTCCTGTGATCACTTCTGCAAAGAATGAGTTGAAAAATTCGGGGACGATTACTCCGATGGACATTGTCTGCCGTTGTTTTAGGCTTAATGAAATCGGATTCGGATGATAATGTAACCGCTCCGCTACTTCAAGAACGGCTCTGCGGGTTTCGGGATTGACATCCCATCTGTCTGCAAGTGCTCTTGATACGGTGGACGGAGAAATGTTGAGCTCGCGGGCGATGTCCTTTATGGTGGCTCTGTGTTTCAACATGGAGTCGAAAAGTGTAAGTTGCTTGTAAATATAACAAAAATCGGGCATAATGAATCATTTGTCCGATAAATTTTTGGGGAGCCCCTGTAATGTCGGAGCCGAAATTCCCGCCGATTTCATCGGCAACGTTACCGGTAACGTTGCCGATG
>ERZ1673696.2353-NODE-2353-length-13465-cov-4.308949_pt1 | contig 13465 bp, 12 predicted proteins | sample MGYA00580226_ERZ1673696 | MGnify/ENA primary metagenome ERZ1673696 (study PRJEB41218, sample SAMN15661743) | gut metagenome | host: Homo sapiens | place: Canada: London | collected 2015-08-20/2019-03-30 | study: EMG produced TPA metagenomics assembly of... | reverse complement strand
ATCAATCCGGCGTATTTCTGTACATACCTGCATACCATCCACAACGGGAAGCATAATATCCAATACTACCATTTTGGGCTGCACCGCCTTAAATCTATTGATTCCTTCTTCTCCATCGGCTGCAGTGTAGACCTCGTATCCATCCTTTTCAAGATACAGCTTTACCAGTTCTGATATATGCTGATCATCATCAATAATCAGAATTTTAATTTTATTTGTCAAAGCAAATTCCTCCTTAAAAATCATTTTGGCAATATTCTATACCGATAGACATATTATAACACAAAACTCGCTTTTTAGAAAAAAATTAGATAAAAATATAAAGAAATTTTAACCTTTTAGTTCTATAACCGTCACACCGGTATCTCCTTCACCGTATGCGCCTGTTCGGAAAGAAGCAACTTTTTTATTCTTCCGCAGGTAATCCGCAATTGCCTTTCTCAATACGCCGGTTCCTTTTCCGTGGATTATAGTAACGGAACCGAGATTCCGTCCATAAGCCAAATCCAAATACCTATCCACGTTGGCAACAGCTTCATCCGCCAGCTGTCCCCGTACATCCAACGAAAGAGGAACACTTCTCTGCACTCGGCTTACTTTTATGCCGGAAGTTTCCACGTTTTTTTTACTTTTTGCAACAGTAAGTTCCGCAGCATTGACCTCCGTCTGAATGATTCCTAACTGCACTTTTACCTTGCCTCTGGCATTCGGTTTTGTAAGCAATACTCCGTCATTATTCAAAGAGGGAACATATACTTCCATTCCCGGAAGAAATTCTTGTATTGGCTGCCCTGCCGAGAAAGTGCCCGGCATATGTTCTTCTTCTGCCGTGCGGTTTAATTGTTTTCTTATTTCACGCGCCTTAAAAATTGTCGAAGGATCTGCCGCCGATGCGCTCAGCTTTTTTAGCTCTTCAATAACCGCATTGGCTTCTTCCAGCGCTTTTTCGCGTATATTATCTGCCTCACGCTGTGCCTGAAGAAGGAGCTTTTCCCTTTTTTGCGCAAGCTCCCTATTTTCTTTCTCCAGTACCTTTCGCTCCTGCTCGGCACTTGCCCGCAATTGAGCTGCTTCCTGCCGCTGTGTTTGTGCCCGCATCCGGTATTCCTCAGCGTTAGAAAGAATTTTTTCCAGTTTACGGGAATCCTCATCTACATAGCTGCGTGCTCTATCAATCAAATATTGATCCAGCCCCAGCTTTGCCGAAATTAAAAAGGCATTGCTGTTCCCCGGAACTCCTACCATCAATCTATAGGTAGGCTGCAAAGAGTGCACATCAAATTCTACCGACGCATTTTCTGCACCGTTTTTCGATAAAGAATATGCTTTTAATTCCGCGTAATGCGACGTTACCACCGTGCGGATTCTTCTGCGCCGAAGCTCTTCTAAAATCGACATTGCCAATGCCGCGCCTTCTGTAGGATCCGTACCGGCGCCAAGCTCATCTAACAGCACCAGAGATTCAGACGTAACCGCTTTCATGATTTGCGAAATATTTTTCATATGGGAAGAAAACGTGCTCAGATTCTGTTCGATACTCTGCTCATCACCGATGTCTGCAAAAATATTATCAAACACAGGCATTGTTGTTCCGCTTTCTGCCGGAAGATGCAGGCCGCTCTGCGCCATCAGGGCAAATAACCCGATCGTTTTTAGCGTAACGGTTTTTCCTCCGGTATTAGGGCCGGTGATCAGCAGCTGCGTAAAGTCCTTTCCCAGCCACACGGAAATTGGTACCACAGTGCGCTTATCCAGCAGCGGATGCCGGCCGCTTTTAATTTCTACAAATCCTTTTTCATTGATTTCCGGACTGGTTCCATCCATCACACGGCTGAGTTTAGCCTTGGCAAAGATCAAATCCAGCTGTGCCAAAATGCGGCTATTGCTTTCCAAAGTATCATAGACGTCATGCAAATGCGCCGAGTAGTCCTCTAAAATACGTTGAATTTCATCTCTTTCCTCCAGTTTCAGCTGCCGAATGGTATTATTGATCTCCACTACAGCCATCGGCTCAATAAAAAGTGTAGCCCCGCTGGAGGATTGATCATGTATGATTCCCGGAACTCTTGCCCTGTGGGCCGCCATAACAGGCAATACATACCGATCATTGCGCAGCGTAATAATCCCCTCCTGCAGAATTCCCTCTTTATCCAGCCCACGCATCAAATGATGAAGTTTTTCACGTACGCTTTCATTCTGACTGCGAATTTGCCGGCGAATTGCTCCAAGGCGCGCACTGGCAGTATCCGCTATTTCTTCATCGCTTAAAATATCGGCAAATATTTTTCCCTCAATATCCTTAAAAGGAACAAGCTGCCGGGCATATTGCAGAATATGGCCCTCCGTCTCTTCTTCCCGAACATCCGCAATTCCGCCGCGAGCTTCCCGAACGGCTTTCAAAAACAATGCAATATCTAAAAGCTCCCGCATGGAAAGAATCGCTCCAAGTTTTATTCGGGCAAGAATTCCGCGCACTTCATGATACATATGCACCGGAGAACTTCCATGCTTCTCTATCACGGCCACAGCCTCGTCAGTCTGCCGAAGTAAAATTTTTACCGTCCCGATACTGCGTACCGGTTCCAAAGCCAGCGCTGCTTCTTTCCCCGGTGCCGCAACAGCATTCTGTGCTAAAAATTCTTTTATTTTATCAAATTCTAAAATTCTCTCAGTTTTCTGATTCATGTTTCTTCCTGTCTTTTTAAATCAATGTCTGTATCCTTTATAATATAAATAGGTCTCTTTTTCGTTTCTAAATAAGTCTTTGCCAAATAATTTCCTAAAATACCAATACAAAACAATTGAATTCCTCCGATAAAAAACATAATACATGCCAAGGACGGCCAGCCGTTTACGGGATCCCCCCATACAAGCGTACGAATAATAATAAAGAGAATGATGATAAACGAAAGCAAACAGAACAACACCCCCATAACGGAGGCTAATGCCAGCGGCATCGTAGAAAAACCGATGATTCCTTCTAAGGAATAGATAAAAAGCTTCCAAAAAGACCATTTTGTCTGTCCCGCGCTTCGTTTTACATTTTCATACTCTATCCATTTGGTTTCAAAGCCTACCCAACCAAAGATTCCCTTAGAAAAGCGGTTATATTCACACATAGAGAGCACCGCATCCACAAACTTTCGGTTCATCAAACGGAAATCTCTGGCTCCGTCTACAATATCAGCCTTAGATATCCGATTGATTAACCTATAAAAGCACCGTGCAAACAAAGATCGGATTACCGGTTCCCCCTTGCGGGAAACCCTCCTGGTAGCAACGCAATCATACCCCTCTTCCGTAATATCACGATACATCTGCTCTAACAGCTGCGGCGGATCCTGCAGATCGGCATCCATAATAGAGACCAGATCTCCGTTGCTTTTTTCCATTCCCGCATACATCGCCGCTTCCTTTCCAAAATTTCGTGAAAAAGAAATATAACGGATCCTTTGATCTTTTTCTTTTAAGTCTTTCATTACTTTTAAAGTTTGATCCCTTGATCCGTCATCGACAAAAATCATCTCAAAACTGACATGATATTTTTGTTCCATGCCATTCATAACCGGCACAGCAGCCTGAAAAAAATAAGGGAGCGCTTCTTCTTCGTTATAACAGGGAACTACAATCGAAATCTGCATAGAAACCTCCTAATTACCGATGATATTCTTATTTTACATGAAAAATCATGATATTGCAATAGGTTTATATTGGGTTATTATTGCTAAACATAATATAGTAAAAAATATATCGTGCAATTTTAAAAGTTTTGTAGTATAATATATTTGTACAGGCACCGCCCGATAACAGAACGGAGGTTTTTTCAATGAGCGAATACAAACCCATTAAAATCAAAAGAAAAAAACGCCTGGATCCGGCTATGCTGCAAACAATCCTCTATCGGGTACTTCCGATTATCCTGGTAGTGATCATTTCTGTATGCGGATTCAGTATTTTCGATAAAAAAATAAGTGAGATTATCGCTAACCAAAAATACACCAGTTTAGCTGAAAGAGGAAATATTGACGATCCCTTAAGCGAAAATTACACATCTAATACTATAGACTGGCTCTCTCAATACAGCACGCTTGATCCTAACGGCTTTGATCCTTTGGCGCTTTCTCCATTAGGCGTAGTTGATGCCTTGCGTCCTTCTGGGTCTCTATCTTCTACTGAATTTGAACGTTCTTTAGGATATACCAACAAGCAATCCAAAATCTGGTCGATTCATGACTCCGTAAACTCTGATATTGTCGCTTGGATCTATATGTACGGCTTGGGTATCAATTATCCCGTGGCTTCTGAGGCAAACAATATTAACTTTTATTTAAATCACAGCTATGATAAATCAAAATCCACTTCGGGTACGCTTTTCATTTCTTCTGCCTGTGGTATCAACCCGATCTCTAAAAACCTGATTATTCATGGTCATAACATGCGTGACGGTACCATGTTTGCAACTTTAGCCAATTATCTCAACGGCACCAAAGCCTATTATGATTCCCATAAATATATTTTCTTTGATACGCTCTATGGTACGTATCGCTATGAAATCTACAGCGTTTATAAAACTACCCCGGAGGACATCTATCTTCGTACCGGTTTTAGTAGTAATGCGGCTTTTTTAAATTGGTGTGATGAAACCAATAAAAAAGGCATATATAAGAGTGATACCACTTCTTTTTCCGCATCAGACCGCATCATAACGCTGTCGACCTGCGACGCTACAAGCAAATATCGCATCATTGTTCATGCCAAAATGGTATATCCCGTCCCTACTGATGATATTGACTCGAACTTTACTTCGGAGGAAAACCCTAATACAGAGCCAAATACAACGCCGTCTCCTTCGCCAGAAACCCCGGTACAGCCGGATCCAACACCGGAATCTCCGTATGATTTCGCCGTAGGCTCCTCTTATTGCATCAAACTTACCGATACAAAGAGTACTCTCCGCCTGCGAAACGGTCCCAATGTTTCTTACGGTGTAGTCGGAAGCCTCGCCCACGGTACACAGGTGACCATTCTTGCGGACAGCGGTGAATGGGTAAAGGTAAAAACCATCGGCGGCATGGAAGGGTATTTAATGAAAACATATCTTGTGCCTGAGGACGTGTTTTCCTATACGATTCCCTCAGCTACAGTAGGAGCGCCGAATGCCAACCTTATAACGCCGGCACCCGCTGCTTGATTATGGAGGCTTAACTATGAGTGAAAACAACCAATCCCGTCGTTCTGCCGGTCAATACATTATGATCGGAGAAAATCGCATCCGCTATTTTGAAGAAGGCCAGGGAGAAACCGTGATCTTTATTCATGGTTTGGGCCAGGCGATGTATACGTTTAGAAAGAATGTACATGTTTTAGCCGAGTATTGCCATGTTGTAACGATAGACTTGATCGGCCACGGCCTTTCGGATAAGCCGGAATGTGATTATTCTATCTCCGACTTTTCTAAACTGATTGTAGATTTTATGGATGCCATGGCTATTGAAAATGCAACGCTTTTGGGCTTCAGTACCGGTGCAATCATTGCACTGGATGTTGCTATTTCCCATCCTGCATATGTAAAACGGCTAATTTTGCTGACGCCGGGCGGTCTTACCAAACAATATCCCAGTACCCTTAAGCATCTTACTGTACCGATTCTCTCAGACCTTATTTTTACATTTTTTAATGTTTCTCTCGTAAAAAAGGTGCTGCGAGCCGCGTATTTTGACCCTACCTTTGTCACACCGGATATGATCCGACACTATTATAAGGTTTTATCCAATAAAGAAAATTTAGATGCTATGATTACCGCCTACAGCAATTGGGATGACAAAAATATTGCCTATGAACTTTCCGAGGTAAAGGCTCCCTCTTATATATTTTGGGGAGAAAATGACGACTGGCATCCGTTAGAGCTACTGGAATTATATGAGGAAGCCCTTCCTGATGTATATTCCGCCACCTTTGCTGACTGCGGCCATATGCTGCATGAGGAAAAGGCCGATGAGCTGAATAAAAAGCTAATTGAAATCGTCTCTTCTAATGATTAACTAAAAAGCAGGCTTACCGCCTGCTTTTGGTTTTTCTTTTACATCTTAACAATCATCATAATCGCTGCTAAAATCACAACACTAAAAATGATTATACGGGAAACTACATAGGGTACGATCAGCTTTTTTGCCTCCAGCCGCTTATATTTCGGTTTGGTAAGAAGCCCAAAAACAACATATCCGATCATTGCCAAAACACTAAAAATTTTTAAATACGGAATCGAAGTAAAATACGCTATAACCGTAAAAAGTACCGTCGCAGCAAGACACAGCACCGCATATTGATAATTTTTATGACTTTTTTTCTTTTCCAATGCTTTTTGGTTCTCAATATCTTCATCAGAAATCAATGCATCAATACTGATATCAAACAAATTTGCCAGCTGTTTCAAACTATCAATGCTCGGATATCCTCTGTTCGTTTCCCATTTTGAAATAGCGGTACGTGTCACCCAGATTTTCTCGGCCAGTTCTTCCTGTGTAAAATGCTTTTCCATACGCAGTTTTTTTAATTTTTCTCCAAACATATTTTTACACCTCCGCTCCTCATCATAACAATTCCCCCACGTTTTGTCACGATACTTCTGTTCACATTGTTTTTTGGGGTCAAGATTTATAAAAAAAGATACCGCAAAGCGGTACCCTTATTATAAAACAATATATCAAATAATATATTTCCTGCTCTTTTTCGGACGATTCTCCAATTCCACCCGTTTTTCTTCATATCCTGGTCTTCCCAGAAGCGCATACGTAGCATTTTTTCCTTCTTCCACACCTGGTTGATCAAAGGTATTAATACCCAACATAGCGCCGCAGTAAGCTGTTTCCAGCTCATAAAAGAACATCAGTTCGCCAATTGTAAAAGCATTAACCTCCGGCAGCATAATCGTATAATTCAAATGCCCGCTTTTCAGCAGTGCATATTCTGTGGCAATACGCTCAGCGGTAATCAATTCGTTCATCGTATGGCCGCAAAGGAAATTTACCGCCGGTATTTCTTCACAGCCTTCGGGAATCGCTATTTCAGTACGGTACTGATCCACCCCCAGCAGAGTAATCACTTTATCAAACGGACCTTCCGTATAAAGCTGAACCTGACTATGCTGGTCGGTCACCCCCAAAGCCTTGACCGGAGTCTGCCCCACATACACCGCATTGCCGGAAAGGTCATTTTTCTTCCCCAAAGATTCTCCCCACAGCTGGCAGTACCAATCTGCCATATATTTCAAGCTGTCAGCATAAGGCATCATAACGGAAATATTATATCCTTTCTGCATAGCAAGATACTGCATAGCTGCAGCCATCAGTGCAGAATTCTGATAGATATCTCCACTGGAGGCCAATTCGTCCATATATGCGGCCCCCTCCAACATTGCCCGGATATCAATTCCGCAAACAGCAGCAGCAACCAATCCTACCGGACACATTTCACTGAACCGGCCGCCGACGCCATCAGGAATCACATAGCTCTTAAATCCTTCTTTTTGCGCCAGTTTGATCAAATTCCCCTTTTCCGCATCCGTGGTAGCAATCACATGCTCAGCCGCCCGTGTACCGAGTTTTTTCTTTAAAATATCCCAAAGTATAAGATATTGTGTCATGGTTTCGCTGGTACTGCCGGATTTCGAAATAATGTTGATGCAGGTTTTCTCAATCTCGATCACATCAAATAACGCAGCCATTCTTTCAGGATCCACATTATCTTCTACATACAGCTTGGGGCATCCGTTTCTCTTTTCCTTGGAAAGCTCATTGTAATGCAGATGATTCAGTGCTTGCTGAATCGCAATGGGGCCCAGTGCCGAACCACCAATACCGAGCACCACAAAATACTCAAAGTTTTCCCTTACTTTTTGTGCCGTCATCAAGATATCGTCAACAATCTCATTCTGATTATAAGGCAATTCGGTCCAGCCCATCATCCCCTTCCCGCGATTCTCCTTTACATACAAAAAAGCTTCTTTGGCCTTAGAAGATACCGCTTCCAGTTCTTCAGCCGTAAAGCCTTTTTCACCGATATACTCGGCCATCATATTATTAACATCCAATCTCAATTTAAATTCTTCTCTGTTTTTCATACTTTTCTCTCCACATATAAAAATATTTTATATAATTTTTTCTTCCACTTCATCAATATCGCGCGAACACTCATGTTCAATTGGGGTCCACTTTTTTACAGGTTTTACAACTCCCCAAAAACTAGCAAACATAAACGTAATTAAAAAGATCGGAAACCCTAAAATTCCTTTCCAAACATCCCGTATCCGCTTTTTTTCCAATACCACGATAAAAACGGCCTCCAGCATCATGGCAAGATAGCTTAAAACCAGGGAAAGCACAATTCCCACCAAGCCTAAGGTCATATACTTTCCGGCGGTAAGCACCGCAGCAAACGAAAAGAGCAGCCCCAACATTCCCAAAAGAACACTCGGCACGGACATCAAAAACATAAATCCGTCTACAAATCCCTTAAAACTCTTTTTTCTTCCGTTCCATAATCCCGGAACACAGCTCTTGATGCATTTCCAGTTTCCCGTCGTCCAGCGAACGCGCTGTTTCCAGGATTGTGAAAACTTAACAGGCTGCTCATCATAAAATTTCGCATCCGGAACAAACGCGATCGTCCCGCCCTCCGCAATCCGATACATGGAAAATTCTACATCTTCACTAATCTCCTTTGTATTCCATCCTCCGACCCTGCGAAGGATATCGGTTTTGATCATAAACCCCGTTCCGCCAAAAAAGCCTGACATATTCAGATTTCTGCGTGAACGCAGACAAAAGCGCATCAACGTCCAGAAATAGATCGAATGCGCGCCGCTAATCCAGTTATCCCCTGGATTTTTAGAATCACGATATCCCTGCCCCATCTCAGCGCCACAGCAGAGCTGCTCGTTCATAGCCTGCACAAATCCGCTGTCCACAACATTATCGGCATCAAAAATAAAAACAGCATCACTATCAAACTTCTCATCCTGAAGCAGCTGTTCAAATAGCCATTGCAGTGCAAACCCTTTCGTTGCATGAGCTGCATCGCTGCGGATATACACTGCAGCTCCTGCTGCTTCCGCCTCCTGCGCGGTATGATCCGTACAGTTATCTGCAATTACAATGATATCCAAAATCTCCTGCGGATATCGCTGCTGCTTTAAACTGTTTACTAAATTAGCAATTACAGTTTCTTCATTTCTTGCAGATATCACTGCCGTAAACTTATGCTGTTTATCAAATAATTTTTTAGGGGACTTTAATTTTTTTAATCCAAAAAAAGCAATAAACACATGGTAAACACAATATATCCAGGTAAATATACAAATTACACCGCTTATCGCGGCAAAAACAGCAGTTGCTTGCATACAACTTTCAATCCAATCATTTTTATTATTCTGCAAATTAAGGTAAAATCACCGTATCTGCACTTTTTGCAAAGACACACTGCAAAACAAAAGGCAAGTATAGTATTTTTCTCCTTAAGCTTTGCGTTTATCAATAGAAAACAAGCTATAGAATTATATGCCGTTTATTCTTATATAGAATATATTGTTATTATACCACAGAACACTATCGGTTGCAACAAAAAAAGCCGTATCTCCCCTTAGGGGATACGGCAAGGAAAGCAATTTGCTTAATCCTCTTTATAAATATAGGCATTAACACCGTTATTCCACAACCGCTCCAGGTTATAAAAAATGCGGTCCTCATCCTTAAAAATATGAACCAATACATCACTGTAATCCATAACGATCCACCGCGCTTCATCATAGCCATCGATCTTAGCAGGCCTTACGGCATTTTTTTGCAGCTTTTCTTCTATATTATCACAAATAGCTTTTACCTGCGCTTTAGAACTGCCGCTGCAAACAATAAAATCATCCGCGATCACACTCATTTGTGTAATATCCATAACAACTACATCTGCGGCCTTTTTCTCTGCTGCCGCACGGCAAATTTCCTGAATTAAATCTTTTCTTTCCATCTCAAATTCCTTTCCTCTGTTCAAAATACGCAATAGCCTGTAAGGTAAGAGGATGAAGCCTACTGCCATTCCCGGTTTCAAACTGTACAGTACCGCGAAGACTCTCCAACACCCCATCTGCAATTGAAAGTTTTGTTTTTTCCCGTATCTGTTCAACCCCCGGATAATCCCGCTCATCTTCAATAGCATCCGCAAGGAAAACGATCTGTTCTTCTAAGTTCATTTGTGGCCGCCCCGTTGTATGATATCGAATAGCATTCAGCACTCTTTCTTCCTGTATCCCGTATTTCTGCCGCGCTATAACGGCCCCCAACGGTGCATGAATCACCTTTTCATATCCTGCAAAGTCATCCAATTCCAGAAGTTGTTCGCTGTTTGGCTTCGTTTTTTTAGCACAATCATGCAGCAGCGCTGCAAGAAAAACCACATTTCTGTCAGCGGCTGTATCAACACACAATTCCATTGCCATATTCACTGTTCGTAACGTATGCAGATACGTTTTTTCCGGCAAATTTTTTTTCAATTCTTTTTTGATCTCTTCAATCCTGATATAATTCATATTTTTTTATCATCTCCAAAACTCCCGGCGGCACCATTGCATCAATACGCAATCCCTGGCGGATTCTTTGTTTTATTGCAGTAGAAGAAATATCCGGTCCTACAAAATCGGCAAAATGCAACTTTGCTCCCATTGCCTGAACACGCGCAATTCCCTGAGTAATATCTACACCGGTACGCCCGGCCACAATAAATTCAATCATAGAAAATACCTCCTGTGCCCGATACCAGGTATGCATCGTATTTACTGTATCCGCGCCTATAATATAAAAATACTTTCCTTCTGTATGCTTTTGCAGCCATTTTACCGTATCATACGTATAAGTTTTTCCCTCACGATCTAATTCAATCCGGCTGACACTGCAATCTTCTATTCCTTCTAACGCGGCTTGCAGCATTTTTAACCGCATTTGCTTGGGGGCTACCTTATTTTTATGTGGTGCATCGCCCAACGGCAAAAACATCACCTGATCCAATTGAAATGCTTTTTTACAAAACAAAGCCGTTTTGATATGACCGTTATGCACGGGATCAAAACTTCCGCCAAATATTCCCGTTTTCATTGTTTTTTTCCGTATATTAGGACAATATTTCGCCCATAATTCAAATGAGGTGATAGCATGATACTTATTTTCAGCATACTTTTATATCCCATATTTTTTATTTTACTTTACGCTGCCGCAGAGTATATCTTTCCCACAAAAAACGGTGCTATGATATTTTCATTGTGTGCGGCATTCCTTCTTTCTTATTGCTATTATACTATCAGAAAAAAAGTTAGTCAATACCAGCAAAAAAAAGCCAAAGAAACCCTGGATAAAGAACTCCTCCGCCATAAATTAATGCTGCTGCAGGAAAAAACCTTCGCTGAATTTTTTAAAGGAGAACATGTCATATCCGATAATTCCTTTCATGGCCTAAAAGAGGAAAAATTGCTCCAAGCTCTGCGGGAATACGGTCCGGATACACCGCTGGAAATTTATTCTTTAAACGGACTGACGCAGGGCTGCCGCGATCTTGCTGCGCTTTTAGGGGTAAAGTTTACCGAACACAACCGGGAGGAAATTTTTGATAAAATTGATCTCTCCATCTTACCGGAGCTCCCCCCCGCCGTACCTGGAACAAAATTTTCGCGTTTAAAGGCCGGTATTTTCTCTGAATCCTTCAGAAAATTTGCAATAAAATACGGCGTCATACTTCTACTGATCAGTATCATAACGCCGTATAAAATCTATTATATCATAACCGGTCTTCTGTTAACAGGGTTTGGATTAATCCTATGGATCCGTAAGCACCTCAGTCAACGAAATCAAATTCCATCTGCCCAAGCCTGACAACAGAGCCATCTCTTGCTCCTTTTTCCCGCAGGGCAGCAATGATACCTTTCTCCCGCAGTACACGCTGAAAATAATCCAGCGACACAGCATCTTCAAAATTAACTTTTCTTAAAAGACTTTCTGCCAACGGTCCCTCGATTGCAAAAAAGTTGCCGGAAAGCTTTAAGATCTCAAAACGATTCGGATCCTCACTATAGGAAAGTTCCGCTCCTTCAGGAAATGGCTCCGGCGGCGGAAGTTCGCTCAACTTTTGTGCCACCGCACGTAAAAGCGGTGTAAACCCTTTATTGGTTGCAGCGGAAACCTCAAAGACGGGGACGTCTCCAACCTGCCTTTTCAGCCGCTGCAAATTTTCCTGTGCACCCGGCAATTCACTTTTATTAGCAGCAATAAACTGCGGCCGTTCCGCTAAAACAGGCGAATACTGTTTTAATTCTTCATTAATAATCCGGTAGTCCTCCAAGGGATCCCGTCCTTCACTGCCGGAAATATCCAACACATGCACAATTATCCGGGTACGTTCTATATGGCGTAAAAAAGAATGCCCCAACCCCGCTCCTTTGGCAGCCCCCTCGATCAAACCCGGAATATCGGCTGCAACAAAAGAAGCCTCATCGATCTTTACTACCCCTAAATTCGGTTCTAAGGTAGTAAAATGATAATTAGCAATTTTAGGCCTTGCCCGTGAGATCATAGAAAGAATCGTTGACTTCCCTACATTGGGAAAGCCGACCAATCCGACATCCGCAATTGTTTTTAACTCCAACACGATCTGACGCTGCTTGGTGACCTCCCCTTCCTGGGCAAAATTGGGTGTATGCAGCCGGGCCGAAGCAAAACTGGCATTTCCTCTTCCGCCTCTGCCTCCGCGCAAAATTACTTTTTTTTCGCCGGCATGGAACATATCGGCCAAAATCAAGCCACTCTCGGCATCTTTTACAATTGTTCCCCGCGGCACATGAATTTCAACATTCTTTCCTCTGGCGCCGGTTCGCAGATTCCCCGCCCCATTCTCGCCGTTATCTGCAGAAAAATGCTTTTGAAAATGAAAATCCAGCAATGTGCGCATATCAGCATCAGCAACAAGAACCACATCTCCGCCATTACCGCCATTACCGCCGTCAGGACCGCCGGCCTGCACATATTTTTCGCGGTGGAAGGAGAGCGCTCCATGACCGCCGTTACCGCTTTTTATATAGATTTTTACAAAATCGATAAACATAGATATCCCCCCAAAGTACGGGGTATTGTACCATATTATTTTGCCTTTGGCAAATGTGCATAATACGTACAATCCTCTGCAAGTACGCAAGTATCACATTTAGGCTTTCGTGAATCGCAACAGTACCGCCCGTGCCAGATAATTAAATGATGTACTTTCAGCCACTGTTCTTTGGGAATCAGCTTCTGCAGCTGCAATTCTGTATGCAGTTCATCCTTCGCCTGCGTAAGACCAATTCTGTTCGACACCCGAAAGACATGCGTATCGACTGCGATGGCCGGAATTCCAAACCCCACAGAAGCCACTACATTGGCAGTTTTTCTGCCTACAC
>ERZ1673696.2351-NODE-2351-length-13494-cov-7.065035_pt1 | contig 13494 bp, 8 predicted proteins | sample MGYA00580226_ERZ1673696 | MGnify/ENA primary metagenome ERZ1673696 (study PRJEB41218, sample SAMN15661743) | gut metagenome | host: Homo sapiens | place: Canada: London | collected 2015-08-20/2019-03-30 | study: EMG produced TPA metagenomics assembly of... | reverse complement strand
TGCCGGAAGGCGCCGAGGAAGGTATCCGTAAAGGTATCTACAAACTCGAAACCATCGAAGGTAGCAAAGGTAAAGTTCAGCTGCTGGGCTCCGGTTCTATCCTGCGTCACGTTCGTGAAGCAGCGCAGATCCTGGCGAAAGACTACGGCGTGGGCTCTGACGTGTATAGCGTCACCTCCTTCACCGAACTGGCGCGTGATGGCCAGGATTGCGAACGCTGGAACATGCTGCACCCGCTGGAAACCCCGCGCGTGCCGTATATCGCTCAGGTAATGAACGACGCTCCGGCCGTGGCATCCACTGACTATATGAAACTGTTCGCTGAGCAGGTTCGTACTTATGTACCGGCTGATGATTACCGCGTACTGGGTACCGATGGCTTCGGTCGTTCCGACAGCCGTGAAAACCTGCGTCACCACTTCGAAGTCGATGCTTCCTATGTGGTCGTTGCAGCGCTGGGCGAACTGGCTAAACGTGGTGAAATCGATAAGAAAGTGGTGGCTGACGCTATCGCGAAATTCGACATCGATGCAGAAAAAGTTAACCCGCGTCTGGCGTAAGAGGTAAAAGAATAATGGCTATCGAAATCAAAGTACCGGACATCGGGGCTGATGAAGTTGAAATCACCGAGATCCTGGTCAAAGTGGGCGACAAAGTAGAAGCTGAACAGTCGCTGATCACCGTAGAAGGCGATAAAGCCTCTATGGAAGTCCCGTCTCCGCAGGCTGGCGTCGTGAAAGAGATTAAAGTCTCCGTCGGCGACAAAACCGAGACTGGCAAACTGATTATGATTTTCGATTCCGCCGAGGGTGCAGCAGCCGCTGCACCTGCGCAGGAAGAGAAGAAAGAAGCCGCTCCGGCTGCGCCAGCAGCTGCCGCGGCAGCGAAAGAAGTTCACGTCCCGGATATCGGCGGCGATGAAGTTGAAGTTACCGAGATCATGGTTAAAGTGGGCGACACCATCGCCGCTGAGCAATCCCTGATCACCGTAGAAGGCGATAAAGCCTCTATGGAAGTGCCGGCGCCGTTCGCGGGTACCGTGAAAGAGATCAAAATCAACACCGGTGACAAAGTGTCCACCGGCTCCCTGATCATGATCTTCGAAGTGGCGGGCGCTGCGCCTGCCGCTGCTCCGGCACAGGCTGCCGCTCCGGCTGCCGCGGCACCGGCTGCTGCCGCTGGCGCGAAAGACGTTAACGTACCGGACATCGGCGGCGACGAAGTTGAAGTCACCGAAGTGATGGTCAAAGTCGGCGATAAAGTGGCTGCTGAGCAGTCCCTGATCACCGTCGAAGGCGACAAAGCGTCTATGGAAGTGCCGGCGCCATTCGCAGGTACCGTCAAAGAGATCAAAATCAGCACCGGCGATAAAGTCAAAACCGGTTCCCTGATCATGGTCTTCGAAGTGGAAGGCGCTGCGCCTGCCGCCGCGCCGGCTCAGGCTGCTGCTCCGGCACCGGCTGCTGCACCGGCTCAGGCCGCTAAGCCTGCCGCTGCACCGGCTGCGAAAGCAGAAGGCAAAACTGAATTCGCTGAAAACGATGCTTACGTTCACGCGACGCCGCTGATTCGCCGCCTGGCGCGCGAGTTCGGCGTTAACCTGGCAAAAGTGAAAGGCACCGGCCGTAAAGGTCGTATCCTGCGCGAAGACGTTCAGGCTTATGTGAAAGACGCGGTTAAACGCGCTGAATCCGCACCGGCGGCTGCCGCTGGCGGCGGTATCCCGGGCATGCTGCCATGGCCGAAGGTTGACTTCAGCAAGTTTGGTGAAATCGAAGAAGTGGAACTGGGTCGTATCCAGAAAATCTCTGGGGCTAACCTGAGCCGTAACTGGGTGATGATCCCGCACGTTACCCACTTCGACAAAACCGATATCACCGATCTGGAAGCGTTCCGTAAGCAGCAGAACGCCGAAGCTGAGAAGCGTAAACTGGACGTGAAATTCACCCCAGTGGTCTTCATCATGAAAGCCGTTGCCGCTGCGCTTGAGCAGATGCCGCGCTTCAACAGCTCGCTGTCCGAAGATGGTCAGCGCCTGACGCTGAAGAAATACATCAACATCGGTGTGGCGGTTGATACCCCGAACGGTCTGGTGGTTCCGGTCTTCAAAGACGTGAATAAGAAGAGCATCACCGAGCTGTCTCGTGAACTGACCACCATCTCGAAGAAAGCGCGCGATGGCAAGCTGACGGCTGGCGAAATGCAGGGCGGTTGCTTCACCATCTCCAGCATCGGCGGCCTGGGCACTACCCACTTCGCGCCGATTGTTAACGCGCCGGAAGTGGCCATCCTGGGCGTGTCTAAGTCCGCGATGGAGCCGGTATGGAATGGTAAAGAGTTCGTTCCGCGTCTGATGATGCCGATCTCTCTGTCCTTCGACCACCGCGTCATCGACGGTGCTGATGGTGCCCGCTTCATTACCATCATTAACAACACCTTGAGCGACATTCGCCGTCTGGTGATGTAATCGAAAAAGCCGGCCTGACGGCCGGCTTTTTTCTGATAACCTCAGGCTGTTGGGGATTATCAGCAACAAAGGACAAAATCGTTTGCCGTTTGTTGTTTAAAAATTGTTAACAATTTTGTAAAATACACGCGGATAGAACGTCCCGGTGGACTTGGGCGTAAGAATAATAGCGTCAGACCCGCCGGATATAAATTACAGAGGTCATGATGAGTACTGAAATCAAAACTCAGGTCGTGGTACTTGGGGCAGGCCCCGCAGGTTACTCTGCAGCCTTCCGTTGCGCTGATTTAGGTCTGGAAACCGTCATCGTAGAACGTTACAGCACCCTCGGTGGCGTTTGCCTGAACGTGGGTTGTATCCCGTCTAAAGCGCTGCTGCACGTGGCAAAAGTTATCGAAGAAGCGAAAGCGCTGGCCGAACACGGCATCGTTTTCGGCGAACCGAAAACCGACATTGACAAGATCCGCACCTGGAAAGAAAAAGTTATCACTCAGCTGACCGGCGGCCTGGCTGGCATGGCTAAAGGCCGTAAAGTGAAAGTGGTTAACGGTCTGGGTAAATTTACCGGCGCCAACACCCTGGAAGTGGAAGGCGAAAACGGTAAAACCGTGATCAACTTCGACAACGCCATCATCGCGGCGGGCTCCCGTCCGATTCAGCTGCCGTTTATCCCGCATGAAGATCCGCGCGTATGGGACTCCACCGACGCCCTGGAACTGAAATCCGTACCGAAACGTATGCTGGTCATGGGTGGCGGTATCATCGGTCTGGAAATGGGTACCGTATACCATGCGCTGGGTTCAGAGATTGACGTGGTTGAAATGTTCGACCAGGTTATCCCGGCGGCCGATAAAGACGTGGTGAAAGTCTTCACTAAACGCATCAGCAAGAAATTCAACCTGATGCTGGAAACCAAAGTGACTGCCGTTGAAGCGAAAGAAGACGGTATTTACGTTTCCATGGAAGGCAAAAAAGCGCCGGCTGAAGCGCAGCGTTACGACGCCGTGCTGGTCGCTATCGGTCGCGTACCGAACGGCAAAAACCTCGACGCAGGTAAAGCGGGCGTGGAAGTGGACGATCGCGGCTTTATCCGCGTTGACAAACAAATGCGCACCAACGTGCCGCACATCTTTGCTATCGGCGATATCGTCGGTCAGCCGATGCTGGCGCACAAAGGCGTACATGAAGGTCACGTTGCCGCAGAAGTTATCTCCGGCCTGAAACACTACTTCGATCCGAAAGTGATCCCGTCCATCGCCTACACTGAGCCAGAAGTGGCATGGGTTGGTCTGACTGAGAAAGAAGCGAAAGAGAAAGGCATCAGCTACGAAACCGCCACCTTCCCGTGGGCTGCTTCCGGCCGTGCTATCGCTTCCGACTGCGCAGACGGTATGACCAAACTGATCTTCGACAAAGAGACCCACCGTGTTATCGGCGGTGCGATTGTCGGCACCAACGGCGGCGAGCTGCTCGGTGAGATCGGCCTGGCTATCGAAATGGGCTGCGACGCTGAAGACATCGCGCTGACCATCCATGCTCACCCGACTCTGCACGAGTCTGTTGGCCTGGCGGCAGAAGTCTTCGAAGGCAGCATCACCGATCTGCCAAACGCCAAAGCGAAGAAAAAGTAACTTTTTCTTTCAGGCTAAAAGCATAAGCGGCTCCCGGAGCCGCTTTTTTTATGCCTGATGTTTATAACTATGTCTCCGTTCATAAACCGCTACACCTCATACATACTTTGAAAATAATCACGCCATAAACTTATAGGTAGTTAACGATATAGTTGAGGTGTGAGATGAAACGCTTTTTAACCGCAGCGCTGGTCGCTGCAACGTGCCTATCCGGTGTGGCCTGCGCGGCTGACGCCACCATCCCCTGGGCAGACAACAGCGGTGGCACGGAAACGACCCATATCGCGGCGATGGGGCAGGATCTGAATGCCCAGCATCAGCAGGTGACGAAGACGAATGAAGGGGTATGGGCGGCGAACTCCGGAAGCATCAGCGCTGATGAAGCGGCATTATCCAGCACAAAGCCGACTTTTGCTGGCGATCCGTCTCTGATGCCCCATCAGGGCTAAGCGAATAGAAACGCCAGGTTGCTTGAGGGCAACCTGGCGTTTTTTTATGGTTTGACAACCTGCCAGCCGGCGTCAGCATCGGGGGCAAAGCGCGTGATGGCCTGCGCTTTTGCGGCGCTCTCTTCGCCGAGATTAGCCTGATAAACGGTATCGTGCAGATCGATCATAAAGCTCATCACTCCGGTTTCACCCCATTCCACAGGCCAGGCAAGCAAGGCCGCATCCTGGTCATCGCGGCCTGCGATAATGCGGAAACGATAGCCATGATAACCGGCGCCGGGCTCCGTCGGGCTGAATGCCGGCCCCAGCGGGCTGGGCGTCTCACCCGGCGACGTCGGCCAGTACAACCCATCTTTTTTGCCTTCACTGCTGATGATTTTCTGCGCCCAGCGGTGATTAAGCTGGTAGTAATCCTGCTGGGCGTCAACGTAAGCGTGCATGGCGGCTATCGCTGACAGTTCATTGCGACCGATGGCGCGGGTGAGGATCTCCTCTTCGCCTGCGGCCATATCAAAGCGCCAGCCCTGAGACGTTTTTACGATAGGCACCGGCAACCGCCATGCTTCGCTGCCGACGTCGAGCCAGGCGTTATCACCCTGCTGCACGATGACATGTTTTACCTGCCAGTCGCGCTGAAAACGGTCGACGGCGCTGGGGTCGATCCCATCGGTAGGTAAAAATTGCTGCCAGTTATCGCCGAGCACCTTGCTCAGCGCCGCTTCATTTTGCTGGCTGAGCGCCTCAGCCAGCGCGCTCGCGGCCTGCTCCGGGGTAGAAAACGGCTGCTGGGCGAAGGCGGCTAACGGTGACAGTATCAATGTGAACAGGGCAATAGGTAATAGGTTTCTCATTCTGCTCATCCTCAGCGGCGGCGCAGTTCATGGTGTTCGGAAAGACGTTCTCTGGCGCCGCCACGCTCCTCGCGGTTTACAGCGGAAAACTGCCGACTTTGCAGTCCCCGTTCCTGCTGCGCTTGCCAGGAGGGGGCGCGGCTTTCGTTGCCGCTAAGAGCGCTGGCGCGTAAATGACTAACCTGCTGCTGACGCTGCGCGGGCGTGGCGGACTGGATCTGCTGCCGATGCTGTTGCTGCTGAGGTGTCAGGTTCTGCTCGCGGCTCTTAACGGTTTCCCGACGCTGCTGTTGCTGCGGCGTGGGATTTTTCAACTGCGTTTTCGCCGCCTCGCGACGCTGCTGCTGGGTCGAGGTTGGTGTGCTGTCGTAACCGCGATAGTTGCTGCGCTGGGTGGCTTGTTTCAATTGCGCCGAAGCTGCCTGACGCTGGGCATCGCGTGAGGCGTTGTTTGCCGCCAGGTTGCCCGCTGTCGCCGCCGGTACGTTATGCTGCAGCTGGGTCATCGCTGCCTGGCGCTGCGCTTCGCGATCGACTGGCGCATGTTGGGTAGTGCTCAGCCCGCCAGCAACGTTGGTCTGATGGAAGCGTTGAGCAACCGTATTATCGGGATACGGTGTGTGACCGCGATAGGCAGGATTATGCTGCCAGTTAACGTGGTTGCCCGGCAGGTTTTCTCCCGTTATATGATTGAAATTATTTATATTAATATTGATGTTATCGCCATTATGCGAGTAATCGCCGTGGTGATAGTCGTCATCGTGATGGTGGTGGTCATCATCATCATCCCAGTCGATACTGCTAAACAGCGCCCAGGTAGTGGCCACGCCCAGGCTGTAACCGAAGCCTTTGACGAAGCTATCGGTAAACTGCTCCCCGGGAGGCGGCGGCAGGTAGACCGGCGGATAGGCGCTGTTTGGCCAGGTACCATAGACGGTAGAGGGGTTATAGCTGGGAACATAGACCACCTGCGGATTGGTCGGTTCTATTTTAATAACCTGCGTGGGCGCAGGCGCCGCCGAGTGGGTGGTGGACGTTGCTGCCGTGCTGCTGGGGGAAACCGGTGCGGCAGGGGTGACAATCACTTTCTGCTGTGGCGTGGATTTCAGTGTCCCGGTCTGCTGGGCAATAGTACGCAGGCGCTGCACCGAGTCCATCACATCATGCGGCTGGGCCAAAAACGCATTGCCGAGGTTCTCCACCCACGGCGGATTTTCGCCCATCATCGCCAGCAGGGCAGGGAAAGCGACAAGGGATTTGACGCTGGGATCCCACGGCTGACTGGCAACCGCCTGAACCGCCGCATCCCCTTTCATCGCGGGGTTATCCTGGGACCACTGTACCGCCTGCATGACGTTGTCGGGATAAGTGGAGGCCATCAACACCTGCGACAGCAGACTGTCCGGGTAGAGCGCGATGGGCGCGACCCACTGATCAATTTGCGCCTGGGTGTAGGTGGTGGTCACCGGCTGCGCTGCGGCAGGAGGTGAGGTTGGCGTTGGTGCCGGTGCAGGCTGCGCCGCCGCCTCAGTGACCTTCTCTGGAGTACGGCTTTGCACATAGAGTGTTCCCGCCGCCGCGAGTAAGCCAGCGCTACAGAGCAGGGCGATGATATGGGGTTTGAACGGCAGTGACATGGAAGCTCCTGACCCAAAAAGTAACCCATCTCGCTAAAGTATCGGCGAAAACGGCGCGTTTGCTGAGTATAAGTAAGCGGTATGGCTTTTTATTGATTATTGTTGGGATCGGCCCGGGGAGTTGTACGCGGAAAGGAATTTTTGTCGCGGTATTTGAACAGAAAGCCTGCAATATCCTGCCCTTAACGATTCAGCTAAATTTTAATGTTGCTTTTTTGTAAACAGATTAACACCTTTCAAAAATCCTGCTATGCTGCCGACGCGGTATCGGGCATTTACCCTACAAACTGCTGTCTCACAGGAGCGTGAAGAAAATCGCCCAGCCACTAAATCCTTCAAGATGCGTCAAGGCGGCAAACTGCCAATACCGAAGCAGATTGATTGAAGACGTGTAGGCCGCATTATGACAATGAGAAGCGAGGAGAACCGTCGTGCTAGAAGAATACCGTAAGCACGTAGCTGAGCGTGCCGCCATGGGGATTGTTGCCAAACCCTTAGATGCAACCCAAATGGCCGCGCTGGTAGAACTGCTGAAAAACCCGCCTGCGGGCGAAGAAGAATTCCTGTTAGACCTGCTGATTAACCGTGTACCGCCGGGCGTCGACGAAGCCGCCTATGTTAAAGCTGGATTCCTTGCCGCGATCGCCAAAGGCGAAGCGACCTCCCCTCTGGTAACCCCTGAAAAAGCCGTTGAACTGCTGGGCACCATGCAGGGTGGTTACAACATTCATCCGCTGATCGATGCGCTGGACGACGCGAAACTGGCGCCGATTGCCGCGAAAGCGCTGTCTCATACTCTGCTGATGTTCGATAACTTCTACGACGTAGAAGAGAAAGCGAAAGCAGGTAACGAGCACGCTAAACGGGTCATGCAATCCTGGGCTGATGCTGAGTGGTTCCTGAACCGCCCGCAGTTGGCAGAGAAAATCACCGTTACCGTCTTCAAGGTCACCGGCGAAACCAATACCGATGACCTGTCTCCGGCGCCGGATGCCTGGTCGCGCCCGGATATCCCACTGCATGCGCTGGCGATGCTGAAAAACGCCCGCGAAGGTATTGATCCGGACCAGCCGGGCGTCGTCGGCCCGATTAAACAAATCGAAGCCCTGCAGCAGAAAGGCTATCCGCTGGCCTACGTCGGCGACGTGGTCGGTACGGGTTCCTCGCGTAAATCCGCGACCAACTCGGTGCTGTGGTTTATGGGCGACGATATTCCGAACGTGCCGAACAAGCGCGGCGGCGGTCTGTGCCTGGGCGGCAAAATCGCGCCAATCTTCTTCAACACCATGGAAGATGCGGGTGCGCTGCCTATCGAAGTTGATGTGTCAAACCTGAACATGGGCGACGTGATTGACGTTTACCCGTTCAAAGGTGAAGTGCGTAACCACGAAACCAACGAACTGCTGGCCAGCTTCGAGCTGAAGACCGATGTGCTGATCGACGAAGTGCGCGCCGGTGGCCGTATTCCGCTGATCATCGGCCGCGGCTTGACCACCAAAGCGCGCGAAGCGCTGGGGCTGCCGCACAGCGACGTCTTCCGTCAGGCGAAAGACGTGGCGGAAAGCACCCGCGGCTTCTCTCTGGCGCAGAAAATGGTTGGCCGCGCCTGCGGCGTTGCCGGTATCCGTCCGGGCGCCTACTGCGAGCCGAAAATGACCTCCGTCGGTTCTCAGGACACCACCGGTCCAATGACCCGTGATGAACTGAAAGACCTGGCGTGCCTGGGCTTCTCCGCTGACCTGGTGATGCAGTCCTTCTGCCACACCGCAGCCTATCCGAAGCCGGTTGACGTGACCACGCACCATACCCTGCCGGACTTCATCATGAACCGCGGCGGTGTTTCTCTACGTCCGGGCGATGGCGTTATCCACTCCTGGCTGAACCGCATGCTGCTGCCGGATACCGTGGGTACCGGCGGCGACTCCCATACCCGTTTCCCAATCGGTATCTCCTTCCCGGCGGGCTCTGGTCTGGTGGCCTTCGCCGCTGCGACCGGCGTGATGCCGTTGGATATGCCGGAATCGGTGCTGGTGCGCTTCAAAGGGAAAATGCAGCCGGGTATCACCCTGCGCGACCTGGTTCATGCCATCCCACTGTATGCCATCAAGCAGGGCCTGCTGACCGTTGAGAAGAAAGGTAAGAAAAACATCTTCTCTGGTCGCATCCTCGAGATCGAAGGTCTGCCGGATCTGAAAGTCGAGCAGGCATTTGAACTGACCGATGCGTCCGCTGAGCGTTCTGCTGCCGGTTGCACCATCAAGCTGAACAAAGAGCCGATCGTTGAGTACCTGAACTCCAACATCGTCCTGCTGAAGTGGATGATCGCCGAAGGCTACGGCGACCGCCGTACGCTGGAACGCCGTATCCAGGGCATGGAAAAATGGCTGGCGGATCCGCAGCTGCTGGAAGCCGACGCTGACGCGGAATACGCGGCAGTGATCGACATCGATCTGGCGGATATCAAAGAGCCAATCCTGTGCGCGCCGAACGATCCGGACGATGCCCGTCTGCTGTCTGACGTGCAGGGCGAGAAGATCGACGAAGTGTTCATCGGTTCCTGCATGACCAACATCGGCCACTTCCGTGCCGCCGGTAAGCTGCTGGACAGCCACAAAGGCCAGCTGCCGACTCGCCTGTGGGTGGCGCCGCCAACCCGTATGGACGCCGCGCAGCTGACCGAAGAAGGCTACTACAGCGTGTTTGGTAAGAGCGGGGCGCGTATCGAAATCCCTGGCTGTTCCCTGTGTATGGGTAACCAGGCTCGCGTGGCCGACGGTGCGACGGTGGTCTCCACCTCCACCCGTAACTTCCCGAACCGTTTAGGTACCGGCGCTAACGTCTATCTGGCCTCTGCCGAGCTGGCAGCGGTGGCTTCTCTGCTCGGCAAATTGCCGACGCCGGAAGAGTACCAGACCTTCGTGGCGCAGGTGGATAAGACAGCGGAAGATACCTACCGTTATCTGAACTTCAACCAGCTGGATCAGTACACTGAAAAAGCTGACGGCGTGATCTTCCAGACCGCGGTGTAAAACCATTCGGTCAGCCCGGCTGACCGTTTGGCGATAAACTCCCCAATGCCCGGTGAACATTGCATCACCGGGCATTTTTATTTCCAAACCTCCTGCCCGTTACGCTTTTTTTCTTTCAGTCTGCTGCGATAATTACTGCATGGGTACAGTGCAGCGGTGACGCATTGCCCTTGCAGAGGAAAAGACTATGGACTACGAATTTCTGCGCGATATTACCGGAGTGGTAAAGGTGCGAATGTCGATGGATCACGAGGCGATCGGCCACTGGTTCAACGAAGAGGTGAAAGACAATCTTGCCCTGCTTGATGAAGTAGAGCAGGCTGCACGCACCGTGAAGGGCAGTGAACGTTCCTGGCAGCGGGCTGGCCATGAATATACGCTGTGGCTGGATGGCGAAGAGGTGATGATCCGCGCCAATCAGCTGGAGTTTTCCGGCGACGAAATCGAGGAGGGGATGAGCTACTACGACGAAGAAAGTCTCTCTCTCTGCGGCGTGGAGGATTTCCTGCAGGTCGTTGCCGCTTATCGTGAATTTATGCAGCAGCGTTAATGACGCCTTTTATGTCGGGTGGCGCAAGAGCGTAGCCCTGCTAAGCGTAGCGTGAGCAGGGGAAATCCCCGGGTAGCGGCTGGTGCCTTACCCGGGCGACCAGGCGGCGCAGAATCCCAGGCCCGGCAAGCGCAAGCGCCGCCGGGCATTTCCAATATTACACGGCAGGAATATTGCGGCCGTAGTAAATCTCGCGCATCTCTTTCCACAGCAGGTCGGTAATGACCTTGCGCTCTTCGGCGGTCAATTCTTCCGGTCGGGTATGGAACATGTAGTGCTTAAGGTCGAACTCCTTGAGCAACATTTTGGTATGGAAGATATTTTCCTGATAAACGTTCACATCGACCATGTCATACAACGACTTAATGTCATCGGACATAAAGTTCTGAATCGAATTGATTTCATGATCGATAAAATGCTTCATCCCATTGATATCGCGGGTAAAGCCGCGCACGCGGTAGTCAATGGTCACAATGTCCGATTCCAGCTGGTGGATCAGATAGTTCAGCGCTTTAAGCGGAGAAATGACCCCGCAGGTAGAGACTTCGATATCGGCGCGGAAGGTGCACAGTCCACCTTCCGGATGGCTCTCCGGGTAGGTATGCACGCAGATATGGCTCTTATCGAGATGGGCGACCACGGTTTCCGGTAACGGACCTGGATGTTCGGTCTGGTCGATAAGCTTGGGATCGACAGGCTCTTCGCTGACCAGAATGGTCACGCTGGCGCCCTGGGGTTCATAATCCTGGCGGGCGATATTCAGGATATTGGCGCCAATAATAGAACAGGTTTCTGTCAGGATCTCCGTCAGGCGATTGGCATTATAGAGTTCGTCGATATAAGCGATGTAGCCGTCACGCTCCTCTGCCGTTTTGGCGTAACAGATATCGTAGATACAAAAACTCAGGCTTTTGGTCAGGTTGTTAAAGCCATGCAGCTTCAATTTTTTCAATTTAGTTCACCCCCTTACTTCGCGTCACGGTGCGGACAAAGCATCATGCAGATATTGTGGTAAGGCGAAGGCCGCCGTATGGATTGCCGGATTGTAGTAACGGCAGGTCAGGTTGGCTTTGTGAAAGCGCGCCTGAATGATTTCGCTGGAGAGATGGCGCAACGCCTCGTTGTCGCTCGCCCAGGCAAAAGTCATGATCCCGCCGTAATAGGTTGGGATAGCCGCCTGGTAGAAGCTGACGTCGCGAAAATAGTGGCTCAGTTTGCGATGGCTACCGACCGCTTCGTCCTGCTGCAGGAAACAAACGCCGTTTTGGGCAACGAACACGCCCCCCGGGTTCAGGCAGCGTTTGCAGCCTTCATAAAAAGCCGAGGTGAACAGGCTTTCGCCCGGACCGATAGGGTCGGTACAGTCCGAAATGATCACGTCAAACGTTTGCGTCGTCTGGTTAACAAAATTGACGCCATCATCAATCACCAGCGTGAAGCGCGGATCGTCGTAGGCCCCGGCGCTATGGTTGGGCAGGTACTGACGGCAGAATGAGACCACCCCGGCATCGATTTCCACCATGGTGATGGTTTCGATGCTACGGTGACGAGAGACTTCGCGCAGCATCGCGCCGTCGCCGCCGCCGATGATCAGGACATGCTTCGCGTTGCCGTGGGCCAGCAGCGGCACGTGGGTCATCATTTCGTGATAGATAAACTCATCGCGTTCGGTGGTTTGCACGACGCCATCCAGCGCCATCACCCGGCCAAAGGCGCGGTTGTCGAAGATGATCAAATCCTGATGATCGGTTTTTTCGTGGTACAGCACGTTATCAACGCTAAAGTACTGACCAAAATGGTCATGCAGCGTTTCATGCCACAGTGGATTATCGGCCACGGTGAGGCTCCTCCTTCGTTAACATCTGTTACACCCGTAAAACGAGTGCAACATCATAGACAACTATAGATGAGGATGCACGGCGGTTATTGCAGCAATGCGGCAGGAATAACCGCCACCGCCCGGGGAGAGCGGTGGGGGGAGGGTTATTTCGCCGGTGCGGGTTGGCTATCTACTATCCGCACGGAATAAACCATGGTGGCGCCTGGCGGGATTTTCGGCGGTAATCCTTTACTGCCATAGGCTTTTTCGGGCGGGACGACCAGCGTCAAGGAGCCATGGTTCTGCAGGCGTTGCAGCGGGCCGCGAAACACCGGGGGATAGGCATCCAGCTTCTGGGTGAGCGCCTGATCTTTCGCTTCCATATCGTTGATCACTGTCCCGTCCGTCAGCATCTCTTTGATTACTACGGTGACCAGATCGTTACCGCTTATTTTTCCTTTGCCCGGATAATCGACGCGACTGTAGACGCCATCTTTGAAGACCACATCTTTTTTGCGCGCAAACGCCTGCTGATATTTCTTACCGGCACTGATGTTTTTCTGCTCGATTTTATTCAGGTTCTGGAAAACCTGCTGCGAGACGTCAAACAGCGCCTTGTTACGCTCCTGTTCTCCGAGACGAAGCTGGCCGCTAAAAGCATCTTCGATACCCCGCAGCACCAGCCCGGCGTCGACGGTAATTCCCTGAGTGCGACGGGTGGTGAGAACGTTAAGGGCTTCTGCTCCCATCGAGGCGCCGATCGCATAAGCCTGCTGTTCTCCGGATGCGCTGAGTTTGATGTTGGCGCTCTCGCCGCTGCGCGTTTTGGACTGTACAGAAAGCTGTGTTCTCAGCAGTTGGATTTCATCTTCTTTCATCCGTAGCTGGGCGTTGTCTTTATCCGCCTGCAGGCGGTAGGCTGCAACAACCGCCGCCATTTCCGGCGGCTCATTTTTTGGCGCTGCAGCGGTGTCAGGGCGGGTTGTTGGCGCTTTTTCCGCGGCGGCCAACCGGGCGGTTAACGACTGCTTGTCGGCGTTTAGCGCCTTGACCTGGTCGAG
>ERZ1673696.2343-NODE-2343-length-13520-cov-4.025845_pt1 | contig 13520 bp, 10 predicted proteins | sample MGYA00580226_ERZ1673696 | MGnify/ENA primary metagenome ERZ1673696 (study PRJEB41218, sample SAMN15661743) | gut metagenome | host: Homo sapiens | place: Canada: London | collected 2015-08-20/2019-03-30 | study: EMG produced TPA metagenomics assembly of... | reverse complement strand
GTCTCTTATAATCTGAGAACTTTGTCTTATATATAATTTCATTCATCATATCAAGGACGAACTGGATATTGTCATAGAGAACCTTACCCTTAACCTCATACATGATAGTACATTTGTCAAAATCCTTATTATCTGTGTATATGGCAGCATCAGTTGAGATTCCACCACAGTTAATATTGATTTCATTAGTCAGCTCTGTATATGTGTACTTTTCAGTATCCATAAGTCCAAGAACCGAGCTTAAAAGTCCGATATATGGAAGCAGTTCATCAGGCACATTCTTACAGTCGTAGCACATCATTATATATGCAATTCCATTAGTGAACATATTGTGGTGGATTACATCAACACCACCAATCTTCTTAGGGTCAATATATAACTTAGCCGGCTCTCTTGTGATATCCTTTAACTCAAGCTGTGGAATCTTCTCAAGATCCTTCTGGCTTGAAGGTGTATCCTGATATTCCTTTAATGCCTTTGTCTGCTTAACAAGCTCTTCCAGTTCTTCCTTGGAAAGTGTTGCCTTATACTTTGCAAGCTGCTCTGCTTCCTTTGCTTCCTTCTCCTCTGCAAGTCCATGCTTTGGAACAAGACTTAACACTACCTCATGATTATTATTAATAATATTGTCTTCAATGAATTTCTCAAAGAAGCCGTTCTCTGAATTCTTCTTGATTATTTCAAATGTCTCTCCTGCCTCAACATGAACAAATGGCTTGTTCTCATCATAAAGCCAGCTGTCCATCATTGTGAGATAATACATAAGTCCCTTCGGATATGGCCCAAAATCAGCTTCTCTGTATTTGAATTCGTAATAGTTGATTCCTGCCTTAACCATTCTCTTGCTAAGACCGTTCTTAACAATATCAGAAAGCGTGTCTTCAACAACACTCACAAATCTGTCTCTGTCACTTTCATTCGCATTCTTAGTAATAATTGAATACACCGGCTGATACACAGAAGTCTCTAACACACTGTACACATCTGTTCCAATTCCGGCGTCAATAAGTGCCTGCTTAAGCGGAGCACCCGGTGCCATGATAAGTGCATAATCAAGAATCTGTAATGCAAGATAGCTTACTGGGTCTGTTGATGTTCCGATAACAACATTGTAAGAAAGATAAGTGTTATCCTCCTCTGGCTCATCATCAGTAATTGCATACTCTCTTGTCTCATACTTAGGTGCGTCAAATGCTTTCTGGAAAGTTACCTCGGCATCTATATTGACATCATTCTTATCAAAAGCTGAGAGGTATTCGTTATTAAGATATTCAAGCCTCTCATCAACATCAATATCTCCGTACAGATAGATATAACTGTTCACAGGATGATAATATTCCTTGTGATACTTAATAAAATCTTCATACTTAAGCTGTGGTATAGCCTCAGGGTCACCACCGGATTCATTCTTGTATTCAGAATCAGGGAAGAGTGATACAAATGTATATCTTGAAAGCACATCATCTGCTGAAGAATACACACCCTTCATCTCATTAAATACAACTCCGTTATAAGCAAGCTCTCCATCTACATCTTCAAGCTCATAATGCCAGCCTTCCTGCTTGAATATCTCCTCATGCTCATACATTGCAGGATAGAATACCGCATCCATATAGACATCCATAATATTCTTAAAATCTGCCATATTGCAGCTTGCAACAGGATATACTGTCTTATCCGGATAAGTCATTGCATTAAGAAATGTGTTAAGAGAACCCTTGCATAGTTCTACAAATGGGTCTTTAACCGGATATTTTCTTGAACCACACAAGGTAGAATGTTCAATTATATGCTGCATTCCCGTGTCATTATCCGGTGGTGTCTTAAAACCTATAGAAAATACCTTGTTATCATCATCATTAGAAATAATTGCAACTCTCGCACCTGATTTCTTATGCTTTAATAAAAGTCCTACAGAATTAAGATCATTAAGCTTTTCAATGTTCACAAGCTCATATGCACCGTAATCTTTATTAAGTTCGTTATATCTTGTCTCTAAATTCATATTACTGCTTTAATCTCCAATCTTTACAATAAGGAATTATACATATAAATATAATACCCCACAATGTAGGATTTTACCACATTGTGGGGTGAGTGTAAACTTACATTACATATGTAAGCTATAGTATTTATTTGCCGAAAAGACCTTTCTTCTTACCGTGTCTTTCATTGCCTGTAAGCGCCTTTTCATATGCCATAAGTGCGTCCTTCTGCTCCTGATTAAGCTTTGTAGGAATATCAACTATTAAAGTGATATAATGATCGCCTCTCTGTGCTGCATTTCTTACACTTGGCATACCTTTGCCTTTAAGTCTTACTCTTGTACCTGATGCTGTTCCCGGCTTAACTTCGTACAATACTTCTCCATCAACAGTCTTAACCTTGATTTCACCGCCAAGTACCGCTGTTGGATAGCTTATTACAACATTAGAGAATATATTGTATCCGTCTCTTTCAAATTCTGTGCTTGCTGAGATAATAACAGCAACTAAGAGGTCACCTCTTGGTCCGCCATTAACTCCCGGCTCACCTTTGCCCTGTATACGTACGCACTGGCCATTATCGATACCAGCCGGGATATTGACTTCAATAGTCTTCTTGCTGCTTATATAGCCTGTTCCGTAACAATCCGGACACTTCTCCTTAATTATCTTACCAGTTCCATGACAGTCAGGACATGGCTGCTGACTTCTTACCATTCCAAGGAATGACTGCTGTGTGAAAGTTACCTGTCCACGACCACCACATTTGCTACAGTTCTCTGGTGATGTACCAGGCTTAGCTCCTGTACCGTGACAGCTTGAGCACTCATCCTTTAATGTAACATCTATCTTCTTGGTTGTTCCCCTTACTGACTCGTCAAATGTAATTCTTACATTAACTCTTACATCAGCACCTCTTCTTGGTCCATTGCTGTTTCGTCTGCTTCCGCCGCCTCCGAACATACCGCCAAAGAGATCTCCGAAAATATCTCCCATGTCACCAAAATCGAAATCGAAGCCACCTGCTCCAGCTCCACCTGCTCCGCCTTCAAATGCGGCATGGCCAAACTGGTCATACTGTCTTCTCTTTTCAGCATCGCTTAACACCGCATAAGCTTCAGAAGCCTCTTTGAATTTTATTTCAGCTTCTTTATCCCCTGGATTCATATCAGGATGATATTTCTTTGCAAGTTGTCTGTATGCTTTCTTAATAGCAGCGTCATCGGCATCCTTAGGCACGCCAAGGACTTCATAATAATCTCTCTTATCTGCCATGATTGCTTCCTCTTTCTTATTTAATCAACAGAAACTGCACGGAGTTTACACCCCATGCAGTCCTTATTCCAGTCAGTTATTGCTGACAATTAAACCTCTTTGTAATCTCCGTCAACTACATCATCACCGTATGGAGCTGAACCATTAGAAGCACCAGCACCCATATCAGGACCTGCACCTGCTCCCATGTCTGGGCCTGCACCACCAGCAGCCTGCTGTGACTCATATAACTTAGCGAAAAGCTTCTGAGCACTTTCCATAAGTTTTTCCTTGGCAGCCTTGATTTCATCAACCTGTGCATCTGTCATGTTTTCTGGGTCAGAACCATCAACAAGTGCCTTTAATGCGTTAAGGTCAGTCTCAACTGCAGCCTTGTCAGAAGCATCAAGCTTGTCGCCTGCCTCATCCATAGCCTTCTGTGTCTGGAATACCATTGAATCAGCTTCGTTACGTGCATCAATAGCATCCTTACGCTTCTTATCCTGAGCCTCGAACTCAGCAGCTTCCTTAACTGCCTTATCGATATCTTCATCAGACATGTTAGAACCAGCAGTAATTGTGATGTGCTGTTCCTTACCTGTTCCAAGGTCCTTAGCAGATACATTTACAATACCGTTGGCATCGATATCAAATGTAACTTCAATCTGTGGAACACCTCTTCTTGCTGGAGGGATACCATCAAGTCTGAACTGTCCAAGTGACTTGTTATCTCTGGCAAACTGTCTTTCACCCTGTACAACGTTGATATCAACGGCTGTCTGGTTATCAGCAGCTGTAGAGAAAATCTGGCTCTTCTTTGTAGGAATAGTTGTATTTCTCTCAATAAGTCTTGTAGCAATACCACCCATTGTCTCGATTGAAAGTGAAAGTGGTGTTACATCAAGAAGAAGGATATCACCAGCACCTGCATCACCAGCTAACTTACCACCCTGGATAGAAGCACCGATAGCTACGCACTCATCTGGGTTAAGAGTCTTGCTTGGCTCATGTCCTGTTAATGACTTAACCTTATCCTGCACAGCAGGGATTCTTGTAGAACCACCAACTAATAATACCTTTGAAAGCTCTGAAGCTGTAAGACCTGCATCTGAAAGTGCATTCTTAACTGGCTCTGCAGTCTTTTCTACAAGGTCATGTGTTAATTCATCGAATTTAGCTCTTGTAAGAGTCATCTCAAAGTGCTTTGGTCCTTCAGCTGTAGCTGTGATGTAAGGAAGATTGATTTCTGTCTGAGTTGTGCTTGAAAGTTCCTTCTTAGCCTTCTCAGCTGCTTCCTTAAGTCTCTGAAGAGCCATTGTATCCTTAGAAAGGTCAACGCCTTCCTTAGCCTTGAAATCATTTAACATATACTGTGTAACAGCATTATCGAAATCATCACCACCAAGCTTGTTATTACCAGCTGTAGCAAGAACTTCAATTACACCATCACCGATTTCGATAATAGACACATCGAATGTACCACCACCTAAATCGTAAACCATAATCTTCTGCTCATGCTCATTATCAAGACCATAAGCTAAAGCTGCTGCTGTAGGCTCGTTGATAATACGCTTTACATCAAGACCTGCAATCTTACCGGCATCCTTTGTAGCCTGACGCTGTGCATCGTTGAAGTAAGCAGGAACTGTGATAACTGCCTCTGTAACCTTCTCACCAAGATAATTCTCTGCATCTGACTTTAACTTCTGTAAAATCATAGCTGAGATTTCCTGTGGAGTATATTTCTTTCCATCAATCTCAACCTTGTAATCTGTACCCATATGTCTCTTGATAGAAGAGATTGTCTTATCAGCATTAGTAACTGCCTGACGCTTTGCAGGATCACCTACAAGTCTCTCTCCTGTCTTTGAAAATGCAACTACTGAAGGAGTAGTTCTTAAACCTTCTGCGTTAGCGATAACAACTGTCTTACCACCTTCCATTACAGCTACGCAAGAATTAGTTGTACCTAAATCAATACCTATAATCTTTCCCATAATAAAATGTCCTTTCTATAATTAAATTGATTAATACCTTGTGTTACATATGCTTTCTGGCTTATCGCTAGTTAGCAACCTTGACCATGCTGTGTCTTATAACCTGGTCTCTGTATGTGTAGCCCTTCTCAAACTCTTCAACTACGATGTTCTCTCCAACTGAATCATCCTCAACATGCATTACTGCATTGTGAAAATCCGGATTGAACTCACCGCCTAAAGCTTCAATAGGCTTAACATCTGCATCCTCAAGCATCTTTAAAAGCTGCTTGTGAACCATATCCATTCCCTTTGCGAATGGAGTTTCAAGTTCCTCATCTGTCACACTCTTAAATCCTCTGTCGAAGTTATCAACAATAGGTAAAAGCTTCTTAATGATATCTGAGGCTCCCATCTCGAACATAGTAGATTTCTCTTTCTCTGTTCTCTTTCTGAAATTATCAAACTCAGCCATCTGCCTCTTTACTCTGTCCTGAAGTTCTTCTATAACTGCATCCTTAGGATCCTTCTTCTTAGAGCTCTCAGTGCTCTCATCCTGTGCCTCGGCCTTGTCTGATTCATCAGCTTCACATGTATTCTGACTTTCATCAGCCTTACATTCTGATTCGCAGTTGCAGGCTTCTTCTTTCTTAGCATCAGTCTCCTGATTCTTTACTTCATCCTGAACTGTCTCTTCTGATTTCTTTTTCTTTACATCCTTTGACACTTCAATACCAACCTTTCCTAAGTTTTCTTAAATACATCATCCAAATGCGTCTGCATCTCTTTTAAGGTATCAACAACCTTTTCATAATCCATACGCTTCGGTCCAATAATACCAATTGTTCCCTTCATTCCATCCTGCAATTCATATGTGGCTGTTACCACACTACAGTCCTTCATGGACTCAACCGGTGTTTCATTTCCTATATATACCTGAATGCCGTGGTTATCATCTTCAGTCTTATCTGAATCATCCTTGTCATTAACAAGTCCAGACAAGCCCTGTTTTTCCTCCAAGGCATATATAAGCTCACTTGCTTTCCCGGAATCACTAAGCTCCGGATACTTGAATATGTTAGTTGCGCCGCTTGTGTATATCTTCAGGTCGTCAGCCTTACTTATAGTCTCAACAATCGCGTCTAACACTTCTTTAACAATACCCATATGCTCACCTGCCTGGCTCTCCATCTTGGATATAAGTCCCAGATGCATTTCCTGCAATGTAAGACCTGTGAGTGTTGTATTAAGAAGAAGATTAAGCTTCAGAAGATTCTCTGGTGAAATATCCTCGCTGATAGTTATAACCTTGTTCCTTATAAGATTGCCTTCCATAACAATAACTGCAAGAAGCTTATTCGGTTCAAGCTGTGACAGCTGAACAAATCTTAACTTATTGCCAGTTACCTTAGGAGTTGTTATCATCGTGGCATAGTTAGTATTATTCGCCAGAACCTTTGCTACATTCTGAAGAAGTTCTTCCACTCTGTCAACCTTCTCTGATAAGGCATCCTTCATAGAATCAAGTTCTTTCTCTTTATCACCAACCTGCTGTTCTCTTAAGGATATCTCTTCCTCTTTCTGAGCCATTAAATCATCAACATATAATCTATAGCCCTTATCCGTTGGAATTCTTCCAGCAGAGGTGTGTGGCTGTACAATGTAGCCAAGCTCTTCTAAGTCTGCCATCTCATTCCTTATAGTTGCTGAACTTAGCTGTAAGTCAGTCAGCTTAGAAATCGTTCTTGAGCCAACCGGTTCTCCGGTATCAAGATAATTCTGAATAACAGCTTTAAGTATCTTAACCTTACGGTCATCCAGTCGTCCATCCGTCTCCATGGCATCCTCTCCTTTCATCTTGTTAGCACTCATTAAGTTGGAGTGCTAATATCGATACATTTAAGATATCACTACCCTTTCATGATGTCAACAACAATATTTCTTTTTTCTATAAATAATTTATAAATTTATTGAACAGAATCTTAACATACTATATAATTCAGCTATAAATATCATTATTATATATAGAGATATTTACCAAGGAGTTATAATGAAAAAGCACAGTTCAAAAAAAACTTTTTTAAAGATTCTGCTTATACTTTCTCTTATTGCTGCATCTGTTACAATATTATCATTCCTTATTGATATGAAAAATTCTTCTCCTGATAATGTAAGTATTAACATAACGCCAGTTGGAACTATTTCATCGGATGATTTATCGCGTGGGGAAGTTAATAATTCTGACAATTCACAGGAAGATAATAAAAATAATAATTCAGAGGATTCTTATAAAGATTTTCACAATACAATTCACTCTGAAAATGAACTGAAAGAACTACTGGCATCTGGAAGGAAAGCGTATATAGATAATTTCCCGTGTCTGAATCAGTTACCGGAGCTTCCTACCGGCTGTGAAGTCACTTCACTTACTATGGTTCTTAACTATCTTGGATATGATGCTGATAAGACTGATATTGCAGCTAATTATCTAGAAAAAGGAGACTATCCTGATGCTAATCCCAACACTACATTTGTAGGAACACCTTTTGATAAAGCTTCTTATGGATGCTTTGCTCCTGTAATCACTGATTGTGCCAATCTGTATGGTGCCCATGCCGTTAATATATCAGGTGCCTCAATCGATCAGTTCTGCCAATATGTTGAGAATGGGCAGCCTGTTATTGTCTGGGCAACTATGAATATGGAGTCCACTGATTATGGTTCTTCTGTATGGATTGCTAAGGATGGTCAGCTTGTTATCTGGCCCGGTATGGAACACTGCCTTGTTATGATTGGATTTGATTCTGCCAAAAATGAAGTATATATGGCGGATCCCCTTAACGAAAATGTAACAACCTATAATTTTTCTGTATTTTATCAAAGATGGCTTGAACTTGGCTGTCAGGGAGTAATTGTTGACAGATAAGTAAAAAATCTCCGGACCTTTATTACACACGGTCCGGAGATTTTTATTTTCTTATAATATTAGATTCCAAGAATCTTCTTAACTTCATCACACATCTTATCAGAATCGCATACAGTATCATGAAGAACTGGTGCTGTTCTGATTTCTTCAATTGCGTTAGGAACTTTGACATTGCTTATCTTGCTAAGCTCATCTACAAGTTCGAAGTCTCCCATTGAATCATATTTGGAATCAATAGCATTCATAACGCTTCTTGTAAACTTATATGGGCTTGCTGTTGAAGCAATAACTGTCTTAGTTGTATCGCCAGTTTCTTTTCTGTACTTATCATATACAGTTGCAGCAACTGATGTATGTGTATCAATTACATATCCGCAATCTTCATATATCTTCTTGATTGTAGATGCGTCCTCTGCCTCTGTAGCATAATTGCCATAGAAGTCAGCTAACTGTGCTTTCATATCATCTGTAATCTTGTACTTTCCTTCTGACTTTAATGATGCCATAAGTTCTGCATTCTTAGCTGCATTATTACCGGCAATCCTGTATATAAGTCTCTCAAGATTACTAGAGATAAGGATATCCATAGATGGTGAAGTTGTAAGAACGAATTCTCTGTTTCTGTCATACTCACCTGTTGTGAAGAAATCATATAATACCTTATTCTCATTAGATGCACATATAAACTTATTAATAGGAAGTCCCATATTCTTAGCGTAAAATGCAGCTAAAATATTACCAAAGTTACCTGTAGGAACAACTACATTTATCTTCTCGCCATCCTTAATCTCTCCATTAGCTAATAACTTGGCATACGCATATACATAATAAACAATCTGAGGAACAAGTCTTCCGATATTGATTGAATTAGCTGATGAGAACTGGAATCCGGCATCATTCATAACCTTCTCTAATTCCTTATCAGAGAAAATGTTCTTAACACCTGTCTGTGCATCATCAAAGTTACCCTTTATACCAATAACATATGTATTATCACCCTTCTGGGTAACCATCTGCTTCTCCTGAATTGGGCTTACACCATTCTTAGGATAAAAGACGATAATCTTAGTCCCAGGAACATTAGCAAATCCAGCTAAAGCTGCCTTTCCTGTATCTCCTGATGTAGCTGTAAGAATGACAATTTCATTCTTAACATTGTTCTTCTTTGCAGAAGTTGTAAGAAGATGTGGAAGTATAGAAAGTGCCATATCCTTGAAAGCTATTGTAGCTCCATGGAAAAGTTCAAGGAAATATTCATTCTCAACTTTAACAAGTGGAGTCATCTCCTCTGTATCAAACTTAGAATCATAAGCTCTGTCTATACAGCTCTTAAGTTCTTCCTCTGTGAAATCATCAAGCATAAGCTTCATAACTTCATAAGCAACTTCCTTATAATTCATCTTAGACAACTCTTCTAAGCTTTTATCTAATGATGGAATACTCTCTGGTACAAAAAGTCCTCCGTCTGCTGCCAGCCCTTTTAATATAGCCTGCGATGCAGTAACCCTAACATTGTCGTCTCTAGTACTTCTGTAGAACATGCTCATCTTTAATACACCTCATAATTAATATAGTGTGCCTGCGTTAACGTCGCAAGCTTTTGATATTATACAACAGACTTCTGTACAAAAACAATACCCTTATGTACGAAATACATTTTAAAATAATATTACTTTGCAGTTACAGGTACACACATCAGCACATATAACATCTCTTCTTCATCTTCATATGCCTTGCTTATAACAATTCCTGCCACGTCTCCTGCTACTTTAAAATTATGTTCTTTCATATATGTAATATGCTTTCCTATCATAATCTGACGAACCTCATCATCAGACTTTTCACTCATCAGGCTTAATTTTGCAGGAACTCTTGAAATTCCCATAACAGATGGCTTGGCTGTATAATGCCTGGCATAGTCATTGGTCTTAAGACTGTATTTCTCAACATGTTCCTCTTTTACAGCGATTCCACAGCATATAGTAAATCTGCCCTTTTCAATCTCTTCCTTTGGAATCATAAATATGTGTTGTAATTCAGGAGAATTATACAGAAATTCTTTCACCTGCAATAACCGTTCCGGCTCCTGAAGCAGTTTTTCACCATATTTGTACAGAACATATCTAAGGTCAAGGCTGTTCTTCTCATATATGTCCGAATTGACTGCAGCCTTATTCATCAGCACATAATCATCTTTCAGCCGGTGCCTTAAATATGTCATATACGCAATCTGCCTGTCCATCTCATCCATGCGTTCTTTGTATGCCTCAATAGACTGTTCTAATGAAAAATGCTGCATCTTTGCTATCTGTTCATGTGAAAATCCATACTTCACATGCATTTTAGCATTAAGTACGCCGAATATCCCATCATCATCATAATACCTGTATCCACTGTTTTCATCGCGCACAGCCGATATATACCCCATATCCTCATATCGTCTGACAGTATTAGTAGATACATCTAATAATTTTGCCAGATCACTAATCTTATATCTCATATTTTTTGCCTCTTAATATAATATTTTAGTAAGCCGGAACAAATGGCAGCTCTATCGGATCTGTCTTTGTGTTTTCCGTTTTATTGTTTTCTGAACTGGTACTGTCTGTTCCTGAAGTATTGTCAGTTCCTGAAGTATCCTTATCAGCCGCATCGCTACTGGCGGCAGCAGTACTTTCGGGTACGATACTTACTGGCGGCAGCTCAGAATTAATGTTATTATCCTGCGCATCAGAAGCATTTTCCTGTACATTCTTTTTTTCGCCGGTCTTCTGTGATTCACCATTTGTCTGTGATTCACCAGCCGGAATCATATGTGCATCTCTGCCATCATCATATTCCTGACTGCTTTCACTTTGCAGCTTCTGGCTGTTATCAGTTGAAATGTTATTCTTATTCTTTCCACATGCTGATAACGGCAATGTCATAAGTGTAATTATCATAATTATAAATGTTATATTTCTTTTACTCATTCTTTTACCTTTCAATATGTTCTGCCAATGTGTTATCATTTATTATATATAATTATATCTGTATACACAATTAATATATGTTATAATCTTTATATCAATGGTAGTGTCAAATGGCACATTAAATCAGAGTATAAGTTTGGGGAAGCCTACTAATATTGCAAAATGTGATGAAATAGTGGGTTTAAAGGACAAGTTTATAGAACAATTGGGGGATTCTCATGACAGGAGTTTACGAAGCAAGAAAAAAAAGCGGTGAAATATATTACCGTGCGTCATTTACATATAAGAATAAACACATCAGCCTCGGAAGTTCCTCTGACGAGGCTTCCTGTCATGCCATGTACAACGAAGCCTGTGAGATAATAAACAATTCTTCTGACCACTGGATTGATACTGACCACAGAACAACTTCATATAATGAAGCAATGACACTTTCTCTTGGTAAATACATCTCACTTATCAATTTCAGGGATAACAACATTTATATAAAGACACCTATATATATGTGCCATAAATATTTCCTGTATTTTCTCAAAGAACATGAGGTTTTACAGTTTTCTACTGATGACCTTTTTTACTATTCCAACCACACAATTATGAGCCGCGGAGGATATTATTTTGTAAATGATTATGGAATGCAGACAAGCATTCTCTCAAGATTCGGAGTAAGAAGCCACTCTGTAAAAGGCAGGGATTATGTATTTAAAAATGGGGATACGCATGATTACAGATACGAAAACATTCTTGTTGTCAATAAATACAATGGTGTTTCCCAGTTTACTAAGAATGGACGAATTATGTACAGAACCAGGATTCATATTAACGGCGACTATATACTCGGTGAATTCTCATCCGAAGCAGAAGCTGCAATTGCGTATAATAAGGCCGTTGACATGCTTTCAGGCCTTGTAAATATAACTTATACCCCTAATTACATAGAAGGCATATCCTCCGTAGAATATGCCTCCCTTTATCACAATATTATATTGTCTAAGAATTTCAGAAATTATGTAAAGTCTGTCTGTTTTTAAGCCTCCACAATCTTTCCAGCAATAGCACTTGCTGCTGCTGTAGCAGGGGACGCAAGGAATATCTTAACCTTGCTTGTTCCCATTCTTCCAAGGAAGTTTCTGTTGTTAGTTGCAACAACTACCTCTCCGTCAGTAAGAATTCCGCCTGTTCGTCCACAGCATAATCCGCATCCCGGATGTGTAACAATTGCACCGGCTTCAACAAGTGTCTCAAGTGTTCCATCTGCAAGTGCTTCTTTATATATCTTGCGGCTTGCAGGAGTAACTATCAACTTAACAAATGGTGCAACCTTCTTACCCTTAAGAATAGCTGCTGCACACTGAAGATCCTCTAATCTTCCGTTAGTACATGAGCCGATGAATACCTGATCTACTGCTGTTCCGGCAAGCTCTGTAACAGGTTTGATGTTATCTACCTGTGAAGGACATGCAAGAACCGGAACTAAATCCTCTGCATTATATGTAATCTCTCTTGCATATACTGCATCCGCATCTCCCTTTAAATCCTTTAATTCATCTGTAAGTTCTACATTACAGTACTCTGCTGTCTTTTCATCTGGTGTAAAAAGAGCACATTTGGCACCGGCTTCAATAGCCATGTTAGACATAGTCATACGGCTTGCAACGCTCATCTCGTCAATTGTTGAACCTGTGAATTCAAGTGCCTGATAAGTTGCGCCATCTGCTCCAAGGTCACCGATAAGTCTTAATATGATATCCTTTGAACGCACATTTTCAGGAAGCTTTCCATTAACTGTTACCTTGATAGTCTGTGGAACTTTAACCCACATTTTGCCTGTTCCTAATACACTTGCCATCTCTGTATATCCGATACCTGATGAAAATGCACCAACACAGCCGTATGTTGTTGTGTGGCTGTCTGTACCAAATGCGATATCTCCCGGCTTTACATAACCTGCCTCTGTCATTAACTGATGGCAGATTCCGTCTGAACGATGGATATTCTTCATTCCGTATTTTTCCACAAATTCATTACCAATACGGAAATGTCTTGTATCATCAACCTGACTTGCTGGAACAAGGTGGTCATATATAAGAACTGCCTTATCAGGGTCCCATATCTTAGTGAATCCCATTTCCTCGAATTTCTCTTTAACAAATGGAATGAAAATATCATGAATCATTACTCTGTCAACATTAACAGTTACGATATCTCCCGGCTTTACTTCCCTGCCAATATTCTTTCCAATAATCTTCTCAATAATTGTATGTCCCATTATTCTTACCTCTCCCTGTCTTAGTCAAGACCGTTAAGCTTTCTCATTGCCTTAACAAGTCCGCCTGCATTAAGTATATCCACAAGATTATCAGGAAGTGAAGCAATAGGATATGCTTTTCCATTGTGTGTAATCTTT
>ERZ1673696.2341-NODE-2341-length-13533-cov-5.250408_pt1 | contig 13533 bp, 12 predicted proteins | sample MGYA00580226_ERZ1673696 | MGnify/ENA primary metagenome ERZ1673696 (study PRJEB41218, sample SAMN15661743) | gut metagenome | host: Homo sapiens | place: Canada: London | collected 2015-08-20/2019-03-30 | study: EMG produced TPA metagenomics assembly of... | reverse complement strand
GAAGCGGCCCTGCTGGCTGCACGCCGCAACCGCAAGGCCATTACCATGGAGGATATTGAAGAGGCCTCCATGAAGGTCATGGCTGGCCCCGAAAAGAAGAGCCGCGTTGTGACCCCCGAGGAAAAGAAGCTGACTGCTTACCATGAGGCAGGCCACGCGGTGGCGGGCTTCTACTGCAAGCATCACCCCCGTGTGCACGAGATCACCATTATCCCCCGCGGTCAGGCAGGCGGCTACACGATGTACCTGCCCGAGAAAGACCGCAGCTATGTGACCAAGGGCGAAATGTTCGAGGATATCGTTTCCAGTCTGGGTGGCCGCGTGGCCGAACAGCTGATTTTGGAGGATATCTCCACCGGTGCCTCCAATGATCTGCAGCAGGCTACCAACATTGCCCGCCAGATGATCACCAAGTACGGCTTCTCGGAGCGGCTCGGCCCTGTGGTGTACGGTACCTCGCAGGAGGAGACCTTCCTGGGCCGCGATCTGGGTCAGGGCAAGGGCTACAGCGAGACCACTGCTGCCGAGATCGACGGCGAGATGCGGGATATCATCGACGAGGCCTATGAGACCTGCCGCCGCACCCTGACGGAGCACATCGACCAGCTGCACGCGCTGGCCAAGGCCCTGATGGAGCGCGAAAAGCTCAACGAGCAGGAGTTCAACACCGTGATGGCGGGCGGCACCCTGGCTCCCCGTGACGGCGAGGAACCCAAGGCGGAAGAGCCTGCCCAGCCGGCTCAGACCACGGTAGAACCGGCAGAGCCCGCCGAACCGGCAGAGCCCGCCGAGATGGCGGAACAGACCCGGCCCGTGGAGACTCCGGCAGAGGAGGCCCCGGCCCAGAAACCCGAAGAATAAACCCGGAAAGGGGAGAGTGTTGTGGAGGAAAATTTTGAACCGGTCGCACGGACACGCGCCAATTACTACACCCCGGGCAGCCCGGTGCAGTTTGTCTGCGTGGAGCTGCTCAAGGGCGAGATCAGCGGCGAGCACGCGGTCTGCCTGACCTTTAAGAATATTTCCAAGGTGACGCTGACAGCCCTGGAGATTCATTTCAAGTGCAAGGGCGTGGACGGCATCATCCTCTGCGAGGACGAGTTTGAGTATCGTGACATTGCTGTGAAGCCCGGCGAGAGCTTTGGCATGGACGATGCCGTGTTTGTGACCCAGAAAGCCATCACCAGTGTGGATGTTTCCCTCAAGAACGTCTACAACGGCAAGCGGGTGGTCCATCTGGACGCCATCAAGCGGGTGCGCCTGCCGGCCCCCCGCCGCCTGAGCCCCGAGCTGCAGAAAGCACTGGAGGCCCGGATGAACCGTCAGGGCCTGAAGTATATGCCTCAGGTATTTGAAAACGGCTGGTATTGCGCCTGTGGCGCGTTCCACCCGAAAGAAGAGGATACCGTATACTGCACCGAGTGCGGCTGTGACCGCATCCTGCTGCAGAACGCCCTGAACACCCTGCTCCAGCCGGAGCAGCCGGACCCCGTGCCCGCTGCCCAGCCGGAAGCATCGGTGCGGCCCGCTCAGCCTGCCGCGCAGGAAGAGCCTACCCGTATCATGAGCAGCGCGGCCCAGGAAGAGGCGACCCGGGTCATGCCTGCCCGCCCCCCTGTGGAGCAGGCGGCCTCCTTTGCGCCGCCGCTGGAGCCGGTGGAAGCCGGAGAGCAGACCCGCATCCTGGATGCACGGAACTACCAGCCTGCTGCCCGCGCGGCCCGGCCGGACGACGAGGGCACCCGTGTGATGCCTGCCGCCGTGCGGGACGCTGCCCCGGCACCGCAGCGCGCTCCGGAGCCGCAGCCCGTGGATGAGGACGACTACGAGGAGGAAGCGGACTCCCGCGACAGCATCGCTGAGACCCTTATCCGCTGGGTTCCGCCCATCACGGCCATCATCTGCGCAGGCATTGCGCTGTGGGGCTTTGTGTATTATCAGTTTATCCTGTAAAACAGCAGCGGAGGAGGCGGTGAGCGTTTCCTCCGCTTTTTTGTTGCAACTGCTATTTGGCTCCCCTGGGGAGCTGGACGCGCCAAAGCGCGGCCTGAGAGGTTTTATTTCAAATCGAGGAAGTGGCAATATGGTAGACGAGACGTTACAAGCGGCGTTTGAGATCAAGACGGCCTGCGATGAGATCAGCCGCAAGCTGCTGCGCTGGCACTGGGAGCAGAAGCCCGGGGCCCACAGCCTGGATGCCCTGCTCAAGCACCTGGCCCAGCGCCAGAAAGAAAGCCCGGATTACTACAACCGAATGCCGGACCTGAGCGGAAAGACCAGCTGGCAGCAGTTGGATACCACCCTGTGTATGCGGGTGCTGCTGGACCCGGAAAAAGACGCGGCCAAGCCTCTGGACCTGCTGGGCAATACGCCGCACCCCTCGGCGGCCCGCCGGGCCTGCAACGCGGTGCGCACGGCCCGCAACGAAGCCGCCCACGCGGCGGACCGCACCGATGGCACCCAGGCGGCAATCCTCTTCAACGAGGCCATCGAGAGCCTGGAAGAGGGCTATGCGGGCACGGCGTTCAAGACCAGTGAGCTGGAGCAGTATTACCGGATGGCGGAGGATTTCCTCAGCCGCTGCGGGGCCAAAAAGCCGCTGGCCTCGGCCAAGGCAGAGGAAGAAGAGCCCCGTGCCAGCACGCGAAACCGGAATGGCACAAAGCCCCGCAGCCAGAGCCGCGGCAGCGGAAGTTCCCGCAGCGGAAATGCCCGCCGCACAAACAGCGGGCGGAGTGCGGGCCGGGGCAATGGCTCCCGCAGCCGCGGCAGCGGCCGCAAAAAGCAGCGCCGGGTGCACTACAGCCGCAAAATGGCGGTGGTGCTGGTGGCGGCGGTGGTGCTGGGCCTGGTGGTCCGGGCTGTCAGTATGGGCCTGTTTGCAAAATAATGCAGGAAAGACAAAGAACCGAGAGGACTTTTCCGGATGGAGAAGCGCTCCCGGTTCTTTTTATGTGCCCGGGCCATACAATGACACCAGAACCCAAAAGGGAGGGAGGATCACGGAAAGGACAGGGATTTTACCACTGTTTGGCGGGCTGGCGCTGTTTCTGTTTGGAATGGACCGGATGAGCGAGGCACTGCAGCAGGCAGCGGGGGAGCGGCTGCGGCGGGCATTGGCAGCCCTGACCCGCACCCCGCTGACCGGGGCGCTGGCCGGGATGGTGGTCACGGCAGTGATGCAAAGCAGCTCGGCCACCACGGTCATGGTCATTGGGTTTGTCAGCGCCGGGCTGCTGGAGCTGCCCCAGGCGGTGGCAGTCATCTTTGGGGCCAACATCGGCACCACGGTCACGGCCCAGCTGCTGGCATTCCGGGTGGAGGAAATGCTGGGGCTGGTGCTGTTCGGGGGCTTTTTTCTCTGTGCAGTGGCCCGGACAAAGCGGGGGCGGCAGATGGGGACGGCGGTGTTTTCATTCGGGCTGCTCTTTGCGGGGATGGAGCAGATCCAGAGCGTGGTGGAGCCGCTGGCCCTCCGCCCGGAGTTTGAGGCCTGGATGGCGCAGGTGCGGGAAAAGCCGCTCTGGGGTCTGCTGCTGGGGCTGGGGATGACGCTGGTGGTGCAGAGCAGCTCGGCTACCATCGGCGTGCTGCAGGGCGTGGCACGGCAGGCCGGGCCGGACGGGGTGCACAGCCTGCTGGGGTTGGCCGGGGCTGTTCCGGTATTGCTGGGGGATAACGTCGGCACGACCATTACGGCGATTTTAGCGGCGGCGGGCGGCACCCGGGACGCCAAACGGGCGGCGGCCGCCCATTGCTGCTTTAACCTCTCGGGGTCACTGGTCTGCCTGCTGGCCCTGCCGTGGTTCGTGCGGCTGGTGGAGCTGCTGCCGCCGGAGGGAGAAGAGCTGGAAATTATCGCGCGGCAGATCGCCAACGCACACACGTTGTTCAATGCCCTCTGTACCCTGATCTGGCTGCCGCTGACGCCTCTCATGGTCCGGCTGGTAACGACACTGGTGCCGGAAAAAAGAACAGAATAAGGTCAAAACCGTGGCCATGGCAACGGCCGGGGGTTGACAGATGTGGTATACTGATGTTAACTTTCAAAAGGAGGGTCTATCATGATCCGGAAAATCATTCATATAGACGAAGAAAAATGCAATGGCTGTGGTGCCTGTGTCACCGCCTGCCACGAGGGAGCCATCGGCCTTGTCAACGGCAAAGCCAAGCTGCTGCGGGACGATTACTGCGACGGCTTTGGCGACTGCCTGCCCGGCTGCCCCACCGGTGCCATTACATTCACCGAGCGGGAGGCCGCTGCTTACGATGAGCAGGCTGTGCTGGAAAACAAGCAGAAAAAAGCAGAGGCTGCACAGGCAGCTCCTGCCCAGCCCGCAGCCTCGGCATTTCACGGCTGCCCGGGCAGCCGGATGCACCAGTTCCACCGGGAGGAGGCAGCGGCTCCTGCCGCGGCTGCTCCGGGAAGTCAGCCCTCACAGCTGGCCCAGTGGCCCTGCCAGATCAAGCTGGTGCCTGTGAACGCCCCCTACTTTGCAGGGGCCAAGCTTCTGGTGGCGGCAGACTGCACGGCGTATGCCTATGCCAATGTCCATCAGGAGTTCATGCGGGGCAAAGTGACGCTGATCGGTTGCCCCAAGCTGGACGATGTGGATTACAGCGAAAAGCTGACCCAGATCCTGCGCCAGAACGACATCAAGAGCGTGACCGTTCTGCGGATGGAAGTGCCCTGCTGCGGCGGGCTGGAGCGGGCTGTGGTCACGGCCCTGCAGAACAGCGGCAAAATGATCCCCTGGCAGGTGGTCACATTCTCGGTGGACGGCAAAATTCTGGACCGGTGAGAAGCGCGTGACCTGATCAAAAGAGAGTCACGAAGAAAAACGGCAGGTGCCCCCATTTAGAGGGGAACCTGCCGTTTTGGCGTGTGTGTTTATTGGATGGCGTTGAGAGTGCTCTGGACGAGCTGCGCGATCCGTTCCAACGTCTGCCGCAGCTGGACGAACGAGGCAATGTCGCTGTCCTGAATGAGATCTGTGGGGGCCGAGAGGCTGTTGACAACAGGGGTCACAGAGCCCGTGAGGGTCACAGAGACATCATGGGCGGGGATCTCCAGATGGATGTCCACCGGGATGCTGTCGTCAAAAAGAAGAGACTTGAGGGACAGGCCCAGCACCAGCGTGGGGGAGCCAACGCCCTCCGACGGGAACTGAAAATAAGTAAAGCCCTGGGGATCGTAGTCCGGGTGGACGATCCACTTGGGGTCCAGTTTCAGGGTGTAGCCGGACATGTCCTGCATGGCCACCTGAGAATCCGGGACGCCCAGCATCTGGGCCAGCTGCGCCTGCGAGACGTAATTGGGCAGCGACCACTCGGGGAAGAACGTCCCTACCAGCGGGTAGCTGGAAACGACGGAATCCCGCAGGGTCCGGTAAAGCTTCCCGGCATTGAACAGAGTCTGGTCTGCATCAATATAGACATCGGTGAAAAAGTTGTCGCCGCTGGTCTCGGTGGTGGCGGCATCGCGGGAGTAAAGATAAAGCTGCAGCTGGCCGGGGGAGTAGAGGCCGGTCATCCGGCCCTCTGTGGCCCCGGCCTGGTCCAGAATGGAGTAAAGGGCCGGGTGGGTGGTGCCGCCCTGGGAGGTGACAGCGTAAGTGAACTCGAAATCCGCACCCTGCTGCAGGGCTTTCAGCTTGCGGTTTGCAAGGCCGTAAAGGACAAGAGCCGCCACGATGCAGACTGCCGCAAGGCAGAGCAGGAGAGTGACAACGGCACGGGAACGCTTTTTGCGGGAAGATGCCATAGAAAACGCCTCCTTTTATTGAGAATACGAACCAGAACTTAAAAATCGTGCAAGCTGCCGGGGATTTTGGATCAAAATAAATTTTTCGGGGTATTGCCGGGCAATTTGCCGGTATCCGGCAATCCGGGCAGGTGTGCGGCCCTGATATAAGACCCACCAGACGAATTCAGCGTCGATCTTTTCCATACAGCCGGGCGCGGAGGAATCCCGCACAGCGCCCCGGTTGGCCCACCACCGCCGGATGACCCGCCAGAGGCAAAGAAAGCGGTTGAATGCAAGGACGATGATCTGGTCTGCCTCTTCCAGCCGCCGGGCATAACAGGTTTTGGTGTAGTTTCCGTCCATGACCCAGCTGCTGTGGGTGTCAAGAAATGAGGTGACCAGCTGCTCCTCCTCTCCCGGAACGCGCTCCACCCAGCCGGGCAGAAAGTGCACAGCGTCCAGATGCAGGACCGGAGCGTGATAAAAACTGCCCAGCTGTTTGGCAAGGGTGGATTTTCCGCTGCCGCTGAGGCCCAGAATCGCAATTTTCATAAAAAACCTCTTAATGGCAGGCTTTGACAAAAGCATCAAACAGGGCCTGCTGGCGGGGGTCGGCCTCGCTGAGCCACTCCGGGTGCCACTGGACCCCGAGGCAAAACGTTGCGTCCGGCTTTTCCAGCGCCTCTATGAAACCGTCCTCGCTGAGGGCGGCAATTTCCAGCCCCGGAGCCACCCGGCTGGCTGCCTGATGGTGCTGGCTGTTGACCAGAACGGTGTCCTGCTTTAAGATCTCCGCCAGCAGGGTGCCCCGGCGGACGGTCACGGTGTGGATTTTAGCCCAGTGATCGTTGTGAGGCACATGCTCTAAGGGCTTGATGTTCTGATACAGCTCCCCGCCGAGGAACGCGTTCAGCACCTGGATGCCCCGGCAGATGCCGAGGATGGGCTTGCCCGCCGCAAGGAATGCATGGAGCAGCTTGGGCTCAGCGGCATCCCGCAGGGGATTGGGCTCCCCGCAGGCCGGGATGCGCTCCTGCCCGAAGAGGCTGGGCTCAATGTCGCCGCCGCCGGGCAGCAGCAGGCCGGCACATTCCAACGCCACGGCCACGGCCTTGTCCGGGTCGGCCAGCTCCACCCAGCGGACGGAAGCACCCGCCCGGGCCAGACTTTCCACATATTTGGATTGTGCGGTGGTCAGCTCCGGGTCAGTGCTCATCCGGGGCATGGCGATCGTAATGGACATTTTATCATCCTCTCAAATTTTCACATAAAGCAAAAACCCGGAACTTTTCAGTTCCGGGCGTTTTGGCGGAAAGATGGGGATTCGAACCCCAGAACGCTTTTGACACGTTACACGATTTCCAGTCGTGCGCCTTAGACCAACTCAGCCATCTTTCCACATCTTCTGTTTTGCTTTCGGGCCGTGGCCCTCAGCGCTCCACTATAATACCTGAAACAAAGGGTTTTGTCAAGCAATTTTTCAAAAAAATTTGTATTTTTTCAAAAAGGACGATGGTGCGTAGTACGACTTTTGAACGGAACTCCCGAACGCCTGCAAAACCTCTTGACGTGGGGAAAAAGAAAGACTATGATGAGAGCAAAGAGAGTGCGGACCCTGGTAAAAACGCAGGGTCAGGAACGAACAGGGAGGAAAAGGCAATGAATTATTCTGATGTTTTAAACAACGCGCGGCAGTGTATCGGCAAATACTGCAAGGCCTGCCCGGTGTGCAATGGCGTGGCCTGCAAAAACCAGGTCCCCGGCCCGGGTGCCAAGGGCGTGGGCGACACCGCCATCCGCAATTATAATAAGTGGGCGGACATCCGGGTGAACATGGACACCCTGTGCGAGAACGGCACCCCGGACACCCATGTGGAGCTGTTTGGGCAGAGCTTCCAATACCCGTTCTTTGCAGGCCCGGTGGGTGCGGTCAGCCTCCACTACTCGGACGCCTACACCGACATGACCTATAACGATGTGCTGGTGCGCGCCTGCGCGGAGAACGGCATCACCGCCTTTACGGGTGACGGCACCAACCCCGACGTGATGACCATGGCCACCAAGGCCATCGGTGCTGCAAACGGCTGCGGCGTGCCCACCATCAAGCCCTGGAACATCGACACCATCAAGGCCAAGATGGAGCAGGCCAAAGAGAGCGGCTGCTTTGCCGTGGCCATGGATGTGGACGCGGCCGGTCTGCCGTTCCTCAAGAACATGACCCCTCCGGCCGGCAGCAAGAGCGTGGCGGAGCTGAAAGAGATCGTGGCGCTGGCGGGCAAGCCGTTCATCGTCAAGGGCATTATGACCGTCAAGGGGGCCCTCAAGGCCAAGGAAGCAGGAGCGGCCGCCATTGTCGTCTCCAACCACGGCGGCCGTGTGCTGGACCAGTGCCCCGCGACTGCAGAAGTCCTGCCGGAGATCGCGGAGGCTCTTAATGGCAGCGGCGTGAAAGTCCTGGTGGACGGCGGCATCCGCTCCGGCGTGGATGTTTTCAAGGCACTGGCACTGGGTGCCGACGCGGTGCTCATCGCCCGTCCGTTCGTCACGGCGGTCTATGGCGGCGGCGAAGAGGGCGTCAAGTGCTATATTGATAAGATCGCAGGTGAGCTTGCCGACACCATGCAGATGTGCGGGGCACATAGCCTGAGTGAGATCACCCGGGATATGGTGCGCGTATAAATTAAAAGATGATAGAGGACAGGGGCTGTCGAGAGATAGCTCCTGTTTTTTTAAAAGGAGAAAGGTAAATGGAGATCCCTGACAGACTGTTTGAAACTATTTTATTGGCTGTCCGAGATGCGGCAGAAGAAGTAGAAAACGGGAATTTAACGGTGACAGATATCCCGGAAGTATATGAGAATGCGTGCAAAAAGTTGGCCTGCTTTTCGGAACTGTCGAAAGACAATCAGCCAGAACAAATTTTGGAAGCGCGAGAAAAGGCAAGAACAGGGGAATGGTTTCGATCGAAAGATCTATTGAAAGTAATACGACATTTTTATCTGGTAGATTCAATAGAGCATAAAAATTCTGTGACGGAAAAATCAATTTTATTTGTATTGTGTTGCTTTTTGGGTGGACAATATTCTTATACGAAAGAAACTGTTCCGGACTTGATGCGAACAGGAGCACAGCTTTACCTCAGTGCGTCAAAAAGTGGTAGATACTCCTACATGTGTAAACTTCGAGGGCTTGAAGAAGATGAAAAACTCTTGGTCCAGGCAGTACAAATATTGAAGCGGCACAGTGTACAAGTGTTTGTACAAAAGGGAACAACGGTAATCAATGATGAAGATGAGAAGAAGATTCAGCTTGAATTAGAGCAGAAAATCGAAGCATATGGTGGCTTGAAATTTTTGCAGGAGCTTTTTTTAACTGAAATCGCGCCAAAATATGATGCTGAAATAGGGCGATATATGATTTACAGGGGAAAAACCGCTCTTGGACACGTTCCGAAAAATCTCAAAAGCAGGATTCCTTACCAATATTTGATTCAACTTGCGCTAAAACATTTGCCTGCTCAAAAGTGTGTTGCTGGAATTTCAAAGCAGTCGTTTCAAGAGATCATAGAATATGGAGCAGCATACCTTGAAACATTGCAACTACAGGGGTACAGCGCGGCGGAAGATATGTTTTGCGAGGGGCAGGATTTGGGAATAGATGTCTACAAAAATATGCTGTTTGAAAAACTGTATGTCCCGAGGCAGTATCATCCGGAGTTTATAAAGATGCTCTTGGTTGGAATGTTCCGGCAGGAGTACGAGAAATGCCGCCCTGAACTGCGAAGCTATTCATTTTCATGCTATCTTAAAGTGGCTTTCTATATCCTTCAACGATCCAATGGGCCAACAATATTTTCCAGGAAAGAATTGCGCGAAAATTGTTCCGTTGGTGAATTTCGGTTGAATCAGCTTCTGGGAGACATTTCACAAAAAGCGGAAGACGTGAACAAGGGATTCTGTGCGTTTGTTGATCGAACTACCTCATGGAAGAAGCCGTTGATTCAATTGGACGAGGAAAATTACTTTTGTCTGGATGCACGAATGGCTGGATATGGATTTTATGAGGTTCTGTACCAAGTACTGTTTGAAAAAATGGGAAATAGTCTTAGCCGAGAGCAAGGAAAGCTTTTGGAAAAACTTTTATATCAAATGTTTCAGAAAAAGAAAATTCCATATCTGGCTGGAAAATATCTGACGGAGGGAGACTTACCCGGGCGGGATTGTGATATGATCCTTGATGGAAAGGACAAGTCGATGTTTCTCGAAATAAAAAAATGCCCGTTGCCGCAGTCGTATGAGACTATGGACGATGTGGAAGTCTTTAAAACATTGGGAAAAGGTTTGTTTTATGCGCAGGAGCAAATTCTGGCTCATCGTCTTAGATTAAAACAAAAAGGAATGATCGAACTTTATGATGAACAGGGACGGCATTTGACAGATTATAAAACAAATGGAAAACGAGTGCTTTCGGTAAGCATCTGTATGCCTGAGTATGATTTTTTCACAGAACGGCAAATGGTAGAACGGATATTGGAGGTCGGGCGGACGGGCACGTTTCACGCATATGATGAAAATAGAGAGAGCTCCTTGAACGGATTAAATGGACGATTGGAAAGAATCCGTAAACTAATGGCTCAACTAAACGATGAAAAACAGGTTGAGCACAGAGCATTTTTTAATTCGCTATTTTTTAGTTTGCAGCAAATATGGATGATCTTGCACTTTTCAGATGAGATAGAAGACTTTTTAGGGATATGTTCCACATTAGCGTATGTAACACATGGAACCGGTGATGTTTATGCTGAAATAAGAGAAGCGGTTCGACTGAAGCAGATGCGTCATAAAATGAACGGTTATCAATTGATTGAAACATAAAATTATGATACTATGAAACTGTGGATGTTCGGGGAGCGGAGATGAAGAAAGACAAGAGGAATCTACCATGATTACATTAAAGCAATACACAAATGAACAAAATCAAATTCTTCCCTTGATTCAGGGCTTTTGGAAAGTCCATAGCAATTATGCCCAGAGTGAAGCGGAAGCACAGGAAGACCTTTACAACTGGACGAAACCGGGCCACGTTATCTATTTCATCCGAAATGATGAAGCCAATGTGGGCTTTGCACATTTGGGAAGCCGCGGCGGGAAAATAGATTGGCTGGAAGAACTTTTCATTCTGCCGGAATACCAAGGAAAAGGCTTTGGCAGTAAAGCGATTCGTCAGTTGGAAGAAATTGTGAAGAAATATTCCGTTTCACTTTATATTGAAGCAGCAGCCCGCAATGAAGCTGCGATTCGACTGTATCGAAAACTGGGTTATAATTGCCTGAATACCATTACGCTCCGCAAAGATTTTCCAGGATATGAGTACGATGTTGTACGAAATGAGAAAATCTACGATATGAGTTTTGAAATCCGCAAGGATAAAGATTTTTAAAGCCTACAATAAGATGGTACAAAAAACGACATCTTCCCGGAAGGGGGAGATGTCGTTTTTGTATACTATCAAAAATTATTTTAGCGTGCCATCCAGCACCTGCTGGTAATACCACGGCTTCGGTGCATGGAACGTTTTGCCGCTGAGAAACTCGAAATCCGGCTGGGTGAAGCGGGGCATGGTGAGCTCCCAGGCACAGAGAGCCTGATACTTCAGCTTCAGCTCCCGGTTGGCGGCGTTATTGCCGTACTTGCTGTCGCCCAGGATGGGGCAGCCGATGCTGGCCATGTGGGCGCGGATCTGGTGGGTGCGGCCGGTGATGAGCTTGACCTTGAGCAGGGCCAGACGGCCAGAGACGGCGATGGTCTCATACTGCGTTTCCACCTCCTTGGCACCGGGCTGCTTGTCCTCCACGATCTTGACGATGCCGCGGTCAGCGTCCTTGAGCAGGTAGCCGCCCAGCGTGGCGTCCGGCGGGGTGGGGCGGCCAAAGGTGACACAGAGGTAAGTCTTCTGCACATCGCGGTTTTTGATGGCAGCCAGGAAGAGCTCCTCGGCCTCGGGCGTTTTGGCGATGATGACCAGACCGCTGGTGCCGGTGTCCAGCCGGTGGCAGAGGGCCGGGGTGTAGAGGCTGTTCTCCTTGTATTCCCCCTGCTGGTTGAGATAGAGCAGGGCACGGTTGAGCAGGGTGTCGTCCTCCGGGCCATCCACGGCAAGGCCGGCGGGTTTGTTGACGATGAGGATCTGCGGGCAGTCATACACCACCTGCGCGGGGCCGCGGGCGTTCTTCCAGGCGGGACCTTCCACCCGCTTGTCGGCGTCCAGCACTTCGTCCAGAATGAAGAGCTTGATCTCATCGCCCGCCATGACGCGGGTGGAGAGGGGCTGCTTTTTGCCGTTCAGCTTGATCTTGTTTTCGCGCAGAGCCTTGTTCAGGCGGCCCGGGTTCAGCGCCGGGAACTGCTCCATCAAATAATTGTCCAGCCGGGTGGGGGCAAGACATTTCACTTTTAAAATTTTCACGGAAATTTTCCTCTCTATTTTGAAATCAGTTGCAATAGAATGGGTTCTTGATTCGTTTTTATTGTAGCGGAACAAGACCGTTGAGTCAAGCAAAAGAAAGAGGGTACTCGCATGAGAGAAAACCATAAAATGATGGCGCTGACGGCGATTCTGGCTGCTGGTGTGGTACTGGCAGGCTGTGGAGCAACCAATTCTGCCGCAAGCAGTACTGTGGCTTCTGCAACAAGTACAGCGTCGTCGGAAGTGGAAAAAACAGAAGTACAGCCGATGCAGGGGATTTCACTGAGTGACCCGCTTGCAGATGGAACCTATCACATCAGTTTTGAAAAAGATAAAGTATGGGTCGGTGAACGCAAGAACAGCATCAACGATGCCATTGTTTACGACTATGACCGGTACACAGCCGAGGAAATCGAAGCTTTGAGCGAAGGAGATACCATTGTAACGCATCTGGATGGCACGGAGAACACCACGGTTTTGACGGTGGAGAGCATGGAACGAAAGAACGACTATGTGACCATCAATGGAGGGATGGAAGAAGGCGGAATCGACCTGTGCAAAGAAGAGGACCATTACCGGACTTTGACGTGGGATGATTTTCCTGCTTATTATGAAGTTGGAGTGGCGAAGCAGCTTATCATGGCGGACAATATCGAATTATCGGATGGCGCGGCAGATTTTGAAGCCGACCCAGTGATTGCAAAGGGAGACCGGGCGGTTTGCGATGCCATGAGGAACGAAGAAGATATTTATGGATGGAATGCGGGAAATACGACCGTGACGATTCAAAACGGTGAAATAACCCATGTGGACCGCATCTGGGTCCCGTAAATTTTGTCCAAATCGGTTGACAAACGCTTTGCACATGCTATAATTTAACTGTACGCAAGGGGCGCTGTGCCCTTTTGCGGCAGCAGAATTATGACAGATGGCAATGATGGGGTCAGAAATGTACCACCCGCCGCCCAGAGAGAGCGCCCGCAGGCTGTAAGGCGCTCCGGTAGGATGCGTTTCACGCCACCCCGGAGCTTCCGGCGAAAGAAACCGGACGCTGCGCAGCGTTAACGCGCCGAAAGCGGCAGGGGACACGTTTTATCATATCTCTTGCAATTTGGGTGGTACCACGGAGCTTGATTTACCAGCAGCCTCGTCCCTTTTGATGGGATGGGGCTGTTTTTGTTTTTGGCTCCGCCCGCCCCTCTGCCATAACAGCATACCCATAAACTGACGTGCAAAAGCGCCAAGGACAATTGAGGAGAGAAAACAGCTATGCAATGGACCGGTTTGAATGAACTGCGTGAAAAGTACCTGAGCTTCTTTGA